>OFGH01001485.1_pt1 | contig 15225 bp, 13 predicted proteins | sample 1521721 | NCBI WGS metagenome assembly OFGH01 (sample SAMEA3504132, study PRJEB24116) | mouse gut metagenome | biome: mouse gut; feature: mouse-associated habitat; material: faeces | place: Denmark | collected 2011
CCGGCAACCGCATTTCTCCTGTGTATGTCCCCGCGCGTTGACTCCCCTGCCTGCCGCGCAACTCTCTTTTTGGTAACTTCTGGTTAACTTAATGGCATTGCTCACCGTGAGACGCATTTTTTGGAGGGAAAGATGATGCCCGAATACACGATAACGACAGATTGTGTCTGGAGGAACTGGCTGGGCGGGACGGTAGACGGCCTGCCCTTTGCCGCGAAAATCTGTGATGTCAATTCCCCGGACGGCATTGACAACGGGCGCGTCCTCAAGCTGTTTCTGTACACGGAGGACGGCGAACAGGAACTCGCCTCCTATGAGCACGGGTGGTCAATCTATGCGACAGGCACACAAGAGGCCTGCATTTGGGTTTGTTTTACTTTGGGGAGTTGCCTCAATGTACTTTGTCATTAAATTTTTTCAAAAATTTTCGAAAACTGCTGGAACTATGCGCAATGATGGTGTAAAACAATGAATATATGAACTGTTGCGGGCAGGCATTTGCGTATACTTAAGAACTCATGAAAGGGGACACGTATGAGCCAACTAGACTGGGGCGGAGCAGACTTTCGAGAGGTTTGCCAGAACTTCTACGATGGCATCCATATTTCTGATGGAGAGGGTAGAGTTCTCTTTGTCAATCAGGCATATACCCGTATTACTGGGATTTATCCGGAGGAGGTGGTTGGCCGCCGCGTCCAGGACATCGAGGAGGAGGGAATTCTCTACGAAGGCTCTGTCACCGGTCGGGTTATCCAGGAGCGGCAGCGCGTGAGTTCTGTGGCCACGATTTTCAAAAAGGTGAATCAGGCGATGTTGGTAACTGGTACGCCTGTCTTTGACGAAGAAGGCGCGCTGCGGTTAGTGGTATGCAATACCCGCGACGTCTCAGATCTCAAACGGATGGAGCGGGAGCTCCAAAGTGTAAAAGAGGAGAGCCAGCGGGCTCACAATGAGCTGGCCTATCTGCGGGGACTTCAGGCGGAGGGACAGACGCTCTTTTACCGCAGTGACGCTATGAAAGGTACGATGGAATTGGTATCTACTGTGGCAGGTACGGATGTTACCGTCCTCATCACCGGCGAGTCCGGCACGGGAAAAGAATTGATTGCCAATGAGATCTATCAACACAGTACACGGAAGGGGAGGCCTTTTATCAAGGTGAACTGCGCCGCTATTCCAGAGGAGCTGTTGGAATCCGAGCTGTTTGGGTATGAATCCGGGGCTTTTACCGGAGCGAAGCAAACAGGAAAGACCGGCATGTTCGAGCTGGCGAACACCGGTGTCATTCTTTTGGACGAAATTGGAGAACTGTCCCTGCCCCTGCAGACAAAGCTGCTCCGTGTGATTCAGGAGCGTGAGTTGATTCGCCTGGGAGGTACAAAGCCGGTCAAGCTGGATTTGAGAGTCATTGCCGCTACCAACAAGAATTTGCGGGAGGAGGTCCGGAGCGGCCGCTTCCGGGAGGACCTTTATTACCGACTGAATGTGGTGCCCATCGAACTGCGTCCCCTGCGGGAGCGGAAAGAGGATATCCCGCTGCTGGTCCAGAAATTTTGTGAGGTCTTCCAGAAAAAATACAGCAAGTCGGTCACTATTTCCCAGGAGGGTGTATCACTGCTGATGGAATATCACTGGCCGGGGAATATCCGGGAGTTGGAAAATCTCATGGAGCGGCTGGTGGTTACGAGTTCCAGCGGGAGCATCAGCCGTGGGGCTGTCTTCCAGGCACTGAACCCCGGCGGACTGCCATTCCCTGATTTGAAGGCGGATGGTCAAACGCTGAAAAGTCGGCTCCAGGCCTTCGAGCGGGAGATCATTATGCACACGCTGGAGCAGGAGGGCTCTTTCCGTAAAGCGGCGAAGGTCCTGGGAGTGGATCACTCCACCCTGGTGAAAAAAGTCCATGGATATCAAATGGAATCGTGAGGTGAAAAATATCAGCAGTACGGTGAAAAAAATCACCAATCGGTGCGGTGGATGTCACCGTCGAAAGACGGGGAGAATCGGGACTTTCTTTATGGGAGGCAGGTGAAAATTTTCACCTGCCTCCGAAATTTTTCTCCTCAGATGACAAGAGAAAAGGGCGGAAACGCATGGGAGTCAATACGTTTTGAAATTTTGGAGACGTTGCATATTTGGCATATAATTTGCTTTATAAGAAAGACATTACAGGGAAGGAGAGGAATTGCCTATGAAAAAAACTATTATTACTGCGGCGACCACCGGGGCCTGGCCGAAGAAAAAGGACAATCCCAATGTTCCTATGACACCGTCTGAGATTGCCGACGACGTCTTTCAGTGCTGGAAAGAAGGTGCGGCGATAGCGCATCTGCATATGCGGGACGACAGCGGGAATGGCTCTATGGATGCGGGGAAATTTCGGGAGACGGTGGAGCTGCTTCGGGAGAGGTATCCAGAATGCGATATTATTTTGAATATGACTACCTCTGGGGATCTCAACGCCACGGATGAGACGCGGCAGCTCCATGTGAAGGAGTTGCGCCCGGAGATGTGTTCCTATGACTGCGGCTCTATGAACTGGCTGCATACCGGTTTATTTCTCAACACGCCGAAATTTCTGGAGGAGCTGGGAAGAAATATCCAGGAATGGGGCGTGAAGCCGGAAATTGAGGCCTTTGACCCAGGGATGATTGCCAATGCGGCATATTATTTGAAAAAGGGCGTTTTGAAGGGGCCGCTGCATTTTCAGTTCTGTATGGGCTGTGCCAACGGTATTCCCGGGACTGTAAAAAATCTGGTATTCATGAAGGAGACTATGGAGTCTCTCTGCCCCGGTTCTACATGGAGCTGCTTTGGTGTTGGCCATTCTGCAATGGAGATTCTGTACGCGGCAGTGGCCCTGGGCGGCCATGTTCGTGTGGGCATGGAGGATAATGTGCTTTACTCTAAGGGCATTTTGGCGGAGAGCAATGCGCAGTTTGTGGAGCGGGCCGCACGGGTAATCCGGGAGTTCGGCAATGAGCCTGCCACGCCTGACGAAGCCCGTGAGCTCTTGGGCCTGAAGGCATGAGCTGGGGGATTTTCTGGATGTTCTACCGTTGCCCTGCATGCGGGAAAAAGTTCAAGTCCGGACTGGACACCATCACGGAGGGTGAATTCGGAAGGTGCCCAGACTGCGGGACAGAGGGAACTTTGGTGGCGGAGAGCGGAAAGACTTATCCGCCGGACCCGGAGACCTATACAGATACCGCGCTTTAACAGCGGCTGAAAAATCAAAAACCTTGTGGAAAGGGTAAAAGAGAAAAGAAGAAAGAGGAGACTACTATGCTGAAGAAAATATCCAATGGCTGTAATTATTTGGTACAGCGCTGGCTGCCGGACCCCTATGTATTTGCACTCTTGCTGACGGCTTTGGTCTTTTTCCTGGGCATCTTCATCAACCATGAGACACCGTTGGGTATGATTGTCCATTGGGGAGACGGATTCTGGGGTTTCCTGGGATTCTCCATGCAGATGGTGCTGGTGGTGGTGCTTGGTAACTGCCTGGCCAATGCTCCGATCTTCCGGAAGCTACTGCAAAACCTGGCAGGAATTCCCAAAACGCCGAAGCAGGCAGTGGCGTTCTGCACGCTGATCTCCGGCATCGCCTACCTCATTCAGTGGGGCTTCGGTCTTGTGGTAGGCGCTATTTTTGCCAAGGAGCTGGCTAAACGGGTAAGGGGCGTGGATTACCGGCTTCTGGTGGCCTCCGCCTATTCCGCTTACATCATCACCCTGACCACCAACTCCATTATTTTAAAGGCGGCCAGCAACCCGGATGATCTGCTGAAGGTGACCAGCGGCGTTGTTACCAATGTCATCCCCGTTACCCAGACCGCCTACTATGCACCAACCTTCGCGGCTCTCATCCTCATTCTGGTGGGGTTGATCTTCATCAACGCCCGGATGCACCCAGCCCCGGAGGATACCTTCTGCATTGATCCCGCTATCATTGAGCGGGAGGAGGCTGCCGAGGCCGCTGCTGCCCAGGCTGACGCGAATCTGGACTGCTCCAAGATGACTGCCGCGGAGAAGATGGAGAACAGCCGCATAATCTCCATCATCACCGCCGTGGTGGGCGGCATCTATGTGGTGTGGTACTTTGTCCAAAACGGTTTTAACCTGAGCATTGATATTCTGAATATGATCCTTTTGTTCCTGGGAATTCTGCTGCACCGTACGCCGATGGCCTACATCAAGGCCATGGGCAATGCGCTGAAGAGCTCCGCTGGCATTGTTCTCCAATTCCCCTTTTATGCGGGCATCATGGGCATGATGACCGGCGCAAATCCGGCGGGCGTCTCCCTGGCGGGGACGATCTCCGGTGCCATTGCCGCTGTCTCCACCCAGACGACCTTCCCGATCTTTACCTTCCTCAGTGCCGCTTTTGTCAATATGGCGGTGCCCTCTGCCGGCGGGCAGTGGGCGGTGCAGGCGCCTGTGATGTTCCCCGCCGCTCAGGCGCTGGGGGTGAACAACGCTCTGACTACCACGGCCATCGCCTGGGGTGATTCCTGGACAAACCTGATTCAGCCCTTCTGGGCTCTGCCGGTGCTGGGAATTGCGAATTTGAAGGTGCGGGACATCATGGGATACTGCGTGGTGGCCTGGCTCTACTCCGGTATCGTTATTATCTTATCTTTGTTGGTTTGGACATTCCTGTTTGTGTGAGAACGCCGGTTGCTTCCATATAGGGCCATAATAGAAAGATAGCTGCTGTGAGAAAATACAGCAGCTATCTTTCTAGGCCTTGTTTGAAAATTGGCGGAATGCCCAACGGCGAGAGATTTTATTGCCAATCAAGGCAAATTTTCGCAGGCGGGCTGACGCCCGGCAAGGAAATTTAACGCAGAGTGGCGGAAAAAGATCCGCTGTTTGGGCGTTTCGACATTTTTCAAACAAGGCCTAGTTGTTTTCCTGCCTGCTTTTCCTTGGCAATTTTACTCAGCTGGTGATTTTTGCAACAAATGCTTAAAATCGATTTTTTGTCAAGCCTGCACTCAAACCCAAATCGAAGCCCAGCACAGTGGGTTTGATTTGGAAAGGAGGAGCAAGGGAACGGTGCAAAAAATCGGGCGCTCCGGTAAGGGAAGATATGGGAGTGTCCGGATTTCTTTTCCCCGGACGGCAGGCAGGTGCAGATTACCAGCCCACAGGATATGCAACCTGTGGGGCTGGAGTTCCACGAGGAAAGCAGTGAAGTTTATGATCATTTTCGTGATTATCTCCTGCTGGCGAATATTTCGCACACTGGCCGTGGTCTCAGAATTCATGATTTCCGCCATGGATTTGCAGTAGAAAACCTTCGCAGGTGGTCTGCCGAAGGAAAGGAGCAGCTGAACCTGATTCCGTATCTTTCCGCATATATGGGACATAGTGATTACAAAGCGACCCAGTATGATCTGCGTTTGGCTGCTGAGATTTACCTAGAAATGGTGGAGATGCTGGCTGCCGAATGTATAGATATTATTCCTCCGGGAGGTGAACTCTGTGAGAACTCCTGATCTCCGTTATTACGTTTCGCCGTTCTGTAACTCCTATCTCTCTGGGCAGAAGAATGTAAGCCGAAATACAATTATTTCCTATGCCACAACATTCAAGCAATTTCTCCAATTCTGTGAAGAAACCAAGATGATCAAGGCTGAATGGTTAACGTTAAATCTGATTGATGAAGATCCTATTATAGAATTTTACAACGCCAAAAGGCCACTCAATACACTTAACTATAAAACACCGGATCAGTTCGAGATGATTCATGAGAGCAAGAAAGAGATAATGGATTAATTTATACAAGTGGTTCAAAAGTTATCATTTTCTACTTTTTATCCATATATTTAAGCAATTTTGACACGAACTGTCTAATTTAACCGTTCACCAAGCCAACACAGGATAGCCTGATACATCAAGAGATTTCATGATAGAATTAGGATCGAAACATTGCCCAGTCTAATAAAATTGTTCAATACTCCTACACTAATTCATTCTAATTCAAAAAAAACAAAAGAAACTCTTTACACCAGGAAAATTTTCTGCTATACTATCCAAGGAACGTGTAAGGAACACTCTCCAATGTTATTGAGACATTTTATATTGCTTAGGTACTTACCCATGGCGCAGTTGGACAGCGCGTCAGACTCCGACGTTTCTGACAACTCCGGCTGAGATACGGCGCAAGGCCCTGCAAACAGGGGCGTTGGCGGAACGGCAGAGGAAAAAATGCTGTGGGCTGACTACTGTTTGACTACTATTTCCCCGGATAGCCGGAATCCCGAAAATTTCATATTGTTCGGTATGCGCCCGTGGCGCAGTTGGATAGCGCGTCAGACTCCGACTCTGAAGGCCGCTGGTTCGAATCCAGTCGGGCGTACCAAAACCCCGTGTAAGTCAATGATTTGCACGGGATTTTTCTTTGAAAATATTCCATTTTTTGAAAACCGGTTTGACTACTATTCGGTGTTGAGGGCATTCCGGTTGAGCTATGGATCTCTATCAGATATCCAGTCCCCGCTGGAGCGTCTCGCTGGCCGCCTTCTTGTTCTTATCGAAAGCGTGGGTATAGATGTCCAGCGTGGTGGAAGGCTGGCTGTGACCCAGGAGACTGGCCACCGTCGCCACATCGGTGCCATTGGCGATCAGCAGGCTGGCGTTGCTGTGCCTCAGCGAATGGACATTCAGCTTTTCCGGCAATCCGTTCTTCTTCAGGATTATTTTGAACCTCCAAGTGAAGGTGCTGGGCGTCATGGGATCCCGGCTGTCGTGCCTGCGGAACACGAAGTCATCCTCAGTCAGCTCGCGGTTTTCGTAAGCGTCCGCCTGCCAGACGCACTCCCGGCGGTACTCCTTCAGCAGGCTCTCCATCTCAGGCGAGAAGTAGACGTATCTGTCCCCTGCCGCCGTCTTGGTATCCTTGACGATGATGTCCTCCCCGGTGATCTTCACCACGTTCCGCTGGATGTGGATGCTGTTTTTCTCGTAGTCGATATCAGACCACTTCAGTCCGCAGCACTCTCCCCGCCGCATTCCGGTCGCGATGATCAGCTTGTAGTAGGTCTCATACTTGAGGCTCTCATTCTCCAGCGCCGCGATGATCTTCTGCATGGTCTCCTCGTCCGCGATCACCTTTTCCTTCTTTTTGCCGGAGTATTTGTAGGTTCTCCAGGCCGGATTGTGATTGATAAAGCCGCTCTCCATGGCATCGGAGAGGATCCCGCACAGGCATGCGTGGACTCCCTCTACCGTGTACTCGGAGAGCGGCTTTCCCGTATTCTGACTGATCTGCTTCCGCAGCTCGTTGTAAAGATCCCGGAAATTCTTGGGGCGGAGCTCCGTCAATTTATATCCGCCCAGGTGCGGCAGAAAACGGTCGATGTCCTGCTTGTCCCGGGCCAGCGTGGACTTCGCCAGCTTGTTGGGCGCAACGTCCCGCAGCCAGATCTGGACGTACTCCGCCAAGGTAATGGACTTGTTTTCCGTCACCGGCGTGTCCTTGCACGCCCGCTCAAAGAGCACCGCCTGCTCGTTGAGCCATTTTTCTCTCTGCTTTGGCGTCAGATCCTCCGGCGGCCTCACCGTCTTCTGCTGCGGCAGCCGGCGCTTGCCGTTGTGATCGTAGCCCATGGAGACTACCAGGAGGTAACTGTTCCCTCGTTTTCGGATACTTGCCATGTCTGCATCTTCCCTTCTGACCTCAGTCTGGCTGAGGTTTATTTTGGCAAGCACAACATACTCCAATTTCTGCTGTATAGCTACTGCTTTTTTGATCTTGGACGGAGATTCTACGAAAGCAACAATCAGGCGCTTTCAGATTCTCTGCCGCTGAAATCAAACACGGTCTGCGCATGGACTTTCGCTGCCTGCCGCTTCAACTGCAGCTGCGGGTGGCAGTAGGTCCGCTCCAAGAATCCGGTATCACCGTGACCGGCCAGCTCCGCCACAGTCTGTTTGTCCACGCCGTTGTGAAGCATCGTCGAAACAAAATAATGGCGGAGGGTGTGGAGGTGGAATTCCCTTGAGAAATCATTCTGGTCATAGATCCTGCGAAGGTGCCTGCTGAACGTATCCGGGTGCATCAGCTTTCCCTTCTCATTCGTGAACACATAATCACCCATCTCAAATCCGTTTTCCTGTGCCTCACGCATTTTCAAGTAGCAGTAACTGCGAAGAATGCTGGTCATATCCTCGCTGAGATAGATCGTCCGGCACTGACCATTTTTCGTGGTTCCCTCGACCACGCCCTTCCCCGGAACCGAGCTGCGGGAACGGCCGACGGTCAGGATGCTCTCGTCCCCGTTCATGATGACGTCCTGCCACTTCAATGCACACAGTTCTCCCCTGCGGCATCCGGTGTAGATCGCCAGGGCGTAGAAGGTCTTGTAGGGATCCTCCTCATTAGCGAGGATATCCAGAAATCTGTGGGCCTCCTCATCTGTGGGAATCACCTGCGTCCTCGGAGCCGTCTCCGGCAGGTCGATCATCCGAGCGGGGTTCTTCTCGATGATCTCATTTTTCTTAACGTCGCTCAGGACTGCGGAGACCACCGTCAGGTACTTCTGCACTGTGCTCTCCTGAATCGGCCTGCCCCGCCAGGTCCTTTTCCGAAGCTCCGCCAAGAGATTTTCCAGGGTGATGGGCCGGAGGCGGTTCAGCTTGATGTTTCCGATCATCGGATAGACGGTCTCCAGGGACTGGCGGTAGAACCCAAGGGTACCAGGCGCATACTTCGTCTGCCGCCCCAGCCAGCGGGTTGCGTACTCCTGGAAGGTCATCTCTCCGTCCTCGCTGTACCCACTCCTGACCTGCTTCTCAAACTCCTCTGCCTCATGAGCAACGTACTGCGGGATCCCTCTGCCGCCCACGGTCCGTGGAACGGTGATGGTCCTGGCCTTGCTGATCTTCCTGCCGTCAGGACGATAGCCGTTGCTTACGGTGATCTTGAATTTACGTGTGTCCAGCTTTTTGATACTTGCCATAGCGTTTCCTTTCTCTAGTACATATTCATACCCTGATTGTGCGTGTCGCCGGTGAGCTTCTGCCCCATCGCCAGTTTCTTCATCACCTCCCTGCGACGCTGCTTGCTGTCGGTCCAGACAGGCGGCGCGGGAAGCGGGGGCAGATCATCACTGCACTCTAAAGATCTAGCCAGCCGAATAATCCCGCTGGCCAGATCACCCATCCAGCCCTCATCCGGTTCCAGACTGCCGGGGCAGAATCCCACAGCCTGCCGGTAGGCGAACAGGGCTTCCAGGTTTTCCTTGAGGAAGGTCTCGTCGTGTAGACTGCTGTCCCGGCACTTCCGTCCATTGGGACAGGTGAAGGTGATGTGCTTCCGGGTATCCGTCCAGGTCACCTCGTAGCCCTCCTGCTCCATGTTTTCGATAAAGCTCTCCCGGTCTACGGCATACTCCAGCGCCTCGTTGATGGCCTGGATCAGATCCAGCTTCCAGCTGTCATTGCGCAGTCCGGCCTGATACTCGCCGGGCTTCATCCGTTTCCGCTTTGGGTACTTCTCCGGCTCTTCCAGCACAATCAAACCGTGAGCCATGCAGATCTCGTCATTGATCTGCCGGTGGACCAGCAGGGTATCCCGGTTCTGGTGGAGCTTCCTGCCGTTCTCACAGCTGACGCTGTTCACCACCAGATGATTGTGGAGGTGGTTGGTGTCAATGTGGGTGGCGATCACAACCTCGTAACCAGGAAATGCCCTCTGCGCCAGCTCCAGGCCAATCACGTTGGCCTCCTGAGGCGTGAGATTATCATCCTCAGAAAAGGACTGCACGAAGTGATAGAACTGCCTGCCGTCCGTTTTTTGAAACCGCTGCTTGGTAGTCATCATCTCCAGGTAGGATGCCTGGGGCACGCAGTTACTCCCGGTGATCAAGCATGTACCATCCTGCACCGTTTTCTTTGCCTGCACCACATAAGACAGCACACCCAGCATCGCACCGGCGGTCTGCTTCTTGTTTCGGATTGCGGTGAAGGTAGCCATCAGCTCACCTCTTTCGTCAATTTGCGGATTGCCGCACAGAGGTCGGCGTACCTGTCGATCAGCTCATCACCGCGGAGGACAGTGATCCGGCCCATGTTCGCCAGCGTGGTCAGCTGATTGAGGTTGCGGCCCTGGGCCTTCAACTCAGAGAGGACAGCATCCAATCCCTCTACCCGAACAATCTCCCGCCCCAGTCCGCAGATGCACAGGTAGTCCGTGAGCGTCATGTTGGCATTCTGCGCCCGCTGCTGGAGCTGGGCTTTCACCTTCGGTGTCATCCTCGCTGTAACGATCTCCGTTTTTCTCTTCTGCATTTACGTTTCCTTTCTCCCCTTCTCGTCGGCACAAGCTCCATATCCCTCGCCCTGCTAACAGCAGGGCTTACTCATTCCGCTGCGCCTCCTCTCCCCACAAAATCTTCGATTTTGCGGGGACCCCTTTAGGGGGTGTCGGGGCTCTGCCCCGGCGAATGCGGCCAGCGTATAGCCGGACGCTATGCTTGCCCCACCCAAAGGTGGGTTTTCCGCCTTCTCGGGGCCTGTCTGCGCGTCTGAGAGAATTCCCTTCCACCCGCTCCTGCGCCACGGAGAAGGCGTACACGTCCCCCTCACTGCGCCGCACAGCGGGCATTCTCCACGTTGGCAGTGTCGATAGGGTCGATTTCGCCGACCCCGGAAAAATCGTCACTATCGGCACGGCGCAGCTCTATGAGACGCTTCCCGTTGCTTCGGCGAATCGAGACGAAAATGCCAGCTTTCCTTAGCGCCCCAACGCTTTGCATTATTTGCCTGCCCACCTTTTTCGGAGTGATCCCCTCGCTGCCTTCAGGGTCGATCTTGTTTGCCAGCTCAGTGGGAGTGCCAATAAATTTTCCGCGGGAGTCCATCAGCGCAGAGAGGAGAAAAACGATCCTGCCATCCAACATCGCCGGCTGCTGGAAACTATCCGCCGTCACCTCCCACACATTGTCGTTGTTGCGGCACAGCTCTAACTCCCGATACTCGATGTCCCGCCCGATACAGCTGAGCCGTGCCCTGCCGCTGCCACGCTGTTCCTCCACCAGCGTGAAGCTGGAATCCACCGCGCCGCTGATGGCGGTGGTGCCGGAGATGCGGTTGAACACGTTGTCCGCTTTTTCTTTCCGCAGATGGTGGATCAGCAGGATGGCGATTCCGTGAGCATCGGCCAATTGCTTCAATGTGGAGAGGTCGCGGTAGTCGTTGGCGTAAGTGTTGTCGTAATTCGTGCCCCGGATCATCTGCAGGGTATCAATAGTAATGAGTGACGTGTCCGGATGCTCACGGAGAAACTCCTCCAGCTGCTCCATCAACCCGTCGCCCAGAATACAGCTCTCTGTACAGAAGTGGACGCTGGCCGGTGCGTCCTCCGTCACGTCGAACAGCCGGTTCTGGATTCGGAGCTGAGAGTCCTCCAGACAGAGGTACAGTGTCGTGCCCTGTTTTACCTGCATTCCCCAGACAGGTTCGCCCTTGGCAACGGCCACCGCCAGCCATAGTGCCAGCCAGGATTTCCCGACCTTGGGAGAACCAGCGAGGATGTGCAGGCCCTGGGAGATCAGTGTGTCCACCACAAAGCTCAGCGGCTGGAGCGGGCGATTCATCAGAGTCTCCCCGTCGATGGTGTTGAGCGATGAGAGAATGGTGTTTTTCATCGTAGTACCTCCTTTGAAAATTGATTTGACTTTTATTCGCTCATATGATAGTCTTATTTTATCTTTTGTTATATGAGCGGTCTCTTCACGTTCCAGTTTAGCAGGCTCCCGGGTTCCTGTCAAGACCGTTCATATAATTATTTTATTGACAGTCTATTTTCGGGGGTGTGAAATGAACCACTATACATTCAAAACCTACATCTCCAACCGCAGAGAGCATTTTTGTTATGGCCCTGACTCATCGCTGGCAAAAAAAGACTTCCCGTTTCCGGAAAGTCTTTTGAGGCTGCTGCGTCTGGATATCTGGAAGTATGAGCCCATGATCAAGAATATGGAGAAGGCGGTCCTGCGGTTCTATCAGACCCGGGATTCGCAGGACGCGGCCATCGTTCTCGCCGGATTGGACGAGCTGGCGGAGGCCCACATCTATTTCCACCAGCTTCGCCTGGACTGGTTGCAGCGTTTCAATCAAGCGGCAAACTCGGACGGCTCTGATCTGATCGACCTTCTGCCCAGGAAGGACCTGACCCACATCCCCAGCAATCTTGACACCATGCAGAGGCAGATCCAGCGGCTCTTCCAGGAGGTCCTGGACATTGATCTGGGGAAAAAGGCCTCCGTCCAGGAGCTTATGGCGAGTTACTACAAGCGTGAGGGCTCCGACACACTGAACACGTTCCAGTTCTGCGTCCTGCCTCTGAAATTCGAGCTGGTTGACTCCCACACCTTCACGGAGGTCCTCTATCCCAAAACCATCTACGACCTGATCGACTACTTCCTTCGGGAGTGCGTCCAGCGGGAACAGCGGATGCGCGTGTGCAAGAACTGCGGCCTCTACTTCGCCGTCAAGGGCAGGGGCACCGCCGAGTACTGCGACGTCACCACGGATGAAAAGGGGCGTGTCTGCAAGGAGATCGGCGCTTTCGTCCACTGGTCACAGAGCAAGGAGAATGACGAGATATTCAAGGTCTACCGCCGGGAGTACAAGAAGCGGTTTGCTTGGACGAAGACCGGAAAGATCACTCCTGCTACGCTCTACGCCTGGGGTGAGAGGGCCAGAGAGAAAAAAGCGGAGTGCGAGGCGGGGAAGATCTCGCTGGAGGAGTATCAGGAGTGGCTCAAAAACTCCTAAATAAGCCATACAACAATACATGGCGGAGATTATCAAACCGGGAAAACCCAACAGGAGTGCACTCTGTTATACGTGATCGACAGATGGGATGTTCTGTTCCCCCACGCATCCTGACTCCTGATATATTTGCCTTAAAAATTGTCCGACCTGCCTTGTTTTGCATTTGTTCATGCTGTATAATGATAAAGTCCCAATTTGGTTCCGTATTCCCGGCAGGGTCTAAAGCGTCATGCCGCAATAGCTCAAGAAGAAACGGGAACACGAAAGCAAATTGGGCGATTATAAATAACGGCTGGATGCGCTCTTCGCAATGCGTCAGGAAACCAGAGTTCATAAATCAGGATGTAAGGTGATGCAAAATGGCAAAAAAGAAAACCGCAAAGACTGACAGAACAAACAAAGCTCCATTGGAACCAATTACCGCAGAACCCAAGGTTCAAGCTGCCGGGGAGGACAGTGTGAACCCGCTGGCGGAAAAAATTGAAGCGGAACCTCCCAAGGCTGCAGAAGAGCAGATTGAAAAGCTTCCGCAGACCGAACCCGCAAATGCGGTCCAGGAGGAACGGCCACAGCCGGCAGACATAGAAACTACGGAAGAGAATACCCCGGTGGAGGAACCTGCAGAAATACCTGCTCCGGAGGATGTCGTGGCGGAAGAGTCCACAGAAGCGTCCACACCGGAACAGGCTAATCCGTCCCCCAGAAGGAGCGTCGTGTTCATCGGTTCGGAATGCTATCCATTTGTCAAGACCGGCGGCCTGGGCGATGTGATGTACGCGCTTCCCAAGGCGCTGGTGAAGCAAAACTGCGATGTGAAAGTCATCCTTCCCCGCTATAAGTGCATCCCGTGGGAGTATCAGCAGAAAATGATTTACCGCGGATCTTTTCAGATGGACCTCTGCGCCGATGGCCGGTCTTATTATGTGGGCATCATGGAGTATGTCTGGGACGGCGTGGTATACGATTTTATTGACAACGAAGAGTTTTTCAGCTGGGGAAATCCATACACTAATCTCATTGACGATATCCCCAAATACTGCTACTTCGCAAAGGCGGCTCTTGCGGCGCTGAACTACATGGATTGGATCCCCGATATCATCCACTGCCACGACTGGCAGGCCGCCCTGGTCCCGGTGTATCTGCGGACGCTGTTTGCCAACACCCGGCTCAACAGCGCGAAAACGATCCTGACCATCCACAATCTCCGTTTCCAGGGAATTTACGATATTCCTACAATTCGCTACTGGTCCGGACTGCCGGATTACGTCTTTGACATGGATGCTTTGAAAACAGGCTATAACGACGCAAATATGCTCAAGGGCGGATTGGCCTACGCAAACATCATTACCACCGTAAGCCAGACCTATGCGGGGGAGATTCAGAGCGCGTACTACGGAGAGACCTTAGACGCCCATCTGCGGTATCATTCCGGCAAACTGCGCGGCATTGTAAACGGCATCGACTATGATATATGGAACCCGGAGACCGATTCCTGCCTGCACGCCGGCTACAACATCTCCAATGTGCTGGAAAAGAAAAAGGAGAACAAGCAGAAGCTGCAGGAGGAATTGGGCCTGGTCCAGGACAGCGGCAAATTTGTGATCGGACTGATCTCCCGGCTGACGAATCAGAAGGGACTGGATTTGGTCAATGCCGTTCTTCCCCAAGTTGTGGACAAGTATACGCAAGTCGTGGTGCTTGGCAGCGGAGACCGGGTATATGAGGACTCTTTCCGGTATTATGAGAATGCGTACAAGGGACGCGTGTGCGCGAATATCATGTACGATGAAGCGCGGTCGCACAGGATCTACGCAGGAGCCGACGCCCTGTTGGTCCCGTCTCAATTTGAGCCCTGCGGGCTGACGCAGCTCATCGCCATGCACTACGGCACCATTCCCATCGTCCGGGAAACCGGCGGTTTGAAGGATACGGTGGAGCCTTATAACATGGGCCTCAACTCCGGGAATGGCTTTACCTTCGACCGCTACGACGCCGGCCTGCTTCTGGACGCTATCAACCGGGCGAAGGCGTTCTATTTTGACCAGCGCAAGTATTGGGACGAAATGATCCTGCGGGATATGGTGAAGGACCTGTCCTGGGAGAACTCCGCAAAACAATATAAAGACTTGTATCTGAGCCCGGCTTGATGAATACGCCGGGACTTGTTTAAGAACCTGTATTCACAACCGTTGGACGCCGTCTGACTGGTCAAGGCGATTTGACGCAGCAATACTTTGTGTATTGCAAGGAAAATCAACGCAGAGCGGCGGAAAAATATCCGCCAATTGGGCGTTTTGCTATTTTTCAAACAAGGTCTAGTACTTTACCAAATTAGAAATTATAAGATAATAGGGTATAGTTTTCTGAGTTTGCACCTGGCATCATCAGAGGAAAATCTCCAACGGACAGTAGAGCAAACGGAGTTTCTGTACATCG
>OFGH01001487.1_pt1 | contig 15204 bp, 9 predicted proteins | sample 1521721 | NCBI WGS metagenome assembly OFGH01 (sample SAMEA3504132, study PRJEB24116) | mouse gut metagenome | biome: mouse gut; feature: mouse-associated habitat; material: faeces | place: Denmark | collected 2011
CCGATCCTGGGCAGCTCCATCGGCAACGCGGCCTATTACCTGCGGATGACCCGCAGCGCCATGCAGGATGCCCTGCGCCAGGAATACATAAAGACCGCCCGGGCCAAGGGCGCGTCCAACGCCAGAACCATCGTGGTCCACGCCCTGCGGAACGCTTTGATGATTGTGGTGACGCAGATGACCCTGTCCTTTGTCGCTATGATGGGCGGCAGTATGCTGACGGAAACCATCTTCGGCCTGCCGGGGGTGGGCGCCACCATCCTCCGGGCCATCAACATGAAGGACGTCCCCATGATCATGGCCTCCACGATCTTTGTGACGCTGACGCTGATGGTCGGCCTGCTGCTGGTGGATGTCCTCAACGCTTTTCTGGACCCCCGGGTTCGGGCGCGGTACAAATAGGAGGGAGACATGACGGAAAGAAAGATCAAAAAGAGCTCTTTCCTGCGGGGCGCCTGGGCGCGCTACAGGAAGAACACGCCCGCCCTCATCGGACTGGGAATCATCGCGGCGGTCATCTTCCTGGCCATTTTTGCGGACGTGCTGGCGCCCTACGAGGAAATGGCCTTGGCGCAGCATCCGGACCAGCTGTTTCTGGGGCCGTCGGCGGAGCACCTGCTGGGCACGGACGCCTTCGGCCGGGATTCCTTTGCCCGGCTGATCCACGGGGCCCGGTGGTCCCTGGCCTTCGGCTTCGTAGGCGCGACGCTGTCGTTCGGAATCGGGTGCATCGTCGGGGCGGCTATGGCGCTGATCGGCGGGTGGTTCGACGAGATCCTGACCAAGATTCTGGATATTTTCATCAGCCTCCCCTCGTCGATTCTGCTCATCAGCCTTGTGGTGTTGTTTGGGCGCGGCTTCAGCAGCCTGCTGATCGCCGTAGTAGTGCCTTCCCTGCCGGGAATAGCGCGGCTGTGCCGGACCGTGTTTCTGTCCATTGTAAGCCAGAGCTACATCGAGACGGCGCGGGCCAACGGCTGTTCCACAGCCCGCGTGCTGCTCCGCCACGTCATCCCCAACGCGATGAGCATCCTGATGATCCAGTATTCCTCGCAGGTTTCCTCCCTGGTGGTAGCCGCCGCCGGGTTCAGCTATCTGGGGCTGGGCATCCAGCCCCCCACGCCGGAGTGGGGCTCCATGCTGTCCGAGGCGCAGACCTATCTGCGGATCTATCCCAACTCCGTGATCTGGCCCGGAATCGTTATCGCGCTGGTCAGCGTGGCGCTGGCCCTCATGGGCAACGGCCTGTCCGAGGCCATGGACCCCCAGATGAAGGAGTGACCATATGAGCTTTTTAACGGTTGACAATCTCCAGGTGTCCTACAAACGGGAGGACAAAAAGAGAGCCTACGCCGTCCAGGGCGTCAATATAGCGCTGGAGAAGCGGGAGACTCTGGGCATCATCGGGGAGACGGGCGCGGGGAAGACCTCCACCGCCCTGGCCATCATGGGGCTGCTGCCCAGCCGGGGGCGCGTGGACGCCGGGTCCGTGGAGCTGGACGGGACGGAGCTGATCGGGCTCAACGACGTCTCCATGCGGAGCATCCGGGGTGCGAAAATGGCGATGATCTTCCAGAATCCCATGAGCAGCCTGAACCCCACCATCAACATCGAGCGGCAGATCGCGGAGGGCATTCTGCTTCACAACGCGGAAAAGCAGAGCCGGGAGCGGATCAGCGCCCGGGTGGACGAGCTGCTGACGCTGGTGGGCATTAACCCCATTATGAAGCGGTCCTATCCCCACGAGCTCTCCGGCGGGATGCGCCAGCGCATCGGCATTGCCATTGCCCTCTCGTGCAATCCGGAGCTGCTGATCGCCGACGAGCCCACCTCGGCCCTGGATGTGACCATCCAGGCCCAGGTCCTCGCCCTGATGAACGATCTGAAGGCCCGCATGGAAATGTCCATGATCCTCATCACCCACGACTTCGGCATCGTCGCCAGGATGTGCGACAAGGTGGCGGTCATGTACGCCGGAAAGATCGTGGAGTCCGGTACCTGGGACGATATGTTCCTGACGAAGGAGCACCACCCCTATACGGAGGGCCTCTTCGGCGCTATCCCGGACATCAAGAGCCGGGAGCGGCGGCTGCACCCCATCCCCGGGGCGGTGGCGGACAACACCGCGCCCCACCAAGGCTGTCCCTTTGCGGACCGGTGCGCCAGGGCCATGGAACTCTGCCATACCGCCGCGCCGGAGGCCCATTGCAGCGGGACCCACGCCATCAGCTGCCATCTTTTCGGGAAGGGAGGGACTTGATGATGGAGCGTTCGACCATCCTTGAGGTAAAGGACCTGAAAAAATACTTCCCCATCGGGAAGAGGCAGCTCCACGCCGTGGACGGCGTCTCCTTCTCCGTGGAGCGGGGGACCACCCTGGGCGTCGTAGGGGAGTCCGGCTGCGGCAAGACCACCCTGGGCCGGGTCATTCTGGGCCTCACCCCCGCCACCTCCGGGGAGATCCTCTTCGAGGGGCAGGATATTGCCAAGTGCTCGCCGAAGCAGCTGCGCATGCTGAAGAGCGACATGCAGATCATCTTCCAGGACCCCTTCTCCAGTCTCAACCCCCACCACACCATCGCGGAGAGCATTGAGGAGCCCGTCCTGCTCAACGGGAAGCGTATGGGCCGCCGGGAGCGTCTGGACCGGGTGGCGGAGCTGATGGAGCTGGTGGGACTGCCCCTGGAGTACTTCAATTCCTATCCCTTCGAGCTGGACCCGGGGCGGCTCCAGCGGGCGGGCATCGCCCGGGCCATCTCCATGAATCCGAAGCTGATCGTCTGCGACGAGCCGGTTTCCGCCCTGGACGTCTCGATCCAGGCACAGATCCTCAACCTGCTGATGGACCTGCAGGATGACATGGGCCTGACCTATATGTTCGTGACCCATGACCTGAGCGTTGTCAAGCACATCTCCAACAGCATTATGGTCATGTACCTTGGCCAGTGTCTGGAGTTCGCCTCCTCCGATGATCTGTTCGCAAATCCAGTGCATCCCTACACGCAGGCTCTGCTGTCCGCCATTCCGGAGCCGGATATCTCCATGCGAAACAAGGAGATCAAGGTCATCAAGGGCGAGGTGGTCAGTCCGGTGGATCCCAAGCCCGGCTGCCGCTTTGCCGCCCGCTGCGAGCATTGCCAGGAGCGGTGCCAGCGGGAAGAGCCCGTTTTGAGGGAAGTTTCCCCTGGACATTTCGTCGCCTGCCACCTCTACGGCGACTGATTCCGCGGGAGCGCCTCATAACGAGTCCGTACTGGCGGAAAATAGTCAGCACAGCTATGCCGTGCTGACTATTTTATCGAAAAGTTTGGCTCTGATGATCAATGGCGCCATATCTCCCACAGAAAAGCGCGATTACAGCCGCTCAAACCGCAAATGGCCCTATGCTTTCCGGTGTGTTTTAAGGACAGGACGCATGCCAAATCCATAAGCAATCCATAACCGCTGCCAAAGACCAGCATCTCATCCATCCTATAAAAAGCAGGAGGAACATCTCATGAAGTTTTATCCCAGTATATTCAACGACTGTCTCTCTCCTATATATCCCGGTCCATCCAGCTCCAACACTGCCGCGCCCTACCGGTTGGGGATTATGGCAACAGACATGTTAGACGGCAGCCCTGTGCACATGCACTGTGAGATGTCCCAAAACGGCGGTTACTTTGCCACATTTTACGGTCTCCACAGCGACAAGGGCTTTTTGGTTGGCATTTTGCGAAAGGACATGCTTACATACGACTATGAGCGTTCCTATGCGGATGCCGCGTCCTGCGGCTTGACCTACACGTTTGATTTTACCGGCAATGTGCCTGCGATGCCCTCAGAAGCAGCGTGGCTGACCCTGACTTCCGATACCGGCGACAAGATGTTTATTAAGACCGTCTCTCTGGGCGGCGGTGAAATCTATATCGACGATCTGGACGGCATCAAAACCTACATTGACGGCAAGTATTACTATTTGCTGGTGCGCGTTTCCACAGAGGCCGCGCCTGCTGTGGAAAAGAGGATCAGCCTGCCATTCAGCCGGTCCGACAATGAAAGCGGCATGAGTCTGATCACTGTGCGGAGCCGCGAGCCCTATCGCCCCGAATTCCGATCCGCTCTGCGCACCGCGGAAGGTGTCGTCTATGTCCGCTGCGTCAATCCCGTCTACGACATTCTCCCCATTGAAGAGCCCGATATGCCCTTCACCACTGCCGCGGAGATGTTCGCCTATGCCGCGGAGAAGAAGCTCCCTCTGTGGCAGGCCGCATTGGACTATGAGCGGGCCATCAGTGGTTTCGATGACAAAAAGCTGATGAGTTTTGCCGAAAATCTGTGGGACCTGACCGTTCGGGCCGCCGAAGAGGGTTATAAAGTCACCGCTTTTGACGGCGCTATTATCAAGCCCCATTCCGCCCAGCTCAGGGCGCTTTACGAGCAGGGACTCGCCATTCCGTTGGGCGTCGGCGATATGGCTGCCGCCGATGCGTTCGCCGTCAAGGAATACGGCGCGGTTCATGGCGTCATTGCGGGTATGCCTGCCGGCGGTGCGGCCGGTGTCCCGGTTTCCACCATCCATCATGCGGTGAAGTCGCTGGGGATGTCCAAGGAGGATGGTCTGAAGGCCCTGATGACGGCAGCCATTTTGGGGATCTTCTACTATCCCACGCACTATCATGGAGCGTGGGGCTGTCAGGCCGAGGTGGGAATCTCCATTTCCATGACCGCCGGCGCGTTGGCGTCTCTGCTCTCCGATGATCTTGATGTCATTGAGCGGGCCGCCGTATTGGGCGCCCAAAGCATTTTGGGTCAGATTTGCGATCCCATTGACGGCGCCGGCCAAGTGCCCTGTTTTCTCCGCAATATTACCGCCGTACCAACCGCCATCGCCTGTGCCAACGCGGCTCTCGCCGGCTGTGAGACACTGACCAGCCTGGATGAGATGGCGGAGACGCTGCTGCGCGTGGGAATGAAGCTGAAAACCCTCGGTCTCAATGATCTGGGTGTCTGCTATTACAAAATGCAGTGCGATCAACGGACTGCCTGCGCCGGCTGCGGTAAATGACCCTGCAAGCCGCACCCGCAGGCAAGGGTTTTCCACTGCCTGCGCACCGCCTTCCCACCATCGGCAAATGATGGAAGCGTGCTGAACTCACCCCTTTTGTGCGGGCAATATTACGAGAAGAACTGGAGAAATGACCTATGAAATCTTACCCCAGTATTTTTAATGACTGTCTCTCTCCCGTCTCCCCCGGGCCCTCCAGCTCCAATACCGCCGGACCGTATCGGCTGGGAGCCATGACCTCCGACTTGCTGAACGGCACCCCTTCCCGCCTGTACGGCGAGATGTCCAAAGGAGGCGGATACTTTGCCACCTTCTACGGCATGCACAGCGACAAGGCCTTTTTGGCCGGAATTCTGAAGAAGGACCTCCGCTCCTATGACTTTGACCGCATTTATGCGGACGCCGCTGCCAGCGGTCTTTCCTACGCCTATGAATTTACCGGCAGCGTACCCGTCCGCCCCTCCGAATCCGCGTGGCTGACTCTGTCCTCCGACACCGGAGACACGGTTTTTGTCAAAACCGCCTCGCTGGGCGGCGGCGAGATCTGTATTGATGAGCTGGACGGCATCAAAACCTGCATCGACGGAAAATATTATTATCTGCTGGTGCGCGTCGCTGCGGAGAGCGTGTCTTCCGTCAGGGGTATGCTCTCCAGCGTATGCAGCGCGGATGACGGCGGCAGCGGCGAGAGTCTGATCACCGTCCGCAGCGGCAAGCCCTTAAGCCCTGATCTCCTGGCCCAGCTGCGTGCCGCGAAGGGCGTGGTCTATGTCCGCACCGTCAATCCTGTTTACGACATCATCCCCCTCGATCATCCCCAGATGCCTTTCACCACTGCCAGGGAGATGTTTGCCTATGCCGCGGAGAAGAAACTCCCCCTGTGGCAGGCCGCTTTAGACTATGAACAAGCCATCAGCGGACTCAGCGGCGAGGAACTGATGGATATCGCCGAGGAACTGTGGGATCTGTCCGTACACTCTGCCGAGCAGGGTTACAAGGTGGCCTCTTTTGACGGCAATACCAAGCCCCACGCCGCTCAGGTCAAGGCTCGCTACGAAAAGGGGCCCATCGTCTCCCTGGGGATTGCCGACAAAGCCTCTGCCGATGCGCTCTCCATCATGGAATACGCCGCAGCCCACGGCGTTATCGCCTGTATGCCTACCGGAGGCGCCTCCGGTATTCCGGTTCCTTCTATCCGATACTCCGCGCAAGCGCTGGGCAAAACCAAAGAGGACTGCCTGAAAGCGCTGTTGGTAGCCGGCATGATCGGCATCATCTACTACCCGACCCACTACCACGGAGCATGGGGGTGTCAAGCGGAGATCGGCGTATCCATCTCCATGACCGCCGGCGCGCTGGCCTCCCTGCTCTCTGACGATCTGGATGTGATTGAGCGTGCTGCCGTACTGAGCGCCCAAAGCATTTTGGGTCAAATCTGCGACCCGGTGGACGGATGTTCCCAGGTTCCCTGCTTCATCCGCAACATGACCGCCGTGCCTACCGCCGTTGTCTGCGCCAACGCTGCTCTTGGCGGCTGCGAGACGCTGACCGGTCTGGACGAGATGGCCGAGACCGTGCTGCGCGTGGGATTAAAACTGAAGGAGCATGGCATCAATGATTTGGGCGTTTGCTATTGCAAATTGCAGCGCGATGCGGACGCGGAACGTGAATTGCCGTGTTCAGGAAGGGGTACCCAACAGCCAGATGAACCGATCCCGTAACAATGGGCAATCAAAAATATCCTCTATGCAGAAACACAGCCAGACATCTTCAAAACAGAAGAGGACGGCAGCCAAATCCGCATGTTGCCGGAAACGCCGCGCAAAAGCGTGCGTGCAGATAAGCGCCGGTCAAATGATGGCTATATCGAAAAAAGAACGATCCCAAAAAGGAGGACAGATTATGAACTTTCCCAGCCTGAATGAAGTGGAATCTTTCCGAAAGGCATTGAACTCTGATCAGGGCGTATTTGGTCCATTTATGATCACAAGCGATCCGGCTCTCGTTGAATGTGCGGGATATGCCGGCTATGATTTTGTGCTTTTGGATATGGAGCATGGACCGGGGAGTTTTGAGCAGCTGCAAAATCTCATTCGTGCCGCAAATGCTGCGAAAATAATGCCTGTGGTACGCGTCCCGAGAGGAAGTGACATCTTCATAGACCGCGCCCTGGATGTTGGGGCCGGGGCAGTCCTCATTCCACAGGTCGAAACCACAGAACAGGCGGCCGAAGCTGTATCCGCGGCGAAGTTCTCTCCCATGGGAACGCGCGGCACTTGCCGCTTTACCCGGTCTGCGTGTTACGGAGCCTATGGAGGCGAAGCGTATTTCAAGGCCGCTCAGGACACCATGGTCATGATTCAGGCAGAGGGCGCGAAGGCGATTGAGAACATCAATGAAATCCTTGATGTTGACGGCATCGACATTATCTTTGTCGGGCCTTACGATCTGTCCGCCTCGCTTGGAATCATCGGTCAAATTGAGCATCCTATGATCTGCGACGCCATTCGCCAAATTGTGCAGAAGGCTGACGCCAAAGGGGTAAAAGTGGGGTGCTTTGCAAACGACGCCGCAATGGCTCGGAGGTGGCGCAGTTTGGGCATTCGCTTTATCGGTTATTCCTGTGACACGAATATCTTTTTTGAGGGCGCCAAAAGAGATATTGCCATATTTCGGGCGGAGGAATAATGTGTGACAGGTTTATTGCGCCAACCGTGCCCGCCCTCGCCTTTGACCGGGCCCTGCTTGATCAATGGCGAAACGCACGACGGCGAGATTGTTTCGCCAATCAAGGCGCTTTGACATTTTTCAAATAAGGCCTAAAGCGGCGCCGCGAACTTCACCAAGGGTAAAAGCGCCCAAACCATAAACCGGTCAGACACCTCTCCAACTCTGCTGACAGGGCAAAGCGGAAAAAGGCCGCCAGACAGGGTCTGCCAGCCGGAATCCGCTCTGCCGGAGCAAGCAGAATATTCATTTCCGCGATTTGCTCTTCCAAACCTCGGTAAAACAATGCTATATAAAAATGAGGTACCATACATGAAGAAGTACACTGTTATGGATGGCAATACTGCCGCAGCATACTCAGCTTACGCCTTTACGGAAGTTGCTGCCATCTATCCCATCACTCCATCTTCCCCCATGGCAGAGAAGGTGGATGAATGGGCCGCCAAGGGGCGCAAAAATCTTTTCGGCTCCCCGGTCGATGTGATTCAGATGCAGTCAGAGGCGGGGGCGGCAGGCACCTGCCACGGTTCCCTCCAGGCCGGTGCGCTTACCACCACATTTACGTCCTCGCAGGGCCTGATGCTGATGATTCCTGCCATGTACGCCATGTGCGGCCAGTTTTTACCCAGTGTGATCCATGTTGCCTCACGCGTTGTCACCAGCAATCATCACTCGATCTTTGGTGACCATACTGACTTCATGACCTGCCGCACTACCGGATACGCGATGCTCATGTCGTCCTCTCCCCAGGAGGCCATGGATCTCTCGGCCGTTTCACATCTGTCCGCCATCCGTGCAAAATATGCTATGATGCATTGCTTTGACGGTTTCCGCACCTCTCATGAGATGCAGCGCATTGAAGCCTTGGATTATGAAGATCTGCGCGCCCTCGTGGATGAGGAAGCGCTGCAGGATTTCCGCCGCAATTCACTGAATCCGGAGCACCCCACCAATCGCGGCAATAATGTAAACCCCGATATTTACTTCCAATGCAAGGAAGGGGCCAATGTTAAGGCGTCCATTGTACCCGATACCGTCCAGCACTATATGGATGAGATCAACCGATTAACCGGTCGGGACTATAAGCTCTTCAACTACTACGGTGCTCCGGATGCGGAAGAGGTCATCGTTGTGATGTGTTCCGCGTCTGAGACTGTGAAAGAAACTGTGGATTATCTCAACGGCAGGGGCCGCAAGGTTGGAATGGTGCAGATTCACCTGTACCGTCCCTTCTCCGTAGCGCATTTTTCCGCCGCCATTCCGGCCTCTTGCAGAAAGATCGCTGTGCTGGATCGCAGCAAAGAGACCGGCTCCGTGGGGGAGCCTGTGTATTTGGATGTCGTCACCGCTCTGAATCAGGCCGGGCGGACCGGCATTCAGGTAGTAGGCGGCCGATACGGTCTCAGCTCCAAGGATACCACTCCCGGCCAATTTGCAGCAGTCTATGACAACTTGCGAAAGGAGCAGCCCAAAAACAACTTTACCATTGGGATCAACGACGATGTGACCCATACCTCACTGGACTACCGGGAGCTTGAGCTGCCCCATCCGGGTCAGGTATCCTGCAAGCTGTGGGGGTTGGGCGGAGATGGCACTGTGGGCGCCAATAAAAACGCGATCAGCACCATTGGCTTAATCGCCGGCAAGTACGCACAAGCCTATTTTTCCTATGACACCATGAAGTCCGGAGGGCTTACCCAGTCCCATCTGCGCTTTGGTGATGAGCCGATCCGTTCCACCTATTTGGTGTCTTCCGCAGATTTTGTGGCGGTGCACTCTCCCACTTTTGTGAAAAAGTATGATACTACAGAGGATTTGAAAGACGGCGGCACATTCCTTCTGAACTGTCCGTGGACGGCGGAGGAATTGGAGGCGCATCTGCCCGCCAAGATGAAACGCGACCTCTGCCGCAAGCACGCAGATCTCTTCATCATTGACGCCGCGAAAAAGGCCGTGGAGGCAGGCCTCCCTGCAAACCGCACCAACAACATCCTGCAGGCTGTGTTCTTTGCGCTGACGAAAGTCATTCCGCTGGAGCTCGCCGTGGCAGATATGAAGAAAAACAACTACAATTCCTACTTCAAAAAGGCCGGGCAGGCTATTGTTGATCAGAACAACGCCGCCGTTGATCTGGGATTGACAGCGGCGGTAAAGGTCAGCATTCCCGAAAGCTGGGCACAGGCCGAAGATGCACCGGCCCCGCAAAGAGAGATGACGCCTTTTGTCCGTGATATCGTGGTGCCGATGGATCGGCAGCAAGGTGATCAGCTGCCGGTATCTGTATTTCAGAAGTACGGCATGCTGGACGGAACATGGGAGAACGGCACCTCCGTCTATGCCAAGCGCGGTGTGGCAGCCTTTGTCCCCAAATGGACCGCCGAAGTCTGCGTGCAGTGCAATCGCTGCGCCATGTGCTGTCCCCATGCAGCCATTCGGCCCGTGCTGTTGAGCGAAGACGAAAAAGCGTCCGTGCCCGCTGCCTTTGTTACCGCACCGGCAAAAGGGCTCGGTTCCAATGCCCCCGCCTATCATTTCCGCATGCAGGTATCCCCCTATGATTGCCTGGGCTGCGGTCTGTGCGTAACAGCATGTCCCGCCAAAGATCAAGGTGCCCTCCGTATGGCGCCCTTCGGGGAGATACAATCCCAGCAGGTTCTCTTTGATGAAGTGGCCATGAACGAGACATATCTCAAGAGGGATGTCATTCACAGCAGGAGTGTAAAGAACATTCAGTTTGCCAAGCCCTATTTTCAGTTTTCCGCCGCCTGCGCCGGCTGCGCAGAGACCACCTACATCAAGCTCCTCAGCCAGCTTTTTGGTGATCATATGTATGTCGGCAACGCCGCCGGCTGCTCCTCCGCCATCAGCGGCGGTGCGCCCATCCTGCCCTATTGCAAAGACTGCAACGGCCGCGGCCCCGCATGGGAGCACTCTCTATTTGAGGATAACGCCGAGTTTGCCTACGGTTTCTTCCATGCACAGGATGTAATCCGCAAAGAATTGATGCTCCGGCTGGAATCCATGAAAACAGCCGGTATTGCCGTTGAGGCTGTAGAAGCTTACGAGCGCGGATGGGCAAAGACGGAGACCTCCCGGTCGGTCACCGATCACCTGATCTCCGCTTTGGAAAAATCCCAGCAGACTGAGGACGTAAAGTACATCTTGAACAACAGGGAATATCTATCCAGGAAATCCGTCTGGGCTGTGGGCGGCGACGGCTGGGCCTATGATATCGGCTTTGGCGGTATCGATCATGTCATGGCGCAGAACCGTAACGTCAACCTGATGGTACTTGATACAGAGGTCTACTCCAATACCGGCGGACAGGCCTCCAAAGCAACCCCCATCAGTGCCACAGCCAAGTTTGCCGCCGGCGGAAAGCAGGTGGCGAAGAAGGATCTGGGCAGCATTCTGATGCAGTATGGCTATGTCTATGTGGCACAAGTAGCCATGGGCGCGGATCAAGCGCAGACTCTGCGCGCCCTGCGGGAAGCAGAGTCCTATGACGGACCGTCTATTGTGATCTGCTACTGCCCTTGCTTAGAACAGCACATCAAGGCTGGCATGGGCAGCTCTCAGGAGGAGATGAAAAAGGCTGTTGAATGCGGCTATTGGCATCTGTACCGCTATGATCCCCGGCGGATTGCCGAAGGGAAGAATCCCTTCCAATTAGATTCCAAAGAACCGGATACCGAAAAGATTATGGATTATCTCATGGGAGAAAATCGATTCGCATCTTTGAAAAATCTCTTCCCCGAAAAGGCCGACGAGCTGTATGCCAAAGAGGCTGCCGTTCTCAAGGCGCGTTATGAAAAGTACCGCAAGCTGGCAGCCGACTGACGGAACCATGTAAATGAGGGTAGGAATATTGAACAGTTTAGTTGGACTGTCCAATTTCCTACCCTTACTTTATTGGGAAGCCCTCTGCGGCCTCTGCTGTTTCCAGGGAACCGCAATGACATATGCTATGGGCAGAATCTTCTGAAACCATTTGATTGACGGGGTAAACATGTGGTTGCGGACAAGGGATATGACAGTGACAAACTTGTCCGTTGGCTGGAAGAGCGGAGGGGCCGCCGTCGTAATCCCAAGCCGTGGAATTGCCAAACATCCTCGCAATATTGAACTGACCGGTATATTGAAATGAGCGCCATTTTTGGACCCGCCGCCGGTGATCCCAGACAGCGCCGCAAAACCGCGGAGGGCCGCACCGTGAAGTTCCGGACAGGCTGGCCGGGTGCAATTCGTGTGCAGAGCCACAGAGCAGGCCGGGATTTTCCTGTCCCCCGCAGACAATCCGGCCAGGGGCCGATCCCCGCGGACACCGCCGGGGACACGGCTCCGACGGCGATGAAATTTCAGCAAAATCACCGGTTCCCAGGGCAATCCCAGCCTTGACAATCCATGCCGAAACCGCCATAATGTCAGATGTATGTTGAGACGAATTTCCAACAGGAGGTATTCTTATGGCTCTTGACCACGCTTTTTTTGAGGAGATGGAGGCCCGGATTCCAAAGGGGAAGGTCCGCACCCGCTTCGCCCCCTCCCCCACCGGCTATATGCACGTGGGCAATCTGCGCACCGCGCTTTACACCTGGCTCATCGCCCGCCATAACCACGGCACCTTTATCCTCCGCATTGAGGACACCGACCAGGGACGCCTGGTGGAGGGCGCCACTGATGTCATCTACCGTACCATGCTCCAGTGCGGCCTGACCCATGACGAGGGCCCCGATGTGGGGGGGCCCGTGGGGCCCTATATCCAGTCGGAGCGGCGGGGCCTTTACGGCAAGTACGCCCACCTGCTGGTAGAGAAGGGCGCGGCCTATTACTGCTTCTGCGAGAAGACCGAGGAGGACTCCGGCAGCTTTGACCGCGCCGCCGATCCCTGCCGGGACCTCTCACCGGAGGCGGTCCAGGCCAATCTGGACGCCGGCAGGCCCTATGTCATCCGCCAGCGCATCCCCCAGGAGGGAACCACCACCTTCCGCGACGTCTCCTTCGGGGACATCACCGTGGAGAACAAGACCCTGGACGATCAGGTCCTGCTGAAGCGGGACGGCCTGCCCACCTACAACTTCGCCAACGTGGTGGACGACCATCTGATGGGCATCACCCATGTGGTGCGGGGCAGCGAATATCTCAGCTCCGCACCCAAATATAATCTTCTGTACGAGGCCTTCGGCTGGGACATCCCCACCTACGTCCACTGTTCCCCTGTCATGCGGGACCAACACAACAAGATGTCCAAGCGCCACGGGGACCCCTCCTACGAGGACCTGATCGCCGGAGGGTACCTGACTCCCGCCGTACTGAACTACGTGGCCCTGCTGGGCTGGGCCCCCAAGGGTGAGCGCAGCGAGCAGGAGATTTTCTCTCTTTCGGAGCTGGTGGATGCCTTCGAGATCGCCGGAATCTCCAAATCCCCGGCCATCTTCGACATGGCCAAGCTGGACTACTTCAATGCCACTTATCTCCGGGCCCTGTCTCCGGCGGAATTTGCCCAGGCGGCGGAGCCCTATATCCGCGAGACGGTGAAAAATCCCGCCATTGACATCGCCTCCGTGGCCGCCCTGCTCCAGGCCCGGTGCGAGAAGCTGACGGACATCCCCGAAAAAGTGGACTTCTTCGACCAGGCGCCGGACTACGGCGTGGAGTTTTTCACCAACAAGAAGTCCAAGACCAACCCGGAGGTCTGCAAAGAGATGCTGGAGGCAGCTATCCCCGCCCTGGAGGCCCTGACGGACTGGACGCAGGACAGCATCCATGACTGCCTCATTGCCCTGGCGGAGTCCCTGGGCGTGAAAAACGCCACGCTGATGTGGCCCGTCCGCATCGCCGCCGCAGGCAAACTGGTGACCCCCGGCGGAGCGGTGGAGATCTGCCACATTCTGGGCCGGGAGGAAACCCTGCGCCGCCTGCGGGCGGGGTACGGCAAGCTGACAGCATGAGCGCCTCCCATTTCTCCCCGGGTGGCCTCCGGGACGCCTGGGAGGACGGATTGAAAGAAGAAGTCAAGCGCTCCGCCATCGCCTTTATCACCATCTGGGTGCTGTTTTTCGCCGTCTGCGCCATGTTTCCGGACCTGCGGAGCAGACTGGTAGATATGATATTCTCCACGCTCAACAGCATAAACGTCTCCGATGCGAGCGGAAAGATCTCCGCCCTCCCCCTCTTTGTCAACAACGTGCAGGCCACCGCCTTCATCATGCTCTACGGCCTGATCCCCTTCATCCAGCTGCCCGCCCTGGCCCTGGGCATGAACGCCATGATGCTGGGGGTGATGGCGGCGTGGTACGCCGCAGAGGGGATCTCCCCTCTGGCCTATCTGGCCGCCCTGATTCCCCACGGAATCCTGGAGCTGCCGGCGCTGTTCTTATCCTTCGGCACGGGGCTCTACATCTGCGGGCAGCTGACCCGCCGCTGCCGGAAAGACCAAAGCGCCCGTCCGCTGTGGGCGTGCATGACGCTGGCCTCCCAGATTCTGCTGTCGGTTCTGGTGCCGCTTCTGCTGGCCGCCTCTTTTGTGGAGGCCTACGTCACCCCGGCGGTGGCCGCCCTCTTTCGCTGATCTCCTGAAATCTATATAAAGGACTGGTCTTATCACATGAGCAAACTCACCATTCCCGCCGGCTACAAGATGCCCCTGACCAACAACGAGCTCCAGCGGGCCATTGAGCTGATCCACGCCGATTTTCAGCACAATCTCACCGTGCGGCTGAACCTGCACCGGGTCTCCGCCCCCCTGTTTGTGGACGGCGCCACCGGACTGAACGACGACCTCAACGGTGTGGAACGCCCCGTCTCCTTTGACATCCCCGATGTGGGGACCGAGGGTCAGGTGGTCCACTCCCTGGCCAAGTGGAAGCGTCTGGCCCTGAAACGGTATGAGTTCCAGGAGGGCACCGGACTCTACACCGACATGAACGCCATCCGCCGGGACGAGGAGCTGGACAATCTCCACTCCATCTACGTGGACCAGTGGGACTGGGAAAAACACATCTCCCTCCAGGACCGCACCGTCCCGTATCTGAAAGACACCGTGCGGGACATCGTAGGCTGCATCTGCGACACCGCGACGGCTCTGCGGAACGCCTATCCCGTCCTCACCTTCCGGCCCTGCCGGGACGTGTACTTCATCACCACCCAGGAGCTGGAGGACCGCTATCCCGGCCTCACCCCCTCCCAGCGGGAGCGGGCCGTCTGTGAGGAGCACCACACCGTGTTTCTGATGCAGATCGGCAAGACCCTTTCCTCCGGCGTCAAGCACGACGGACGGGCCCCGGATTACGACGACTGGGAGCTCAACGGCGACATTCTCATGTGGAACCCGGTGCTCCAGAGCCAGTTTGAGGTCTCCTCCATGGGCATCCGGGTGGACGCCCCGGCGCTCAGCCGCCAGCTCACCGCCGTCGGCTGTGATCACCGCC
>OFGH01001492.1_pt1 | contig 15172 bp, 15 predicted proteins | sample 1521721 | NCBI WGS metagenome assembly OFGH01 (sample SAMEA3504132, study PRJEB24116) | mouse gut metagenome | biome: mouse gut; feature: mouse-associated habitat; material: faeces | place: Denmark | collected 2011
CTGCCGGCGCTGCTGCGCAAGTGGGAGCCGGTGGTCGGCCGCGCGCCGTCGAAGATCACGCTGCGCACGATGAGCTCGCGCTGGGGGTCGTGCACGCCGAAGACCGCGCGCATCCGGCTCAATCTGCAGCTCGGGCTGATGGACCCGAAATACCTCGAGTATGTGCTCGTGCACGAGATGGTGCATCTGTGGGAGCATGGGCACGGCGCCGGCTTCCAGGCGCGCATGACCGACGCGCTGCCCAACTGGAAGGAGCTGCGGCGCGAGCTCAACACATGCACGATTTTCGAAGTGCCGCAAGTGCGGGGCTGAGCTACTCCCAGCGCGCGTGCTCGGCGTCCACGCCTTCCGTGGCCACCTGCGCTGCGATGACGTCGTGCAACCAGGCCGCCAATCCGGGCTCGATGCTGTCATAATGCACGCGGAATCGTGGATCGTTGACATACATCTTCGCGAGGCACACGTGCATCGATGGAGTCACGTGATACCACGTGAGCGATTCCCGGTGCCGCAACGCAAGCTCATCTGCCGCCTCGCTGCCGGGCTTGACGCCGTCGCGCATCGCCTGTGCCAATTCGAGCTCGAGTGCCCGCATGGCGTCGAGATCCGCTTGCTGTTGCGCGTCATCCGTGCGGGTGTGGTATTCCGCGTATTCCATCCACTGTGGGCTGTCTCCCCAGCGGTCGTGCGCGTCGTTGGCGTATGGGTTGTCCATGTTCTCATCCTCTTTCGTATTGTGCGCGTATGCGCTGAGTTCGTCGATGTCCTGCAATATCAACTGCAGTTGTGTGATGTGTTCGCTGATGCGCGTCCGCTGCTCGCGCATCAGCGAGAGCGTTTCCGTGGCCGGGCCGTCGAGGACCGCGCGGATCTGGTCCGTGGTGAGGCCGAGGTCCCGGTACAGGCGGATGCGCCGTATACGCGCGATGTCGTCTTCGCTGTACAGCCTGTATCCGTTGCTGTCGCGGCCGGGCCGGAGCAGGCCCACCGATTCCCAATGCCGCAGCATCCGTACACTGACCGCGCACAGCGCAGACGTCTCGCCGATGGTGAGTTGTTTCTGCGTTTGCATGATTTGTACGCTACGGCCTGACATGATGTGAAGGTCAATATTGCCGGCGTGTCGCTGTGCGGACTCCAGAAAGGGAGAGACATTGCGTTGTCACTGTCACTCGCGCTGTCACGTCACTATCATTCACACTGTCACGTGATAGTGATGTGACAGTGTGAATGATAGTGACGTGACAGTGTGCATGGCTGGATGCGCCGTGATGGGTTGGGTTAGTACGAAGGTCTTATCTCGCACGCGAAGCCGTCCCCGTCGCGATCCAGTTTGCGGCTGTACCCAGGGTCGTCCGAAGTAATGCCGTGTCCCAGTGTTTCCCACACGTCCTTGCAGTTGCGGTAGTGGCTTTTGCCTTGTGTCTGCTGTTGTGCCTGTTGCTGCGCACGTGCTTCGGCCTCCGCCTGTGCGCGGCGTTGTGCTTCCTCTGCGGCCGCTTGCTGACGTGCACGTTCCGCCGCCTCCGCCTCCGCCTGTTTGCGTGCCTCTTCTTCCGCCTTGCGTTCGGCTTCGATTTCGCTTTCGCTGCGCAATGGCGTCGCATACAGCGTCACGGTGTTCGCGCGTCGGTCAATCTGTGGGGCATCGCTGCTCATCTGATAACGGTCGGGGTGCTCATCCGGTTTTCCGTCGTCATAATTCGCGGCGTTGGCGATCGACACGGTGTATCCGAGCTCCTTCACTGCACTGAGCTGCTGTGGCAATGTGTCGAACTTGTTCAAGGCGTCTTCTACATCGGTGTTCTCCGTGACGTAAAGATACACGATGCGAGAGCCGGAGACCTTGGTTTCATATTGCAATGGATCGGTGAGGATGTAATCGATGGACTCTTCGGGGCCAATGGGTTCCATGGTCCCACTGGAAGTGATGGCGAGCGGGTAGAAACCGCACTCGTTCAGGGCGTCGATGGCCGCGGCGGCTGTGCGGGTGCCGCTGATTGCCGACAGAATAACTTGTTCTTCTTCCGGTGTGAACGCACCTTCGTCCACCTCCTTCTCTTCGACGTCGGCGACGATGGCGCGCGGAGCTTCTGCGATGAGAGGTTGGGGTGTTTGCCACTGGGTTTCATGCATGGCGTGCACTGTGGATGTGGCGATGCCCGTGATGGCAAGCAGTGCGGTCGCGAATATTGTGTATCTCTTGATTTTTTGTTGAGGTGTGGCCTGTTGAGATACCTTGTTGTACCTTGATTTCCTGCTCTTCCTTGACATATCAAGATTTTAGCTCAGAGAGAATTATGACGTGCCGCAACCATGCATTTCACAGTGAAATACAGAAGTTATGCATGGAATACGAGGCCGGTCTGGAATGATGATTTCGTCATTGTTTTGTGTCGTCTTGCGGCGCTGACGACGGAGGAAGCATTTGTGCGTAGATGCACGGTGACAATCCGCTCACCGCGTGATGCGGACGGTTTAGTGGCGGTGAGCTGTTGAACGCAGTGAGCAAACAATTCGCCCTCCAGAAAGGACCACACCATGGAACCACTCAACGAAGCGCGCATCGCGGAACATGACGGCAGTCTGCCGACGGTATTGATGATCGTCGGATCGTTGCGCAAACAATCATTCAACAGGCAACTCGCGCAGTTCGCCGCGCATGCGCTCGCAGGGCGTGCGAATGTGAGCGTCCTCGATTGGCGTGATGTGCCCGTGTTCAACCAGGATGAGGAATTCCCGAACCCCGAATCGGTGAGTGCCGCGCGCGCTGCGGTGGCCGGCGCCGACGCGCTGTGGATTGTGACGCCGGAATACAACCATGGCATGCCGGGGCCGCTCAAGAACCTGCTGGACTGGTTGTCGCGTCCGGCGGAGGATGGGGCGCCGTCGCCGTTGTTCGGCAAGACGATGACGATGAGTGGCGCCGGTGGCGCGAATTGCGTGCGCGACAGCTTTGCGACGCTGCTGCCGGTGCTTGAATTCATGCAGATGCGTTTCGCGCCGGCCACGTTCACCGGCATCGCGTTGAGCCGTGAGATGTTCGTCAGCAACACCCTCGAGCTCGATGATGCGGCCAAGACTGCCATCGAGCATCAGGCCGATGCGCTCATCGGCATGGTCACCGAGCGGTAACGCGCCGGGTCGTGTGGCATATCAGCCATGAAAAGGGCTTGTGTCGGGCGCATCTCGCTTACGTGGGTGCCCTAACTGTGGCACATGAGAGTATGGGCCTCATGAATCATTGAAATTCCAGTGGTTTGCAAGGTCGATACTGCGAGGCTGCCCGGTTAAGGCACTCACGTAAGCGAGATAGCGCAAATATCGCTGGTTCGCATTGCCCGACGGTGCTTGAGGAGAAGGCAGTGGAATGCTTATTTGCGTGAGGTCATGCATATGCCATGTGCGCAATGCGCCCATCGAAGTAGGTGAAGTCTCCATCCGTGCAATGCCATACCGCTTGGAACGTAGTGGGTAGCCGCAAGCCATCGTCGTAAGTGCGGTATGAGCCGCATATCGCCGACCAGGGCACTCGCTCGGTGTGGCCAGCGGCATCGGTCATTGCGCGATCCGATGTCATGAATTCGATCATCTCATCGCGTTTATTGAAGGTGAATGTGCCACTTGCTGTCGCACCGCCGTAGCTGATTGTGGCCTTCACGTGGTGGTCGTCGATAGATTCCCATATGACATGCTCATCAAGTGTGGCTGAGGGCAGGAACAGAATCTCCGCCAGATAGGTGGCCAAGCACGCCTGATCCATGTCTTTTCCGCGCTGATCGAAGAGTGTGATGGTTTTGCCGAGCACGCCCTTCATGCCTCCGGTGCCCTTGCCGTAGTAGTCGTATCCGTCAAATGGAATGCCGAACATCCCGCTTTCGATTAGTGCGAGCCGCGTGGGCTCTCCCGCGAAATTGTGTTGAGTGTAATCAATTGTCAGCCGCGGTCCTCGCCTGCCTTGAAGAAACATGACGTTCTCATAGCGCATCATCAGATGATCGCTCTTGCGGGTGCCGATGAATCCTGAACGTTCCATGAACCGACGCACAGGTGGAGGAGGGTGGCTGAAATCGCTGTTGTCGAAGACGGTGCTGGGGCGCACCTTCGATGCGTGCGCCTGTACGTCCTTATCAAACTCAGCCTTGAGGGGCGAATATGGTATATGGAACCATATCAACAACATGCCGAGCGCAACCAATACGACGCCTATGGTGAGTCCCATGACCGAATGCCTCCTCTGTTTCATTGCGGCAACCTCGATGCGTATGCTTCCACGCGCTCGACGCCACGGTAGAGTTTCGTGATCGAGGCGAACAGATCGTCGATTTGCTGTTCGTCAAAGTCCTCGAATAGCAGCTGCAATGTTGTGGCGTGCCGTGTCTGCATGGTCTGCCCGTACTGTTCCGCTTTATCGGTGAGTGACAGTTGAACGGAATTCCCGGCACCATCCTCGATGGTCAGATATCCACGTGATTCCAACGCAGCTGCGAGTTTCTTCACGTTTTGGCGCGAGCACCCCATGATTGCGCCGATGTTGGTGAATGTTCTCGGCGGAGGGCATATGCTGGTGATGGCGAGGAGGAGCCACTGCTTCATCGTCAACTCCTCTTCTATTTTCTCCCCCGCAGACTGCAGTCTGTTCTGCAAGATGAAGAGGCTCGCAAATATCGCGCGGCACTCATCCTGTGGGTTCCTGCCGAAGGTTTCAAGCAGATTGTTCATTGTCACTCCTGATGCAAGACGAGTTCATCGTCGACTCATATAGTAACTAGTTACTATATGAGTCGTGCGATGTTGTCCGGTATGTGATTCGAAGTGTTTATTACATTCCGAAGGGTACGTGAGCTATGCCGTCATGGCGGATATAGGTATTGGGGCATTTTTCCACGTTTGATTGGTGGATGTGTTTTGGGTCAATCTGCGCGAATCAGGTTCCATTGGTGGTGGTGTGCGTAGTTGCTGAATCCGCGATCCTGTCGAATCCCAGGTCGTCGAAAACGGAGATGAGCCATGCGGCCATGCGTTTATTGGTCTCGAACAGTTCCGTGTATCCGCTCTGTTCCGAGAACCATGCCGTACTGGTCAGCTGCTCCGCCACGACCACGTAAGGAAGCGAGATGCGTTCCTTGTCGGTGAGTCGTATCACATCGTCATAGCCGCTTATGATATTTCTGTATATGTCCAGCCATGTCGAGAGTGCGGCATTGTCGTTCGAGTCAAAGCTTTCACTGAGGATGGCGAGGGCCGCATAACAGGGGTCGTACATACGCAGGCTGCTCTTTGACAGTTCGAAATCAATGAAACCCCATTCGCCGTGCGAGACGATGATGTTCGCTGGATTCGGGTCGCCGTGGATAATCTGTTTGGGCAGACCGGTATACAGTTCTCCGAATGCATGCAAATACTCCTGACGGAATGATTCAGGAAGAGGGAGGATGCGCTTTATTTTCGTCAACGCCCAGTCTTTCACCGATTCATACGGATTCACATCGTTCACGGACGCCGTCACTTGGCGTAAAGCGTGGTGCAGTTTTCCAATGGCCTCACCGAGGAGTCGTGCTTTGGTGGCATGATCCCCTTCGTAAAAATCCCGGGCCGACAACTGTGCACCAAAGATTCTCTGGGTCATATAGAAGAACAGTCCGCTGTCCTGTACATATGCGCGGCCATCTGTTGTCCTGATGATTGGGGACACGCATATGTCGGCACTGTGCAGTGCCTCGCAGAGTGCCACAGCATGCTTGACCTCATCGAGGTTTCCGGAACACTTCAGGACGCAATCATCGCCGACGTAAAAGGCTCTGGCGCCTTCCTCTTCACTGCCCTTGGGGTGGATGTCAGTGATTGGTTCATCCGCCAATCCCCAATGCCCAAGAACACCCAAGGCCTCCTTGCGTGACATCATGGACTGCTCCTTTCTCCGTATCTACATACTGCGATGTGGTAGATAGTGCGAGCTGTCGCGGTTGCTACAGCAGCCCGCTCATGTACAGCGGCAGGCTGACGCGATCTTCAGCGCGTTCGAGTTGCTTGGGGTGCAGGACGTATTCGGTGCTGACGCGCGTGCCGGGGATGACGTCAGCGGGTTCTGGCTTTGTCGCGCTGCGGTACGCTACGGCGCTTTTCCCCCCACCGTACCACAGTGCGGGAGTGGTGTGCATGCAACGTGGTTGCACGGAATGGCGGGTATTGAACGTCGATTTTGGCACGGAATGGTGGGTTGTGAATGGCGATTGTGACACGGAATGGCGATTGCGGATAGTCGATCGATACGTCAGTGCGTTTCTCGCGTCACCCAACGAGTGTGCATCGCGCCACAGACCACCACAGACAGAGAAAAAGGCCGTGGCTGCGATCACGCGGCCCCGGCCGAACACTGTAGAGAGAAAGAAAAAGGAGATATTCAGTTATCCCAGTTCGCGTATCCCGTGAGCTGACGTTTCCGATATAGACGCGCCTATCTTGGAAGGCCGATGACGCATCTTCGAAGAACGCTATCAATACACGGAAATGTCCATGAATGGATAGACTACAGTTGTCATTTTGGTTGACATATCAACTAATTTGCGTATCGTAGATAGCGATGAAAGGATTGTGATGGAGCTGATCGGACCAAGTGTGGTCGTGCTTATGCGTCAGTTGAACGTTTTCCTCGGGCGTCATGTAAAGGAAACCAGTATAACCGCATCAGAGCTGATGTATCTCACGCCGCTATATGAGGAGGACGGGCTGACGCAGGAGCAGCTCTCGACGATACTCGCGGTCAATAAGGCGGCCACGGCACGTATCGTGAGGAGGCTGGAATCGAAAAAACTCGTATCGCGGCGAACGCAGATGAACGATCGCCGTTCCAAACGGATATGGCTCACTCCTCAGGCGAAAGCCCTGGAACCAACCATCCGTGGACTTCGAGACGAGTGGGGCGCATACGTGACGCAAGGGATGACGGATGAGGAGGTCTCCTTCCTCGGGCGCCGTCTCGCCCACATGGCCGAACGTGCGAAAGAGCTCAATGCCACCCAATCCAATGAATGAAAGGATTTTCATGATGGACATGAAACAAGCGATGCACGAACGTCATATGGTTCGTAAATATCTAGACAAGCCCATTCCTGTGGGTGTCGTGGAGAAATTGGAAGAACGCGTACAGAAGAACAACGAAGCATATGGGCTGTCCATCAAACTCATGACAGACAACGGCAGTGCGATTCCGGCGGCGATCAAACTGCTGTTGGCGAAGGACGTCAACAATTTCTTCATCATGGCAGGGCCCGACGGCGCCGACGAGCGTTTGGGATATGCCGGTGCAGATCTCATGCTGTACGCGCAGACACTCGGACTCAACACGTGGTGGGTCGGCGGCACGTTCAGTCGCAAAACCGTGCAGCGTGAGGCGGACGGCGCAAAACCCGTCGGGGTTGTGGTCGTGGGATACGGGGAGACGCAAGGCAAACCGCACAAAACAAAAACAGTCGCACAGGTGAGTTCGTATGACGGCCCGGCTCCGCAATGGTTCACTGACGGCGTCAAGGCGGCGCTCCTCGCACCGACGGCGCTTGACAAGCAGGATTTCTTCATCACCGGCAAAGGGCATGACGTCTCCATCACATGCGAGAAAAGCATCTTTGCCGAAGTGAACAAAGGATTGGTGAAATACCACTTTGAACTTGGTGCGGGTGCACAGAACTTCACCTGGGTGCAGTGAGGCAGTGCAGTGAGGTTTTGTGCACTTCGGTCACCCGCCCACCGGCAGTCATAGGCAACGGTGCGCCCTCGGCGCAGCGCCCGCAACGGCCCTACGCTCGGCAGTAGCGAATCACTGCAAAGGAAGTGGCGTATGGCGCAGACAATCGATATCACCGGCGCGCGCGTGCACAATCTCAAACGCGTGGACGTGCAGGTGCCGATCGGCGAAATGGTGGCCGTGGCGGGCGTCTCCGGGTCGGGCAAATCGTCGCTCGCGCTCGGCGTGCTCTACGCGGAAGGCTCGCGCCGCTACTTGGAGGGGCTCTCCACGTACACGCGCCGCCGCATCTCGCAAAGCGGCGAAGCGAAACTCGGCGCAATCGAGCATGTGCCGCCGGCGCTCGCGCTGCACCAGCGGCCGAGCGTGCCTGGCATCCGCAGCACGTTCGGCACGATGAGCGAACTGCTCAACAGCCTGCGCCTCATGACCTCCCGCTTGGGCAACTACACCTGCCCGAACGGCCACATGCTCGACCCGACACCGAACGTCGCGCTCGAGCGGCCGATCATCTGCCCGGTGTGCGGCGCCGAAGTGCAGGCGCTCGGCGCGGAGGACCTCGCATTCAACTCGGGCGGCGCGTGCCCCACGTGCTCAGGCACCGGCATTGTGCGCACGGTGGATGATTCCGCGCTGATCGCCGACCCGAACCTGACGATCGAGCAGGGTGCGGTCGCACCGTGGCGCTCGCTCATGTGGTCGGTCATGGTGGACGTGTGCCGCGAGATGGGCGTGCGCACCGACGTGCCGTACAAAGACCTCACCGCCCACGAAAAAGAGATTGTGCTGCATGGGCCCGCGGAAAAACGGCACATCATGTACCACCTGAAGAAGCAGAACCGCGCGGGCGAGATGGACTTCACGTATTTCAGCGCCGCGCGCACCGTGCTCAATGCGCTCGACAAAGCGAAAGACGCGAAGGGCCTTAAGCGCGTCGAGCCGTTCATCAAAGAGGAACCGTGCCCGGACTGCCACGGCACGCGCTTGAACGAACGCGCGCGCACGCTGCCCGTGCACGGCAAGACCCTGCCCGAACAGTGCGCGATGCAGCTCGACGAGCTCGCCGAGTGGGTGCAGACCGTGCCGAGCGCGATGCCCGCGGACATGCGCGAGATGGCGCAGGCGATCGTCGGCGAGTTCACACGCACCGCGCGCCGGCTGCTTGAGCTCGGGCTCGGCTACCTCACGCTCGACCGCGCGGGCAGCACGCTGTCGACCGGCGAGCGGCAGCGCATCCAGCTCGCGCGCGCCGTGCGCAGCGAGCTGACCGGCGCGATGTATGTGCTCGACGAGCCGTCGATCGGCCTGCACCCGGCGAACGTGGACGGTCTGCTCGGCGTGATGCGCGACCTGAAGGCGCAAGGCAATACCGTGATCGTCGTCGACCATGACACGCGCGTGCTGCGCGCGACCGACTGGATCATCGAAATGGGGCCGGGCGCCGGCGCGCACGGCGGCACGGTGATCGCGCAGGGCACGGTAGGGGATGTGGAGCGCAGTCCGCATTCGCTCATCGCGCCGTTCCTCGCGAGCGAACACTCGCAAATCGTGCGCCCGCAGACGCCGGCGGACGCGATGTTCAGCGAAGGTGCAATCGGCATCAAGACGGCGCCGCTGCACACCGTGCACGCGTTGGACGCACGCGTGCCGAAACATCGTCTGACCGTGGTGACTGGCGTCTCCGGTTCCGGCAAGACGACGCTCGTGCTGGAAAGCCTTGTGCCGGCACTCACTGCGAGGATCGCGGACGAGCAGATGCCAGAGCATGTGCGCGCATTGGATGCCCCGGACATCGAGCGAGTCACGATGATAGATGCGACGCCAATCGGCGCGAACGTGCGCTCCACCGTCGCCACCTACAGCGGCGTGCTCGACGACCTGCGGCGGCTGTTCGCGCGCACGGAGGCGGCGAAAGCGCGTGGCCTGACGGCGGGCGCGTTCTCGTACAACACTGGCTCGCTGCGCTGCCCCACGTGCGGCGGCACCGGGCAGATCGCACTCGACGTGCAGTTTTTGCCCGACGTGGACATTGACTGCCCGGACTGCCACGGCACGCGGTACAGCGACGAGGCCGGCGAAATCACGTGGGAGCCCAAGGGTGGGCATGCGCCTGTTTCGCTGCCCGATTTGCTCGCGATGACGGTCGACGAGGCGCGCGAGGTCTTCGCGGGAACCAGTCAGCGCCGTCTGTGCGCCAAACTTGACACCCTGCATGAGCTCGGCATCGGGTACATGACGCTCGGCGAGAGCACGCCGGCGCTTTCGGGTGGCGAAGCGCAGCGGCTCAAGCTTGCGAGCGAGATGGGCCGCGCGCAGGAAGGCACGCTGTTTGTATTCGATGAGCCGACAATCGGGTTGCACCCACTCGACGTGCGCACGCTGATCGGTGTGTTCCAAAAACTCATCGACCAGGGTGCGAGCGTGCTCGTGATTGAGCATGACTTGGATATGATCGCGAACGCGGACTGGATCATCGACATGGGGCCGGGCGGTGGTCAAAACGGCGGCGAAATCGTGGCAACCGGCACGCCGGCGCAGGTCGCGGAGAACCCGCTCAGCCTCACCGGCCGCTACCTCAAGCCCTGCGTGGAGTAGTTGCGGGCGTATCTGCGCTACGAGAGTGCCCTTTCTGTGGTGAGACCGAGTATGACCCTTGAAAAAACGTACTGTACTCGTGGTTTTGCCGGAATGGGCACTCTCGTAACGTAGATACTGGTATACTGAACCCAGACGAAGAAGCCGCAATCTGGGGGAGAGTGCCCATCATGGCTGCATATGTTTCAAGCAACGGCATTGAGGGTATTTTGCGGCACGCAGGGTTGCGCATGGCTGAATCCCCGAATCCCGCGCGCGGGTATGTACGGGAGGACTATCTGTTCACGGAATGCATGGTGTGTGGAGTGGAGGCGCACTACAAACCGCAATACATCATGCAGAAAACACAGGAAGGTGAACAGACATGCCGGGCATGCCATTGGCGCGCATGGAATCGTGGAAGCTTGGCGGCATATGGCCGGCAGGTGGAAACCCAACACAGTGAGGGCGGCGAAGACAATCCGTTGCTCGCGTACGAGCACGAGCGCAATGTTCGGAGTGCGCAGAGACGTGCACAAGAGCATGACTACGAATTGGTTGTGCTGCTGGACGACGGCCCAGGCGATCGGATCGTTGTGACTCGTTGCATCAACTGTGGGAAGCAGGGGGCGCGTCGTCTGTACGATTTGGGTCGGTGTTCGTGTGGTGGGCCCCGCGCACGTGAGGGTGTGTCGTATGCCAATACTGCGCGGCAAGTCGCGCGCGAGGAAATGCCGCATGACGGCAGCGTGTATGAGAGTGGTGAGCCTGCATCGCTTGCCGCGTGTACATCGGGATGCTTGGAGTGGTGGGATTCTGCACGCAATGCGCCGTTGACGCCAGACGTGCTTACCCGTAAGTCAAAACGCAACGTATGGTGGATTTGTCCGCGATGTCATCTTTCGTTTGTGGCACCGGTGTATTGGATGACTTGGCATCCGTCGTGCCCAGAGTGCGCGCAGGTGCAGCAGCTTCGGTTTTCCATCGATTGGGAGGAACACAAGCGTCAGGCTGTTGCGGATTATCCGGATTTGCTTGCCGCATGGGATGATGAAGCGAATCCGTTCACTGTGTCGATGACTGACTATCGGTCATATCGATTTGTGTGTCCAGTGGGTCATCATCCACGGCAAACGCCTTCCAGCTACCTGAACGACGGTTGCAGGCATTGTCGGGCCGCCCGCACCCAAGCCGAACCAAATCAGGTGTTTTTGAGGCAGACGAATCCAGAATTGGCGGCCGAATGGGTCAGAGTCATCGGAGATGCAGAGGGGCGGTATACTCCCGACAATGTCAAGGAATCGTCGCGGCGCAAAGTTGTATGGTCTTGTTTGGCGTGTGGGTATGAGTGGACCACGACTCCTCGTGAACGCGGCTTGCGTATCAACAATCGGTGCAAGAACTGTGGCAAAGTGCTTGGTTCGTTTGCATGGAAGTACCCCTCTCTTGCCGAGGAATGGGATCCGCGGAATCCAACAAGCCCATGGAATACCACGCCGGCGGGGCGTTTGACATTTAAGCCGCGATGGATTTGCGCGCGCAACCCGGATCATCGATGGGAGATGAGCATCGCATCGCGGGTCAAGCACAGCAAGGGCTGTCCGTTCTGTGCTGAACGCTCTGCAGGGTAGGACGCTGCTGTGCTCTGGTGTTGTTGGCGGCCTTACAATGGGACTGTTGTGGGCAAAACAGACAAGGAGCGTCTCATGAAGTTCAACGAAATTATCGAGGAATGGACCACCAGCAGGACGTTTGCGTATCTGGGGGCCGCGGCGGCTTGGCCGCCGCATCCGCGTACAAGCGTGCGCAGGCGAAGGGGCGCTCGCGGCTCTATGTGCTGCTTGCTATGGCGTGGGCCGCGCTGACGGTATACGACGTATGGGATTCCCGTCAGGATGACTCCGAAGAGGACGGCGACAATGTGGACGATTGGGGTACAGCCAGCGCCGTTTGATATTGGTGTGTGGGGCCAAGCAAAACGGAACGCGTTCAGAGCGGGGCGCCGGGGGTGAAGATATCCTCGATGCGCAAGTCAAAGATGGCAGCGATCTGGAAGGCGAGAGGCAATGACGGGTCGAATCGTTCCTTTTCGATGGAGATGATGGTCTGGCGGCTGACGCCAAGCATTGTGGCAAGTTTTTCTTGCGACAAGTGCCTTTCGCGCCGCAGCTGTGGCAAGCGGTTCCGCATAGTTCACGATTCCCTGCGGATAAGGTAGCTGACCGCGAACGCCAAGGCGGCGAAGGCGAAGACCGCAATAAGCGTCCAAGACACCATTGGGGGCAGCCAGAAGCTGGTGAGGGCGGCGCCTAGTCCTGTGCCTGCAAGCAGAAGATGGAAGCTGTCTTTGGCGGCTTGGTCATACCAAGTGAATTCCACACTGTGTTCAGGGTTGGGGATGGCTCCTGGAACGGTTGATCTGTCAACCACCACCGCCCAGACCAAAGCGATGGACGCTGGTGCGACGCATACCCCGATCAGCAGGGCCCTGAGCCATGCGTTCATGGTGTTGTGTGGAAAAATCGGCGCCGATTGCAGGGCGATGCCGATGGCAGCCGCGGCCACAAGGCCGACAGGGATTGCCAGCCACAGTGCTGGGGTTCCGCCGGGCTTGATGCGTCCAAACCTGCATGGCTTCTTTGCTGACTTCTCACACATGTCGTGCCTCCTATCGCGGAATGACAAGCGGATGATGCTCTGATTCTATGTAAAGCTTACTTAACTGTCAAGTTAGCTTAACATTTTTGGATGTCGAATCAGGTTCTAGGGGCTGTTTGCCATGCATCTGTGCTGGGGAGGAGCATTTTCCTTGTGGGCTTCGAGTATGCTCCTTGAAACTACGCCGTCCATAGGGCCAGCCCACAAGGAAAATGCTCCTCCCCAGCGCAGATATCAGAGTGTGGGGCCCAATTGGTGTTTTGAGGCGTGGTGCAAGCGCCTTCTAGTCCGCCTGCGGCCAATGTTGCGCGAGGTGCTGCTGGATCGGCAGCGCCACACGTCGGTTGCTGTGCAAAAACGTGGCGTAGAAATCGATGCGGTTGGCGGGGTCGGCAATCGCAACGGGCGTGCGTGTGCGCGTCATGAACCGTTCGTCGTTCAGGCACAGGTTCTATGTCAGCCATATCGCTGGTAGAACGGGGCGCAATGCCTTAGGCCCGAAGCTTCACCTGCAGACGAACGTCATGTTTTGCGGCTTGCTGCATAACAATCGTCGCGAATGCGTAGACGAACGTCATGCTCGGCGATTTGAAATATGACGTTCGTCTGCCTACCCAGACGAACGTCGCATAAGATGGCCTGCAGCATGACAATCTTCTGCGCACGCCAGACGTCTGTCGCGTTTGGAGGTCCTCTGCATGACGTTCGTCTGGGCAGGGGTGGCGCGCGGGTTGCAGCATGCGGGCAGTGTACACGGGCGTCACAGAAACGGACAAGCAGTATGAGTTTCGCGGAAAAACACCCCTACCTGTTCTGGCAGCTCATCGGCTGGGGCATCCTGCTCATCGACTTCGTGTTCGTGGTGATCGCCGTGTTCAACGACTTCGGCGAGTGGAGCTACCCAATCATCGTCTTCACGTTCATCGGCGCGCTGTTCGCGATCATCGGCTCGCCGTTCTGCCTGTACGCCACGCGCGCCACGCGGGTGCCGCAGGCGCGCTCGCCGGAGGAGGACCGCGCGGTCCGCAACAAACTCACAGCAGTCGCCATGGCGCGCAAGACGCCGCAGGCGGCGCTGCTGGGCGCGCTTGTAGTGGCGGCAGTCGTGGTGCTGGCCGGCGTGACATACGTGCTGGGCATGCGCGGGCATGTGCTGCTCGGGTTCGTGATGATGGTCGCGATGGTGGTCGTTCCGTTCGTGATTCTCGTGAAATATCAGGATGCGCAGCGGCGGCGGGTCATGAAGGTCGCGCATGCCGCGCGATTCGTGGACGTGGAGTCGAACCCGTGGGCGCCATACCGGCCCGATGTGCGCCAGCTGCGCGCGCCGCTCGTGCCCGTGCCCACGGGCTACGGCACTGCAATGCTCGATTTTCTGTACAACTGGCTGCACGATTACCTGATGGCCGACCGGCTCGAGCTCATCCAATATTCCGCGAATGACTTGCGCAGGGCCGGTTTTGTGGCGGTCGATGACGATGGTGCGCCTTTGGATGCGCCGGACGACCTGTTTCTGGCGGTCCCCGAACACCAGCTCGATCTGAGCGGTGGCAAGCGCGAGCAATTCGAAAAGGAATGCCGTGCGGTCGGCGCGTTTTGCCTGCCGCGCGCGGGGGAGTAGGCGGCGTGCACGAGGCGGGGATTTCGCGCTACATGAAGCATTCCATCGCGGCGATTGCGGCCAGTTTGCCCTCGTCGATGACGTCGCGGCCATAGGCATCGAGGAAGCGGTTGCAGTAGGCGCTGGTGTGCAGATTGAACCAGAGGGTCCATGCGCCCCAGAACACGTCGATGTGCCGGTCGGACAGGCCCGCGTGGTCAAGGTCGATGAAGCCGGAGAAGCGCCAGTCGTCCAGGATGACGTTCGGCAGGCAGTAGTCGCCGTGGAGAAGCGCGTCCGTGCGCAGTTCGCCGGCGGCCTCAGCGGCGATGCGGTAGGCGTCTGTGGCGGTGGTCCGCGGGCAGAATTGCGCGTCGAAGCGGCCGGTGCGCCAGCCGCGCTCGACGTTGCTGATATACCGCGTGCGCACGTCGGGCACGTTGAGCGCGGCGAGGCGATCGGGCTGCGTGTGGAATAGCTCGTGCAGCGTGCGCAGGCGGACGGCGAGGAGGTGGCAGAGCCGCTCCGGTTCGGCAAGATAGCGGGCGGCGGTGCAGTCGTCGCCGATGACCGCGCGCGTGACGAGCCAGTCGGCG
>OFGH01001493.1_pt1 | contig 15168 bp, 13 predicted proteins | sample 1521721 | NCBI WGS metagenome assembly OFGH01 (sample SAMEA3504132, study PRJEB24116) | mouse gut metagenome | biome: mouse gut; feature: mouse-associated habitat; material: faeces | place: Denmark | collected 2011
TATAAATGTGTCAGTACACTAGAAAGTTTCTTAACAAATAACAAAGCGGGCAAGCCTGCTTCAACTCCCCCGCTCCCTCATTCTTAAGAGGATTGCACACTTTGCTGCGCCAAGGACGATTGCATAGTAATATTTTCCGCTTGTGCGAGTACCCTTGCTACGCTGGGGCAAACCCTGCGCATATTATTTCCTATAAGAAAAATTCTTTTACAATTTAACGTCAAAAGATCTTTTTTCATAGAATAAAAGAAGCTGTCGCCCTAACATAAATTTGTTCAAAAGGCTTACATTGCAATGCAAACAAAATGCACAAAAGCTATCTGGGAAGCAAACTTCCCAGATTGCTTTTGTGCATTCTGTCTTTGCCGCATAAGAGGCTAAAGTTTTTGACCAATTGAATATATTAGTGCTACAGCCTCTACAAAAATCTCTTATTCCTAAAGTAATCTTTACAAATTTGCAATCAATGCCGCAATATCTTCTGGGCCCATGGGACGATTCGGATCTGACATATCTGGCAATGGCGGTTTCTCCCCTATCTCAAATTTTTCCGTAGTCTCTGGAAGAATCTCAGATTCTGTATTCGCAATCAGCGCTGCAATGTCTTCTGGATTCATGATATACTCAGAACTTTTCTTTATGGGAGCGGAAGCTGGCATCTTAGTTTCTTGAACTGCTGACTGACTGGACTCCTCTTTCTTTAAAGGCTGTTCCTCTTTGGCTGAATTCCTATTTTGGAGCTCCTTTTCTTCTAACAGTAATTTTGACTGTCCTATCGATTCTTTCAACTCTTCGGGCTGTCCTTCCACGGTTCTTCTCGGTTCTTCCAGCTGTTCAGGCTGTTCTTCTACCGCTACTTGCGGTTCTTCCAGCTCTGCGGGCTGTTCTTCTATCGTTACTTGCGGTTCCTCCACCTCTTTGAACTGTTTTTCTTCTGCTATTTCTGGTTCTTCCGTCTCTATGGGCTGTTTTTCTTCTATCTCTTTAAAATCTTTGAGTTCTGTGGAATCGCCATGTGACAATTCTTGTGGCTGCGACATCTGTTCTACAGGCTTTTCTAATAGCGCTTCTGATTGTAAAATATGCGCAAGCTGCTCTTCTAATCTTAATTCTTCCGACTGTGAAGCCCGTTTTACAGTTTCTTTTGATCTTATTTCTTGCATCCTGGCAAGCTGCTCTTCTGTTGTTAATTGCGGCTCTTCTATCTCTGTAGGCTGTTCTTCTACAATTACTCTCGGTTCTTCGTTCTCCGAAAGCCGCTCTTCTACTATTATTTTTGCTTCTTCATCCTCTGTAGGCTGTTCTTCTGTTGTTAACTTCAGATCTTCGGACTCTGCGAGCTGCTCTTCTAATGCCTCTTCTGTCCCTTGCAATTCTGATAACTGGCTTTGGGACAATTGTTCTTGCTGTGACAACTGTCTCGGCTGCTCTGCTGATAACGCTTCTGACTGCAAAATATCTGCAAGCTGCTCTTCTGTAGTTAATGCCTGTTCCTGCATCTTCGCAAGCTGTTCTTCTGCGGTTAATCTAGGCTCTTCGGACTCTGTGGGCTGCTCTTCTAATAACGCCTCCATCTCTGGACGTTGCTCTGTTAACGCTTCTTTTGACTCTTCGGACTCTGTGGATTGTTCCATAGAATCTTGATCCTCAGGAACTTCTTCTGATTCTTGAATCCACTCCTCGCCTACTGCTGTTTGAAGATTCTCATTGAGCTCTGATGACTCTTCTGATTCTTGTATAAGTTCTTCAATTTCTCCTATTTCTAGTTTATCTTCAAACTCTGATGGCTCTTCTGATTCTTGTATGATTTCTTCGCTTTCCTCTATTCCAAGATTCTCATTGAGCTCTGATGGCTCTTCTGATTCTTGTGTAAGTTCTTCGCTTTCCTCTATTCCAAGATTCTCATTGAGCTCCGATGACTCTTCTGATTCTTGTGTAAGTTCTTCGCTTTCCTCTATTTCAAGTCTTTCTTTGAGCTCTGATGGCTCTTTTTCTGCCTTGTATCCCGATTCTGAAACAGTATCTTGATGCATATGCTGCTCTCTGGACAATGCAGACTCTACAATGGACTCTATATTATGTGACTCAGCCTCTGCCGTCTTGGTATAAGTTTCTTCCATTGCCTGGCGGGAATTTAATATATTCTCCGTAATATCACCAGCTTCTTTTTCGAAAGCAGCTTTTAATTCCAGAATCTTGTTCAAAAGCTCATCCTTGCTCTTGCTATTTTCCTGAATTTGTTTATCAAACAATTCTCCTTGCTGGGAAAGAAGCTGTTTTTGCATACTTTCAATAGAATTACGAAATTCTTCCATTTGCGTCATCAGCTTATCATTAGAATTCATTAAGGCATCCGCATTTTCTTTGCTCCGGCTGATGGTAATCTTTGCAACCTTTTTCTGATCTTCCATAATGCTGTCCAACATAGAAGATATTTTTTTCTGATTCACCTCTGCCGCTTTCTCCAGAGGCATAATTTTCTGCCCAATAAAATTTAATTTCTCATCCAGATCCTGAACTTTCTTCTGAATCACTACATAGGAACCCTTTTCCGCTTTCATGATATCGCTGTACTGTTCGTCTCTGCGTTCTGTCTCTAACTCTTTCCATTTAAACCAACTATTTAGAGCGAGGATAGAAAATATAATGGTCGCCAGCCCTGCCGCTGAAAGTACTGCATAATTCTTAGGAATATGTATAATAATGTAAATATCTGCCAAACAAATTAACAATGTAATTATCGCTGTCAACCCTACTTTTTTCTTTTGTTTCTTATCAGTTTCCATAAAAACCTGCCTCCAGCCTTAAAATTATCTTTTACCTTATGATAGCATAACTCTAATATGTTTGCAATGAATTTCAGCTTCTGTAAATGCCCTCTCTTTCATTTTTTAATGTCAAGAAAACGGGCGCAATTGCAATTTTTAATTAGTAGATTTTGACCTATATGTCATTTATAATTTAATTAAATCAAAACGCAGGAGGATGTTGCTGAAAAGTTAGGGGTAAGCAAACAGACAATCTCCAAATGGGAGCTTAATGAAACATTGCCAGATATATGTCAATCAAAGCATTTATCAAATTTGTATCATGTGACAATGGATGAATTGATAGATTTTGACATAGATATAAAACAGGTTGAACAGATTATCGAAAATACAGACGAAAAAATAGAACAAAAAATCGACTGGACAAGCGTATAAAAAAATATCCAGTATTAACAACCTATCAGGAAAAAGTTGAGGTTGACGATTATATAATCAAAATAAAGAATTACTCGATAGTCTGAAAATGAGATATGGTTATAATGATTTAGACGCTATGTTAGTATTAAAAGACATTTTATCACACACATGGAATAGCAAGAAACAGCAATAATCTCAATTGAAACTGTGCCAATATGCTTTTATATTAGCAACGCATATATAAACGACAATTGCGTACAAGGATAAGAAAAATCCTATTATCAAAGCGGGATATGCTGTTAATGAAAGTTGGCAAAAGACAAACGCCAAGGGATGCTCCGAAGACTGAAATCCAAATCTGTTATTCTTTTTTCGGCAAGGTAGAACTGCCCGGCGCATAAACCCCGACATGTCCGGCATTCAGACGAAAAGGAACAGCAAAATTTTTACACTTCTTTTACTTCTTTATCCCATATGAGCAAAGCGGCAGCGGGTGAAAGAATTAAAAAATTCTCTCACTTTCTGCCTCCTCTTCTCTCCACTCTAAAATATCTCCTGGCTGACACGATAGCGCCCGGCAGATCCGGTCCAGCGTATCTACTTTAATGGCTTTCGCCTTTCCATTTTTAAGAATCGAAATATTAGCCATGGTGATACCTACCTTTTGAGAAAGCTCGGTAACGCTCATCTTTTTCTTTGCCAGAATCACGTCAATATTGATAATAATCGCCATACTATCCCCCCGCCTTTAAATTGTCAGTTCCTGTTGCTGCTGCAATTCTGTAGCTTTTTGTACCAAATGCGATAATACGGCTGCTACCACTGCCACCGCTACTCCGGCAAAATCTACGACTAAAGATGCCAGCATCACACCAGGGTGACTCATGTTCAGCAAAAATAAAAGAGTCATATTGGCGATAAAAAAATATCCACTGTCCATGAGGGATAATATACAAATCCTTTTAAGATAAACGGCGGTTTCCATACAAAAAGATTGATCTCTAGAAATCTTTGCGGTTATCTTCCAACTGTTATAAAGAACCAGATAACAAGGAATTGCAGCAATCCAAAGAACTGCCAGCCAGGGAACATACCAATGGGAAAATTCTGGATTCTGCTCTATCAAATCCTTTCCGAACAGGGGAATCAGCAGCCCGCAAAGAATCGTGCCACACACTGCGATCCCCAATAAAATGCCTTTCAACCAAGTACTTAAATTTTTCTGAGTCATCATGCACCTCCTTTTTATTTGTTTCCATGATATACGAAAAAACACAAAAAGTCAATATATATTTATTGTAATACAATAAATATATATTGACTTTTCTTTTATCATGATTTTAACAATTTTCATATGATTGCTCTCTTACAACCGTTACTGACTCTCCTGTCCTGCCTCCTCCACCTGAAATCCAGCCTCCATCAGAATCTCTTTCGCCCGCTTCAGATTCGCATATCCCTGAATCTTCACACATCCCGCAGTTGTTTTAGCAAGTTCCTGATATAAAGTTTCCATCTGAGCCCTGTCCATATAAATTCCTGCGGCAGGCTCTTCCAAAATCCCACAAATGCTTGCGCTTCCTAACGGTTTCTCCTGGTCAAGCAACACAATTTTCAATTCGCTCGCATGGCTGATCCATTCTGTAATCTGGCTCTTTCCAGGCGGATTGCCATGAATGTCTGTAAATTCCTGAAAAGCATCTTTCCCCAAAAACAATACTGGGGCATTCCCCATCCGAAATGTTGTCTGCTCAGAACGCCATTTCAAAGGAAAATCGTCAAAAGAAACGCCCTTAACAGTGCTTTCCATCGTATATTCTTCTAGCTTTAAGGTGATACTGCATTCTGATACTGGCGTAAATTGATACAATCCTGTTATTTTTCCAAGCTCATGCACCACAGATTCTGTCAGCTCAGACTGGGATATTATCGTAAATTCATAGGCGCTTTGTTCTTGATTCCAGAACTGGATCCCTTTAACAATTCCTGCTGCTGCAATACATGCTGCTACAAGTAATACGATGTCTTTATAAATGTTATGTTTTTGCATAGAGTCCCCCCTCAATGCCTCATTCTCTGATAGAATCTCAAGCGTAAATACAGCCAGATGATGACCAGAATTAACAACAACATGATTCCTGCCACAATCGTTATCCACCATTGATTGGTCTTTGGCACCTCTTTTTCCACTTTCAATTCCACAATCTGCGGCTCCTCGATCAAAGTGTGGATTTCCTGTGTCTGCTCTGTCACCTCTCCTTGAGCATTCTCATAGGAAAACACCACTGTTCCTATCGTGTCTCCATATTTTTCAGTAGCACCCTCGATCAATGTCCCCTGGGCGTCCATATCAAGCGTACCCACAAATACTTGAAGCTCTCCTGGCAAAGAGGCTCCGCCCTCCAGTGTTCCAAGAAACAGCTCTTGCTGCGCAAAAAGCCCCGTTCCCTGAAAAAGTACCTTTGCATTGTAGACAGGCGCAAGACCCGTATTCTGAACCTGAAAAGTTAAAAGTTCTGTATCAGAAGCATACACCTTTTGCGGAAAAGATAAACTGGCAAGCCTGGCATGTTCCGGCTGCTGCAGCCATAGATTCAAGGTCTCTGTGCAAGTATAGCTTTCCCCCTCTGCGTCCTGATATTCAATCTGGAATTGTACCTGCACATATTCTGTGTCCGCTTTCTTTGCAGCTGTGACATTTTGTGAGAGTTCCATCTCATTTCCTGCAGAAATTTTTTCAAAATACCACGCCGTTCTTTCAAATACCAGTTCATGACTGTCACAGCTTAGCGTAACTTTTATGTTTTCCACCGAATGACGGCTGCTGCAGTTTTGAACAGATAGCTTCCAAAATACACTGCTTCCAGCTTCTAAAGACTGACCTTGAAGGCTATTCTCACGCACGATCAGCCTAGGCTGGCTGATCTTTCCTTCTGTATTTTGAGACTGCCCCGATGACGTCCCCTCTGAAAATGCGTCAGAAGAACCATCCTCCTTAAAAACATTCCCGTCCTCCCCTGCTTCTTGCTCCACTCTGTAAAAATTCTCCTCATTCTTATTTTCTTCCTCCCCAGATTTTGGAGCAATCCCATCTGTGATTTCCACATAAATTGTAAACTCCTGACGAAATGCAGGCTCCTCACTCTGAGCCGCCTTTCCTTCTACCCACAGATACAGTGGGTATTGACCATTGATGCGGTCTTTTTTTAGTTTTAAACGGCATTGGTAAAGGTAAATCCCCTGCTTGGACAATGTCACTTTTTTTTGATAATTTTTAAAATAAAACGGACTGTTTTCTTGCCGCTCAAAATCAATCCCCACAGTGATCTGATTTGCTTTCATTCTCTCTTCTGAGACAAAAGGCACTGTCAGAATCATAGTATTTTTCTCAATATAAGGCTCATATCCCTTTGCAAAGGAGGCTCCCATGCCCTGATATTTATGACTTGCGTCGATAGAAATCCGATTCTGTGCAGACACTTTGCCAGGACAAAGCAAGAACAACAATAACCAAAGCAGCGCCATCCGGTAAATCTTCTCTCTCATAACAGACGCATCCTCCCTCCATCCATTTCGTATACCTCGTCACATAAAATCCGAATATCCTCGCTGTTGTGACTGGCAAGTATAATAGTTTTTTCGTGCCTTTTTAAATCCAGCAACAAAGCCCGGATCTCTGCCACCCCATGTTTATCCAGCCCATTAAAAGGCTCATCCAAAATCAAAAATTCTGGATCCTCCATAATTGCCTGTGCGATCCCCAGCCGCTGGCGCATGCCAAGAGAGTACTTCGACACTGATTTTTTTAAATCTGGATCCAATCCTGTTTTTTCTATGGCATGACGGATCTGTTCCCTGGAAATCTTGCGCCTTAGTCCGGCCAGTATTTCAAGATTGCGCATACCAGTAAGATTTGACAGAAAACCAGGCATCTCAATAATCACGCCGACACTCTCTGGAAAATCAATTTCCCTGCCAATTACCTTTCCTGCCACACGAATGCTTCCCTCAGACACTGGAAGAAAGCCACAGATACATTTCATTAAAACGGTTTTCCCAGAACCATTATTGCCGGAAAATCCATAGACCTTCCCCCGCTCCATGGAAACATGAATGTCATGCAGCACAGTATCTTCTTTAAATTTTTTTGTAACATGCATTACTTCAATATATGGTTCCATCCTATTTGCCTTTCTTTTTATTGCTACGAGCATTGATCCAAGCTCCATACTTGCACAAGCATTTAGCAATTCACTCTCATTTTGAAAATTGTGATAGAACATGCAAAAACCTCTTTATGAAACTTCCTGCAGTCTTGCATACAGCACAAGCCCATGGAGCAGCATCAATATTGCAGAAAACACTCCCAAAAAAATCCAAATTCCTATTTTGTCTGCCCCCCAGTCTTGTTCGCATTTGATCCACTCCGCCGGATAAAGCGCATATAGTTCCTTTAAAAACCGCTCCTTTAAAATGATCAGCATATAAAAACTGACAAATGGCAACCCATAGGACATATAATAATTCTGAAACAATGTCCCAAAAATCCCCGACAATTCTGCCGTGATCCCTCCTATGAGAGAAATGCGAAGCAGCAAAGACAGTGCTTTGCAAACCATGTTCCAGGTAATGTTTCCAGTAAATTCCAATGGATAAAGGAACAAAAAGCACAAGCAAAACCAGACGATTCCTGAAAGGAAAAACACCAGAAAAGATCTCAATGATTTTTCTTTTGACATACTCCATACGACTGATCCTTACTAAATATAATTTTAGAAATCCACTGGAAAATTCTCTTACATAGGTTGCCCCCATTGGCAACACTGACGCTGCTGGAATTAAAAATAATATCGTCTTTGTATCTAACGATGCGCTAAAAAAAATTAGAAAACTTCCAGTTTCCAAAGGCAATTTCATGTTATCCAACGGCAAGTTTGCCGCCATAGCAGCCAGACAGAACAAAGACGCCGTCCACAAGCCTTTTTCCTTAAACAACTCTTTCATTCTAAATCTCCTGTAAAGGAAGTAAAATTATAGTTTTTCAGCGTGCAAAAAGACAAAATTGCCAACGCCAGCAAGAACAACAAAAATATCAGACAAGACTGCAGAATCGAAGGAAGCGCGTCATATCCAAAATCATGCATTCCATAGGTGGCATGATTCAAGGGACTGATCCAGCCTGCAATCTTGCGCATCTGAAACATTTCATGTTCCTCCTTGTGAAGCAGTCGTGCCAGTACTTTTGGTTCCAGCAAAAATCCAAACAAGCTGTAAATCAAACCTGCTGCAACAGCAGCTTTTTTTCCTTTTCTCATCTGAACCAGCAGCATCAAAAAGCTTAACGTCAACGCATAGCAAATCAGCAAAAGCATCATCTGAAGGCTGCAGGAAACCGGAGTCGTGCTCTGCATCACTTTCACTGTAGAGGGAACGGAAAGATCTTTTCCTATTTGAGAATAGGCAAGCAAAGCCGCCGTCTTGCTCCATAAATTACCGATATACGTTTTCTGCATACAGAGCAGGCTGGTAACCAAAAGCACAAATAATAAGTAAAGAACCGTCGCCAGAAATATATAGAAAAACTGTGCCAAAAGCCATCTGCCCTTTTTCATGCGCAGCAGCATATAAGGAGTAAAAGGGCTTAATTTAGGCAAATCAATAAACAATAGTATCAACATCAGGGAACATAGAAGGATTGAGGAAGCATCTCCAAACGTCCAAATAAACGGTTCTAACGCCTGCATGGAAGCGTCAAAGTGATTTGCCGCCATCATAGCCCGGTCACTTAAGAAAAAACACAAGATAAAGGAAAACAAAAATGTAATCATAATTCTGGGATTTTTATAAAATCCTAAAAAATTCCATCGGACTGCCGCCGCTGTCTGCATGACCGCTTCCGCAAATTTCATGATGTTTCCCTCCTGTTTTACTAATATCCAAGTTCCCGGTCAATTACCGTTCCATCAATCGCATTAATCGTCATCTGACTCTGCGTGGAATACTCCCCATTGTTCGTCCCAGAATAACCCTTTGCCTCAAAATCAAATGCTCCGAAAAAATCCCACGCCGGAACTAAAAGCCCTGTGTCGTTATCTGTGTTGGGATTATATATCCTAGTATACCCAAGGACAATTTTGCGGATATGATAAGTCCTCTTTTCTTGTTGCTCACTGATATTGGCATTGGATACTTCCATCATCTGCTCATATATTTTAACGATGCTCTCAAAGTCCATCAGCTTGACATGCTCCGTTTGAATTTCTCCCAATTGATAAGGATTAAAGATCTCAACCTTTTGAATGCCGTCCCCCCCCACGATCACATCACACCTCTCATAACTCCAAGGACTCAGCGTGCTGTCCATATCCTCCAATCCTCCGCCATAGGAGGCTGTATAGGTTATGGGAACCTTATCCACCATTCTCACAAAATGAAACAAATAACCGGTATCCAGCACATTATCTTTTGTAATGCCATTTTCTCCATGGTAGAATATTGCATAGTCCCAGTCATGCACATCCATATTCCACCCCAGCTTCTCCACCTTTTCTTTGGCGATCTTCTCGGCATCTTCCTGGGAGATATCGAGAAGACTTTTCACTTGTTCTTCTGAAATTCCGCTTTCCTGATCCGCATGCCGCTTTATGCCATATTCCCCTCCCAGCCAGTCGGCAAATTCTCTACCATCTCTTAAATCCTCTCTCTTCTTATCAATTTTAAATGTAAGATCTGGCGCCAATGTTTTTGAAATTCGATAATCATAAACGCCCTCTTTTGTCTCTGCCACGCCAAAAAAATCATCCGTATCCACGGCTTTTTGTTTCTCTCCTCCACCGTTGTCCTCCCAGTATTCCAAGCCAAACGAAGGCTTTACCTCCTCTTTAGAGATCTCTTCTGGCGCATCCTGCATTCTTTGTTCGTCATTGGCAATCACCTCGTCAATATCAAAAAACAATTCCTCATTTATGCCATGCTCGTAAGGATCAAGATTTCCTTCAGCCTTATATTTCTTAAGAACGGTGATATCGTTCTGATAATCTTGCTTAGTCATGACATTATAAGTATAGCCGCTGTAAAATGTGGCGCCATCAAAAAAAGCCTGTGATACTGTGTCAATCAGCTCTTGACCTGCTTCCTGCGCCGACACCGTATAAGTATTCATGAAATTCACATCTGGAAGAATCACCTCGGCGTCCGTATCAATTACTAAGGAGCCATTCTCGTAGGTTGCCTGATTGGCATAATGTTCTGGCGCCCCCAATACCTGCCGCAGCGGGCTTTCGGTGTCTTCTTCACTCTGATATTCTTTGATATTTGCGGCGCCCTTTTGTTTTACAATGCTTTCTTTCGGCGTTTCTTGACACCCGGCAAAAATAGATGTCAGCAGACCAGCCGTAAGAACCAGGGTTAACATTTTTTTCTTCATAAGTTCCTCCTGTTTTTTACTTCTTTTAATAAAATTATAACCCCTGGATTTTAGTAAGTATTCTTTTGTTTGTAAAGGTTTGGTAAATCAAAAGGACATACAGCAATTGACTGTATGTCCTTTTTACAAGGATCTGTTTATCTACTCCTCTTCCGCCCATATCTCCTTAGTGGTATACTTTCGTTCCATCTCATGCCTTGCTTTTCTGTTTTCTACTGTATCAAAGATAATCGAAAAATCATAATCCTCTGGATATAATTCTTTCGCAGCTACATGAAGTTTCACACGTTTATGATTAATCCATACTTTCTTATTAGGAAGCTGCACTCTGAGCACTCCCTTTTCATTTATTTCTTCACAGACAATTCCAATTTTTTTGTCTGGAAGCACCATGACGCTGTCTCCAATTTGATACGTTTTTGAAAGATTCGCCGACGTTCTCACTGGCTTTCTCTTTTTAACCTGACTTTGTTTTACTTTATACTGCGTTAATGTTTGCTCCTGGAACTGATATGCTGCGGCAGCCTCTTTGCCATAAGATGCGCAAACTGCGGTCTTTAACATTCTGGCAGGCATTCCTAATTTTTCTGCAATGTAAAACGCACAGCTCTCTCCAGCCTCGCCCATTTTTAACTGATACGTAGGCTTTAAGGATTCTCTGTCAAATTCCATTCTGGCATTGATCACGTCCTCTGTTCTCGAAGCGTACTCTTTGACCTCAGGATAATGGGTAGTTGCCAGAAACAGACAACCACTCTTTCTCAGCTCTTCCAATATCGAAATGGCAATTCCCATGCCTTCCGTTGGATCTGTGCCAGATCCCAGCTCATCCATAATCACCAGGCTTTCCTTGTTCACTGACGCCACAATTTCCAGTACATTTTTTATATGCGCCGAAAAAGTAGATAAATTTTCCGTCAGATTCTGTCCATCTCCGATATCGCACAAAAAAGCGCTATTCATACAAATATCCGCTTCTTCACAAGTTACATGAAGCCCGGTTTGCGCCATCAGGCAGCTTAATGCCGTGGTTTTTAAGGCAACTGTTTTTCCCCCTGTATTGGGACCTGTGATAATGATGCCATTGGCATGCGTTCCAAGCTCAATATCAAGCGGCACACATAGCTCTTTATCCATCAGCGGATGACGTGCGTTTTTGAGATCGATTTGCCTTGCCACATTTATTTTCGGCTCTGCTGCATCCATATCCTGACTCAATTTGCCTTTGGAAAAGATAAAGTCTAGCTTCTCTGTCACCCGGATATTCTTTGCAATCACCTCGGCAGACTCTGCAACCATCGCAGTAAGCGTATATAAAATACGGTGTACCTCGTTTTCTTCCTCTATCTTCAGCATCTGAAGCTTTTCATAGATGTTTGCAATGCCCAATGGTTCCACGAATAATGTGTTTCCGGTAGAAGATTTATCAATCACGCTTCCTGGTATTTTCCATTTATATTCCTTTTTGACTGGAACACAAACTCGCCCCGCCCTATGGGTCATGAAACTGTCCGCCATGCACTCCTTATGTGTACGGATCATCTGTTCTGCCTTCAATCTCATCTGATTCTCTAACTCTGCCAATTCTCTTCGGAGCTGAAGCAGCAGCTTAGAGGCATGATCATCCACTTGCTGATTTCTTATTTGTCTTGCAATTTCTTGCCACAGCTCTTCCAAAGAATCCAAGTTCATTTCATAATAAGCCAAAGAATTTCCTTGTTGTTTCCCTCTCTGCAAATATTTTTTCATTCTCTCTGCAGCTACAAGGGCTTTCTCCACCCGTTCTAGCTGCCCAGGGAGCAGACAGCTCCCTTTCAGTGACAAAGCCACAATATCTTTTGTCTCGTCCACTGATGTCAGCGGAGGTGCTCCGTATTGCTCAATCATTGTTCGTGCATCTGTAGTATCCTTGATCTCTTTTCTTACTTCTACCTCGTTAAGTGAATAAGAAGCCTCCTCAATCTTTTGTCTTGCCGCATCCGAAAGAGCCAAGTCTTTCCATTTTTGCTTTACCTTGTCAAATTCAAGTATATGATCTGTATTCATTCTATCTCTCCTGTCTTAATTTTATCATTTCGCCTTACAGATCACTTGATTCAAAAATGAAATAAAACGATTGTATAATATAAAAAACATGACTCTTCAGCCATGCTTTTTGCCCGTCATAAATATATTACATATCTATCAAAAGTCTGCAGATAACACTCTGCTCAACTACAATAAAAGTGAATGTAAGGCGAAAAAGCCACCAGCTAACGCTGCCGACACACTGGCGCTAAACAAGCGCAGTATTTGATTTGCTACTTTCTACATTACATTCACAATTAACATCCACTACCCTCCAAACTTTTCCTGCAGCCGCTGCACATCGTGCTAAAAATCAGCTAAGCCCGCATTTTCTCTGTTAGTCTATAAAAATAGAATATCTATCATCTAACACGGCTGCCCTAAACGGATTATAGCATATCTTAAATTGTCGGGCAATCTATTTTTTTGCGCCGACAAAAGAAATCTTTGTGCCTTTCCCTACCTGGCTCTCAATCTCCATTGTTCCATGGTGAACAAAAGCAATCTGCTCACACAAGGCAAGACCCAAACCCATATTGCCACTCTTTCTGGACCGGGACTTATCCACGCGATAAAAAGCTTTTCGTACTTTATCCACTTCTTGCGTCGGTATTCCACATCCTTCGTCCCGCACCCACAAGCAATGTTTGTCCGCTCCTAGATAGATATGGCTTCCTGGTTGCGACGCCATGATGCCGTTATTGACGAGATTGATCAAAAAACTGGTCATCAAATCGGCATCCAGCGTCTTTTTCATTCCATGAATTTCTCCTTCTTTGCGCAGGACCATGTCTTTTTCCTGCAGCTTGTACCTGACACTCTCTTCCACTGTTTCAAATAACGATTCCACAGAAACATCCTTGAGATCGATTCCGCACTCCGGTTCATATAGCCTGGTCAATTCCATCATTTTTTCGGAGAGTCTAGACAATCTCTTACTTTCCCGATTAATATAACCCAGAGCTTTTTCCTTCTGTTCCCTAGATAATTTTACATGCAACAGTGTTTCAGAATATCCCTTGATCGCTGTCAAAGGCGTCTTTAATTCGTGGGACATGCTGCCGATCAACTGTCTTTGCGCTTCGTTGACTGCCTGAAGAGGTTTTGTAATTCTTTTAATTAAAAAGTTTAATAGCGCTGCCATAACCAGCGAGGCAACCATTGAAATCGTAATTTCTAAAAAAGCTAGCTTCCATCCTTCTTCAAAAATATAAGTGATTTCCACGGCATAGAAATAGACATATTTTTCTTGTTTCTGCCCGCTCTTTCTAATCCATTGATCAATATAAAAAACCAAAAGATAAGCATCCCCTATTTTTTCCTGTTTTACAAGAAACGGATATTCCTCTTGTTTTAAATTTATCTGACTCGAATCAAAATCATATGGCGTGCTGTTATACAATTCTTTATCTTCTTTATACAGAGCAGCTCCTTCTGGCATGTTGTTCCGAAAACAATAGGTTACCACATAATCTTGCATCGAACTTTGATAATTCATCTTTAGTAAATCAGAATCAATATTAGAAATGCCCTGACTGAATATACTGCCTTGTTGCTTTTGAACTAAATCAATCTTTTGCTGACGGCTAGTTAAAATTACGTAAAATGAAAAAATCTGCGTCAACGCAAATAACATGGTTGACGCAGTCATTGCAATCTTTTTAATCATATCCATAATCAAACCTCCATCCGGTAACCGACTCTGGGAACTGTGATGATTACATCTGAAAAATCCAACTTTTTTCTGATATTTCCGACATGCACATCTACTGTCCTGCTTTCTCCTTCAAAATCCACGCCCCAGAGAATATTTAGAATCTGATCCCTTGTCATTACCCGGTTTCTGTATTTCCAAAATACCAGCAGACAGTCAAACTCCATAGGCTGCATGGAAATTTCCACTCCATTTTTATGGACAGTCCTTTTTTTTTCATTGATCACCACGTCTTTAATATGTATTTCCTCGGCTTCTTCTTTCCCAAACCGCTTCAGCACAATGTCAATGCGAACGAGAAGCTCCAACATTTCAAAAGGTTTCACAATATAATCCTCTGCCCCGCTGCGAAGCCCCTTGACCTTGCTGGGCAGATCTCCCTTAGCAGTTAGATAGATCACAGGTATGTCATGCTCTTTAAATTCCTCTAACAATTCAAATCCATCTTTGCCAGGAAGCATAATATCCAGAAGAGCCAAATCATATTCATCCTGCTCCTTTAGGTGACGGCTGGCGTCTTCCCCGTCAAAAAAAGCAACAGGCTTATAACCTGCAATCTCCAGATTCATGCAAATTAAGTCATTGATCGCATTCTCATCCTCAATCACCAAAATTTTCTTCATCATCTCCACCCTGCTTTTCGTATCTTTTACTTTCATTATAAACAATGACGGCTAAGAAAACTATACTGTTTTGTAAAGGTTTTGTAAATATCAGAAAATCTTGAGTTTCCACATTTTGCAATTCATAGCGCCAAAAGGTCTTGCTGCCTTTGG
>OFGH01001511.1_pt1 | contig 15040 bp, 10 predicted proteins | sample 1521721 | NCBI WGS metagenome assembly OFGH01 (sample SAMEA3504132, study PRJEB24116) | mouse gut metagenome | biome: mouse gut; feature: mouse-associated habitat; material: faeces | place: Denmark | collected 2011
AGTTCTCAACAGCACCGGAGAGGATATTCGCCATGGTATTCGCCGCCTGCCGCTGGGCCTGGGTGGTGACGTGGGCGTAGGTGTCCAGGGTGAACCCGGCGCTGTGGTGGCCCAGCATCCCGCTCACCGTCTTGACATCCACACCATTTTGCAGTGCAACCGTAGCGAACGTATGTCTCATATCGTGGAAGCGGATTTTGGGTAGCCCTGCCCGTTTCAGCACCCGGTGGAGCATATGGAGTACGCTGTCCGGCGAGATGGGGCCGCCCGTGGGGGACGGGAACACGTATTCGCTGCTGGTTTTTCTCTGCTGGTCTTTGAGGATTTGCACCGCATCTTGTCCGATAGATACGCTACGGTAAGAATTTTTCGTTTTCAGCGGCGCCTCCATCACCTCGCCGTCAATCCGGGCGATTTGGCGGCGCACCTGGATCGTGCCGCCCTCCAGGTCGATGTCCTCCCACTTGAGGCCCAACAGCTCACCCCGGCGCAGGCCCGTGGCCAGTTCGATGTAGTACATCTCGTATACGCCGCTCTCCTTGGCTTCGCGGAGGAAGGACGCCAACTGCTCGGAGGGGAGGGTTTTCATCTCCCGGTGTTCCAGCTTGGGCAGGGCGCAGCCGTCTGTGGGGTTGGCTGTAATCAACTTTTGGCCGATAGCAAAATCCATGGCGGAGGAAATGACCTGATTGATGTTGCGGACGGTTTTGGCGCTGAGGCCCTTGGGCTTGTTTTTGGCCTCAATTCGCTCCATTCTGCCGCCGCTCAGCAGCTTTTTGTAGAGCTTCTGTAAATCCAGAGAGGACAATTTGCTCAGCGGAATTTTCCCGATACTGGGCTTGATGTGGTTGTCGATGTAACCCCGGTAGGTCTTGTGGGATGAGGGCCGCACCTTGATTTTCGCGCAGTTTTCGAACCACATGTCCATCCACTGGCCCACAGTGTACTGCTCGGCTCGGATGGCGTCCACCATGGCGTTTTCCTCAATAGCCCGCTTCAACTTCTCCTTGCAGTCCTTCTGGGTTTTGGCGAGGACATTCTTGTAGATTACCTTGCCGGTGTCCGGGTCACGGCCCGCTGTGTAGCGGCCCTCCCAGCGACCATCACTGCGTTTGCGGATATTTCCTTCCCCGTTAGCCCGACGCTTAGCCATGCGCTTCACCTCCCCCGCAATTTTTCATGCGGTTGATTTCCTCTTGCTCCCGTTCATAGGAATAGCTGCCGTCAGCACCCAGCTCTATGGCGAGTCCACAAGCCAGACGGAAGCCAGCGATGAAACCATTGAGTGCCGCTTCCTCCCGTGCCATAGTGTAGGCATCCACCAATCGGAGCAGTTTTTTCCTTCCCTGCTTGTCCAGCAGGGCGGCAACCTCCTGGCGTTTGGCTTCAAGCTCCTGTTGTCGCTGCCCATTTTTCAGTTTGGGAGTAAACCTGTCCTCCAACGCCTTCATGTAGTCGTACATGGTGCATCCCTCCTTCGCAGCGACACACCATACCACAGGCTGGAGGGAATAGCCAGGGCAAACAGCGAGAATTATCACTTTAGACACATCTTTTTTATTTTCCCCGGCAGGCCTTCTCTTTGGTAACACTGGTGCAATCCACAATTCCTCTCAGTGGTACTTTTTGACGCAGATGGTTTTGGGCCGACGGGTTCCTTTCTTGTTTACTGTACCGCAGATTTTGAAGGGTACCTCTCCTTCTGAATTGCACTTTTTCTCCCCTTTAGGGCAGGGGGTGCCGGGGCAGCGCCCCGGCGAATGCGGGCGGTGTATAGCCGGACGCGATGCTTGCCCCACCCAAATGGGTGGGCATTCGCCTCATCGGGGCGTTTCTGCACTGCCCTTACCCGGTGCTTCTTTGGCCCGCAAAGTGACTGCCCGTACTGTGGGCAGATGGGGCTGCAATTTATCCTGCTCTTTTTTCAAACCGTCTGCATCGCCCTTGCCTTGGGTATTTTGCCGAACGTAAACACTTCGGAAAATTCGCTAACTGGGCGGTAAAACTCTGCAGGGAGTCTGAGTGAACTGTCCCAGCCTCCCCGCAGTCTTGCCTACGCCGATACTTCACAATTTCTGGACGGAAACCGCTCCCCCGCACAAACGTGCACAAAGGCCCCAACATCGCATTTTACCCGTTCAGAGGTGTACGGATGCCACTCAAGCCACAGGAGCGCCACAAAAGCCATCACAGGGGCCGACACGGGGCTTTGCGGTTTTGATCTATAGCGCCCGTTGCAGGCAGGCATCTATTGGCAGAGAATAGCTCAGCAAAAATCTGCTACCCGATTTCGGATTTTTAGAACCTTTTGGGTGTTCTTAGTTCGCTGCAGAGAACGCCCCTATGATTACGGTGTGGTAAGGCTTTCCTTCAGCAATTATATCAAACTCTTTCAAGGAGATTTCTGCTTTCCCAAAAGCGTCTTTTATTTGGGAAAAGAATACTAAATAGGCTACCACCTTTTTTCGAAATGGATGTTGCATAATCCTCCAGCAACATCTCTATTCATCCAGAGCCTAAAAATACACACAGTCTTTCAAAAAATAGAATCCTGGATGGCAGTCAAATCCAGTTTAATTATATTGAGCTCTTTTGACATAGCACCATGATCCGCAATGACTTGCTGAACTTTGCTTCGATTGGCAGCGATTCTATCTGTAATCTTTCTATATTCAGAGAATATTCCCTCGATTTTCTCCATGTATCGCTGCTCCAATTCGTTCGCCGTATCCACAAACGACTGGCGGAATTTGATTTGCTCGCGGGCAATGCGTTCGCTCTGCTCAGCTTCATCAATCGTCTCCTTAACATCGAAAAAGAGACCTAATGCGCTGAGAGCCGGCCCGACGAACTTCGCTGCGTTACCTATGCCCTTCGCAATATTTGCCGCCTGCCAAGGTTTAAACTTATACCCGATTTTCCCGCCAATAAATTTTACCGCATTGTGAAGCTGTGAACCAGACGCCTCGGACGCCTTGATGAAAAATTCCGCAGACGCATTACCTTCTTTTGTCGCAAATTTGACCGTTTTACCTGTGATTTTAGAGACCACATCATTAATTGCTTCAAACTGAGCCCGGCTCACCTTTGCACGTTTGTTTTCAAAAAGGCGCTTTTTCCCTGATACGGTACTATCTACGGCATTGAAAAAAAAGGACGCAGTCTCACTGTTTACAACCTCAGAAATATCGTCGTTCAACGCCTGAATGTTGCTGTCAATAATAGCCGAGAGATCTCGATTTAAACCTTCACACGCAGACGCAACTAATTCATTAAAGTCGTTCTCTGTAAATTCAAGGTTCTCGACGCCGACAAACCGCGAGAGTTCATACCCCTTATCTATAATAGGGCGCAGCCCTCGACGGATGCAGTTGTGAATATCGGCATTTACCTGGCTCCTTCTTTGATCAACTCGCTTTTCAATCCGGGACAACAAGGCGGCATAGGCGCGGTCCTGCTCGCTATCCATATTCTGCTCTGAAACCTTGTCAATAGAGCTTTTAAGAATTTTGATTGGCGTATCGAGTTTTCCCAGCTGTCCTTTCTGCGCGATAAACTGATTGAGCTGGGCTACGAATTGATCAAAGTGGCTGAGTGCAATCAAGTCGGCATTCCCGTTCTTCAATCCGTTGCGGTAATCTCTCGCGTCCAAAAACGAAGCGGGAAATTCTGCGATTGAGTGAGGACTCAGAGCCCGGTCAATAGAGATAGAATAATTACTCACTAAAGTAGAGTAATCCCCCGACTCTTTTGACATTTTATTTACCACCAAGAACATCTTTCCCACATAACCAACCTCAAACGCCCATTTTTCAAAGTCTGCTTTCGTGTATTGATTGAATAGATCGCTCGTGATACAGTACACGAGCAGATCTGATTTTTTGATTGTCTCTATGGTGCGCTGGCTGTGCACGGGATTCTCGGTGTAAAGTCCTGGCGTGTCTGTAAGGACAACACCGCCCGACCACTGATAGTCCGCTTCAACGTCTGTCGATATATCCGAATCAATGATGATGTCATTATCCCTTGTCAAGGCGGAAATGATCGACGATTTTCCCGCAGTGTACTGGCCCGCAAAAGTAACACGAATTGTTTCCTTGTCAGATATTTTCTCAAGTTGTGACCTGGTATCCTGGAGTACGTCCTCATAGCCAAACTTCGCATATAGTGAAAACAACCGATCTCGGCAGGCATTTATTTTTTGCGCATATTCTGCTGCCGCAAATTTTTCCCGCTCCATAATTCATATCCCCTCATTCACAATTTTTATTTCCTCTGCAATGACGTTTTTTAAGGCGCCCGCCTGGTAACTGACCTCTGCGGGAGTCACGATTCGGATCTGATTCCCGTCCCGCTCCACAGCCGAGACGATCTCCTCCACTTTATCAGGACAGAACGCTTCGGTCTTCCCCATCAAAAATGTGAGAATACGCCACGCATACACTGTATTCAAAAAGTCGACCTGCTCCTGATAAGCGTCAGTCAAATGATGCCCAATGCCGATGGTACGATTCAAGCCGTCAATCAAATCATCAAACAGCTTGTCTATTTTTTCAATAAAGCAGTCGCTGCCCGTCTTCACCTGAGAAACAACTTGATCAATATGGATTGGCGCGTCTTTATGAATATTATCCCGGAGGGAACCATACAGCTTGTCAATCCCCTCTCTTCGCTTTTCTTCCTCCGACTTAAACAGCCCTGATATCAGGTTTATAATTGTACCTACAAGAAAGAGGACTCCGCCAACAAGATTTAGACCTGGAATCAGCGAAAGAATGCCTCCCGCCACGTTCAGTATTCCACCCAAAATCCGGGTGAGAGATCGTAAGTCAAGAGATGCGGAGTTGTGCAGATTCATATTCCTCGTATCCATTTGAAACGAAAAATAAAAATCCTCAAAAACCTCCCGTACCGTATCATCAATTTTTGTCGAAAAATCGCTGATCAACTGATCTGTTTTCGCTTGAATATCAGCGCCAAATTTTATGCGCTCCAAATATGGACCCCATACGTTAGAAATATCTTCCTCATAATTCCAGTACTCCTCGGCAAATGAAAGCGCAATCTGGGTCTCCAGCAGACCATATTGTTCGGTGAGGTAATCCTTCAAGTCCTTCAAAAGGATATCCTGATACTTTCTAATATTCGCAATTACAGCGGGCTTACGGCGCTCCAAATTGATCACTTTATCCTGAACCGGCGCCAACCCGCTTGACATGACACATGCGGCGCTAGTAAAGCCTTGAACAGCGCCGTCAATCAGGGTTTGCGAACGCTTGAGCGGACCAAATACGGTAATCCATTTCTTCAGCTCTTCAATAAAGCAGTCGATGTTTGAACTGTCCCACAGCAGCTTGCTGTATCGGGCATATTTTTTCTCCCCTGCCATCAGGGCAGGCAGTAGAAACACCGGAAACACCGACAGTAAAGAGTCAAATCCCTCTTTTTTTGCATATCGATATATATATTCAACATAACCCTGTATTCTGTCTTCCCCCTGTGTCGTCTGCCAATCTGTCGGATGGGCGATGAAATGCTTAAATTTCACCGCAGGTTCAATGTTCTCCTTGTGATTGAGAAGGATAATAATAGGTTTATTTAAATCTGCAATCTTTTTTATAAATTCCAGGATATCTTTAAGGATGCTGTCATCTATAGCCACAAAGCATATAATATCGGATTCTTCCAAAATACTGGCCGCAATCTCCTCATCCTTTCGGCCCTCCGCCTCCGCTGAGCCGATTCCTGGAGTGTCAATCAGGCGCAGGAGATTCCATTGGTATACGCGGTTGTACCGGGTCGTCCGTTGCATACCGGCGCCAATCATGCTGCGATCCCGCCCAAGCCCAGTTAGAATAGAATGCAAAGTTGACTTCCCAGCTTTTGTTCTTCCTAATAACGAAATCGTGAAATCAGAAAGGATCCGCTCTTTTTGACAAAGCGCAGACTGCGCCGCTTTCGCCTGCGTCAGCACACTGCTAGAAAGGCAGTCCGAAAAAGCGGAGACTGCCTGGGAGACATCGGCGGACAGACTTGTCTCTTTTGAAAGAGAATCCTTAAGCGTCTTTAACTCCTGTACCGTATCGCCGCATTGAGCAATTAGCCGTTCATAAACTGGCTGGACAATGGCAAAATCATCTTTTGCCGTCTTGGCACACTGCTCAATAGCCGTCTCATAATCTGTGTCCTCTGATTGCTGCTCATATGGCAGATGGAGCAGCTTCCGAAACAACATACACAACCAGCTGATTAATCGGCGTATTATACCTTTTAGGGTAATTGGTTCCGGATAAGGCCGTTTAAAAAGGATGTTGCTGTTGGAACGCATGGACGACGCGTTTTCACAGGCAAGGTCGAATAATTCCATACATCGCGCATGGTCAAGCCTTGAGCTGCGCTCCACTTTATCAAGGATTTCCTTTTCAGCGTTCTCAAAATGTCCGTCAACATTTGCAAGTGCTGACAACAAATAGTACAGACTCTCCTGCACTTGCTGATTTTCTTTTGAAAGCGCCTGTAATGCGTTGTCAAACGGTATCGCATCACCATTCCCGCTTATGACGGCTGACAGACAAGTGTCCTCAAGGCAAAGGCCATAGGGATTGAGGTATTTCTCTACGCATTCAAGCTGATAACTATGAACTTGTTTGTTCACGATAATCATATACCCTAACAGGCCTAATGAGTTTAAATTTGTTGGTAAAACAAAATCAATTTTCTCCATTTTGCCCACTCTTTCTATTTTTGCAATTATCAGGAGCAAGACTTTACATGAAACTTTTGTACAAATTATCGCATATTATGGAAGCCGCACATTTTACATACTATCATACCACTACAGGAATGGCAAGAACATATACCAAAGTAAAGTCATTTGGCAAAGTTCTATTTCATCAGTTTACAAACAATTTCGACTTGACCCAAGTTCCGACCCAGAATGGGAAAAGAGCGGGTGTAGACAGTGGAGACAACAGTGTTGGAATGCATCCCTTTCTGGAGCGAACACGCCCCAAAGGCACTAAAAAGCCGCCGCCAGCACCGCTGACCGCAGCTCATAACCCGAAGGTCGTCGGTTCAAATCCGGCCCCCGCAACCATAATTCCCTCGATTTTCTTGGAAATCGAGGGAATTTCTTTGCTTTTCTGCATTTTTTAAGTCGGTTTGTTTTTTGCTTTCCCGCAAGACCCAGGTTTTGACCCATACGGGGAAATGTCTCGTTAGTTCTCAACAGCACCGGAGAGGATATTCGCCATGGTATTCGCCGCCTGCCGCTGCGCCTGGGTGGTGACGTGGGCGTAGGTGTCCAGCGTAAACCCGGCGCTGTAGTGGCCCAGCATTCCGCTCACGGTTTTGATATCCACACCGTTTTGCAACGCAACCGTGGCGAACGTATGTCTCATGTCGTGAAAACGGATTTTCGGAAGTCCAGCCCGCTTCAGCACCCGGTGGAGCATATGGAGGACGCTGTCCGGCGAGATGGGGCCGCCTGTGGGGGACGGGAACACATACTCGCTGCTGGTTTTCCTCTGCTGGTCTTTGAGGATTTCCACCGCATCCTGTCCGATGGACACACTGCGGTAGGAGTTTTTCGTCTTGAGCGGGGCCTCCACCACCTCGCCATCGATTCGGGCAATCTGACGGCGCACCTGGATCGTGCCCTGCTCCCAGTCGATATCCTCCCATTTCAGGCCCAGCAGTTCACCCCGGCGCAGTCCCGTGGCCAGCTCGATGTAGTACAGCTCGTACACGCCGCTCTCTTTCGCTTCACGGAGGAAGGATGCCAGCTGTTCGGCGGGAAGGGTTTTCATCTCCCGGTGCTCCAGCTTGGGCAGGGCGCAGCCGTCTGTGGGATTGGTAACAATCAGCTTTTGGTCGATGGCGAAATCCATGGCAGAAGATATCACTTGGTTGATGTTCCGCACCGTTTTGGCACTGAGACCTTTGGGTTGCTTTTTGGACTCGATCCGTTCCACCCTGCCGCCGCTCAGCAGCTTTTTATAGAGCTTCTGTAAATCCAGAGAGGACAATTTGTTCAGCGGGATTTTCCCGATGCTGGGCTTGATGTGGTTGTCGATGTAGCCCCGGTAAGTCTTGTGGGACGAGGGCCGTACCTTGATTTTCGCGCAGTTCTCAAACCACACGTCCATCCACTGGCCTACGGTGTACTGCTCTGCCCGGATGGTATCCACTTTGGCGTTTTCCTCGATGGCCCGCTTCAGCTTCTCCTTGCACTCCTTCTGGGTTTTGGCCAAGACGTTTTTGTAGATGACTTTCCCAGTGTCCGGGTCACGGCCCGCCGTGTACCGCCCCTCCCAGCGTCCATCGCTACGTTTGCGGATGCTGCCTTCTCCGTTGGCTCTCCGTTTTGCCACTCGGAATCGCCTCCTTTCGCAACGACGTACCATACCACACCTTGCTGGGAATAGCCACCCCAAATTACCATTGTTATCACTTCAGACACATATTTTTCGTCTGCGCTGATACCCCTTCTCTTTGGTAACACTGGTGCAATCTGCAATTTCTAATAATGGCACTTTTGGACGAAAACGGCTTTGGCCTAACGGGTTCCTTCTTTGTTTACTGCGGCGCAGATTTTGCTTGTTGTCCTTCTCTCTGAATTGCACTTTTTCTCCCCTTTAGGGGCAGGGGGTACCGGGCAGCGTCCCGGTGAGTGCGGGCGGCGTATAGCCGGACGCGATGCTTGCCCCACCCAAATGGGTGGGCATTCGCCCCAACGGAGCGTTTCTGCACTGCCCTTACCCGGCGCTTCTTTGGGCCCGCAAAGTGACTGTCCGCACTGCGGGCAGATGTGGCTGAAATTTATCCCGCTTTTGCCCTTCGCCCTTCAATCCACCCCTCTGGGCTGCCCTTACCTTGGGCATTTTGCCGAACACAACCGCCTCAGAAAATCCGCTGAACAGAGGGCAAAAGCACCGTGTGGAGGCCGGGTGAACCGTCCCAGCCTCCCCGCGTCCATGTCTGCTCTGCCACCTCAGATTTCTGGATGAAAGCCGCTCCACCGTACAAACGCGCACAAAGGCCCCAACACCGCGTTTCACTCCCTGGGAGGTATACAGAATGCCACCCGACTTGTAGGCGGGGCACACAAGCCCTCGCAGGGGCCAGCACAGGGCTTCGCGGTTTGGAGGTTTCGCCTCCACCTCAGATAAGCAGACATTGGCAGAGGGGAATCCGCCAGAAAATCTGTTGCCGAATTTCCGGATTTCCTGAAGTTTTTGTGATCCTTCGATTTGGCTGCAAAAGGTTCTCTATGATTACGGCGTAGTAAATCTTTCCCATTTCGCCTCCCAACGAAATGCCTTCTATTTGTTGCTATGCGTGTTGTTGATTCATTTCCTCCCCAAATTCTGGGGAACCCCCTCTCCATCAAGTGAGGCATAGGATTTCTCCATCCTGAGCGTACCTATCGAATCTCCCCGCCAAAACCAGTAGACACCGCCCGCTTCCCTGTGCTAAGATAAAAATCAGCCGAGGTGATGTGTAAATGCAGAAGATCATGATTGTTGAGGACGACCAGGCCATCCGGGAGGAACTGGCCCTGCTGCTGGAAAACGAGGGGTACGCCCCCATCGTTGGGGAGGATTTTTCCACCATCCTGGAGCAGGCCGGCCGGGAGTGCCCCGACCTGGTTCTGCTGGACGTGGGTCTGCCCGGACGGGACGGCTTTTCCCTGTGCGCAAACCTGCGAAAGTCTGTTAAGGCCCCGGTGATCTTCGTCACCAGCCGCAGCTCCAGCCTGGATGAAGTGCGGGCGCTGAGCCTGGGCGGGGACGACTACATCACCAAGCCCTACAGCATCCCCGTCCTGCTGGCCCGGATCAAGGCCGTTTTGCGCCGGAGCGGGGCAACCGACGGGACGGACGTACTGGAGGCAGCGGGCCTTTGCCTGAGCCTTACCAAAGGAACTGTATCGGCCAGTGGTCAGACGGCGGAACTCACCCGGAACGAGCTGCAAATCCTGGCCTGTCTGATGGCCCACGCAGGCCAGATCGTTTCCCGCGCCGATTTGATTGAAACGCTCTGGGACAATCAGATTTATATCGACGACAACACCCTCAGCGTCAACATGACCCGATTGCGGGCCAAGCTGGAGGGGATTGGCCTGCCCAACATCATCAAAACCCGGCGGGGAATGGGGTATCAGCTATGACTTTGGGAGAATTTTTGTCCGACCGGCTGGTTCGGATTACGATTCAGCTGCTCTGTGTAACTGCGGCGGCTCTGTTCCTCCGGGCCACCGGCACCCAGGCCGGCGTGCTGGCGATTTTACTTCTGGCCCTGCTGCTGGTCTTTGCGGCGGTACAGCTGTCCGACTTTTTCCACCAACGGGCCCGGCTCCGGGAGCTGGAGGCTGTTCTGGACGGCCTGGACCAGAAATATCTCTTTGCCGAGTGTGCTCCACCTCCTAAAAATCTCTATGAACGGCGGCTGTTTGACCTGACCCGCCGGGCGGGGCGGGACATGACCGGGGCGGTGTCCGACGCTCGGGCGTCTCAGCGGGAGTACCGGGAGTATGTGGAGCAATGGGTCCACGAGATCAAGACGCCTATCACCTCCGTCCGGCTCATCTGTCGGGGGCTGGACGGGGATACCCGCCGGAAGCTTACCGGAGAGCTGGCCCGGATTGAGGAGCATGTGGAGCGGGCGCTGTTCTATGCCCGGGCGGAGAGCCCGGAGCGGGACTGCGTCATCCGTCAGACAGACCTGGGGGAAATCGTGGCCCAGGCGGTGGGGAACCACCGCTCTCTCCTGATTCAGAGCGGGGTCCGGGTGGAGACGGAGGGGCTGGAGCGCTCCGTCTATACCGATGAGAAATGGGCGGTTTTCATCCTGGGCCAGCTGCTTCAGAACGCCGCCCGTTACCGGGGAGAGGAACCGGTGGTCACCGTCTCCGCCCGCCCTCTGGGGAAGCAGGTGCAGCTCACCGTGGCGGACAATGGCATGGGCATTCCCACCCACGAGCTGCCCCGGGTCTTCGGCCGGGGCTTCACCGGCAGCAATGGCCGGGCCCGGGGCGGGTCCACCGGTATGGGGCTGTACCTGTGCAAAAAGCTGGCCGGTTTTCTGGAACTGGGGCTGGAGATCACCTCGGAGGAGGGGCGGGGAACCACGGTGACCCTGACCTTTCCTACCAAGGAGGCACTGTAGGGGCCGACGACCCCGGCGGCCCGCCTTCCCAAGGACGCATCCCAAATGAAAATACGGCGCGCCGGGGTCGTCGCGCCCTACACAGGGAAAACCTTTCAAAACTGTAAGGCAAATCGATATCAATTCGATACAACATCCTTCGCTTTTGGTGTACCATAGAGCCGCAAGCAAAGGAGGTCAACGCTATGCTGCAAGTACAGAACATTGAAAAATATTACGGGAGCAAAAACAACGTCACCAAGGCCCTGGACCGGGTGAGCTTCGACGTGGAGGCCGGAGAGTTTCTGGCCATCATGGGGGCCTCCGGCTCCGGCAAGACCACCCTGCTCAACTGTATCTCCACCATCGACACCATCAGCGCCGGGAAGATTCTCCTGGACGGGGTGAGTGTGGCCGACCTGTCAGAGGCGGAGCTGGCCAAGTTCCGCCGGGAGCGGCTGGGGTTTGTGTTCCAGGACTTCAACTTGCTGGACACCCTCACCATCGAGGAGAACATCGGCCTGGCCCTCTCTCTGAACCATCAGGACCCGGGAGCGGTGCAGAACCGGGTGCGTGAGGTGGCCGGAAAGCTGGGCATCCCCGACATTCTGGAAAAATTCCCTTACCAGGTGTCCGGGGGCCAGAAGCAGCGGGCGGCCTGCGCCCGGGCTATGGTGGCGGGGCAGTCCCTGCTCCTGGCCGACGAGCCCACCGGAGCTCTGGACTCCAAGGCATCCAAAAATCTGCTGGAGATCATGACCGCCATGAACCGGGAAATGGGAGCCACCATCCTCATGGTCACCCACGACGCCTACAGCGCCAGCTACGCCAAGCGAGTGCTCTTCCTCAAGGACGGCCGGGTGTTTAACGAGCTGCTCCGGGGGGACCGGGGCAGGCCGGTATTTTACCACGAGATCCTGGATGTGCTGGCCGCGCTGGGGGGTGATGTCAGTGACGTTATCTAAGCTCTCCCTGCGCAACGCCAAGCGCCAGGCCCAGGACTATCTGGTCTACTTTGTCACGGTAGTCATGGCCGCCGCCCTGCTCTACTCCTTCAACGCCCTCACCTTCTCCCGAGAAATCAGCACCCTGGCTCAATCCATGGAGATGCTGCCGTTCATGATTGCTCTGGCCACGGTGGTGGTGGTGTGCGTCTTCGGCTGGCTGGTGGCCTACGCCACAAAGTTCATGCTCCTGCGCCGGGGCCGGGAACTGGGCACCTACCTGCTCATCGGCCTGGAGAACCGGCAGGTGGCCCGGCTGTTTTTTCTGGAAAACCTGGCCGTGGGGGGCTGCGCCCTGGCGCTGGGGACGGTCCTGGGCGGGCTGCTCTACCAGGCCTTCCGGGCCCTGACCCTCGCCTTGTTCAAGCAGCCCTACCGCTTCTCCTTCGGCTTCTCTCTCCCCGCCCTGGGGCTGACGGTCGTTTGCTTTGGCCTGATCTACCTCTTTGCCCTGCGCCGGAGCCGCAGGTATATCCGCAAGGCTAACATTCACGACCTGATCTATTCCGACCGGCTCAACGAGGGCGTGGTCATCCAAGCGCGGAAAAAGCGCCGCTGGATTTTCGGGGCCTCCATCCTGCTGGGCGTTGCTGGGACATTTTTGATTATGGTGCGGGACCTTGCCGTCGCCACCGCCGGGGCGGGGTGTCTGATTTTATTTTTGTTCGGCTTCTTCCTCAGCTTCGCCTCCGGGGTGCCCGCCTTCTTTGACAAACGGCCCGCCCGGAAGTATCGGGGCGTGACCCTGCTGGTCTTCCGCACGCTTACCGCCAAGCTGGCCACCATGGGAGTGCTCATGGCCACCATCGCCATGATCTTTACCGCCACCATCATCTCCGAGGGCAGCGGGCTGGTTTTCCGGGGACTGTTTGAGGGCCGGGCGGCGGAGAATGCCTGTTTTGACTTGTATCTCGGCGTGGGAGATGACCGGGACCCCTCCGTCTATCTGGATTACATCCACGAAAATATCCCGGTGGAGCAGTCCCTGGAGTATCAGGTCTACCTCTCCGGCAGCCACACGGTGCGGGACTATATCGAGACTCAGACCGTCTACTATTATTTCAACTTTGTACAGGAACCTGTTCTGCGCTGGAGCGACTACGCCGCTCTGCGGGCCATTGCGGGCTATCGGGCGGTGGAGCTGAAAGAGGGGCAGTACCTGTTCCACTGCATGACCTATCTGGAGGATGTTCTAAAGGCCTATCAGGAGCCACTCGTTTTGGGAGATGTCACCCTCCAGCCCGGGGGCGTGTATACCGAGCACCTGTCCCAAAGCGGCGGTACCGTCAACGGGCGGGGCTACATTCTGGTGGTCCCGGACGAAGCGGTGGAGGGGCTGGAGGTTCACCACTGGGCCTACGCCGCCAGGACGGCTCAGCCGGTGACAAGGGCGCAGTTTTATGACCTGTGGGACATCAACGAGCGCACCAGCTCCGGGATTGCCAGTAATGCCATCACCACCAGGGCCCAGGAGGAGGCAGAGGTGGCCTCCCAGACCGCCCTGTGTGTGTTCCCGCTGTACTACCTGGCCCTGTCCCTCACCATGACCGCCGCCACCATCCTCACCATCCAGCAGCTCAGCGAGAGCGAGCGGTATAAGCGGCAGTTTTCCCTGCTGCAAAAGCTGGGCATGAACCGCCGGGAGATGGCAAAGGCTCTGCGCGCCCAGTTTGCCATTTACTACGCCCTGCCCGCCGTGCCTCCGGTGCTCATCGGGGCGCCCTTTATCCTCCACCTGGCCAGCCTTCCGGAGCCGGGGGTGATGGTGGGGGCCTCCAGTCCCTGGATGATCGTCCTGTCCGCCCTGGCCGTTTTCTCCCTGGTCTATGCTGTCTACATCGTCTTGGCCTACACCAGCCTGAAACGGAATGTGCTGCCAGCCTGGGGAAGCAGATGCTAACAAAGGTATCTGAACAAGCCCCAGGTATCCGGTATCCGCCTCCAACACCGTTTCTGCCCTGACATGGGTACAGGAATCCTTGAATAGCTGGAAATCGTGCTTCTTTCCGTTGGAGAATGCCAGCGCAATGCTCTCCCCGGTCCGAAGGTTGACGAGCAACTGCGTCTTTAGTGTATGCCGCTTTTTCTGCCCGGAATAGTACCGCTTTTGCTTTTTTAGGACGCTCAACCGGCGATTCTATTAAATCGGAGTTAGGAGGATAACTTTGTGAACATAATCGAATATTTCAGTACAGATAACCAAGAATATTGGCTTTCAAAGATTAAAGAAAGTGATTGGGGGGCAGGTCGGTTTTTATATGAACTGTTAAGAAACCAAAAGTTAAAGGAATATGTCGGTGAAAATACAAAGGTGCTTATGTTGACAGAGGGAGGAGATTTGATTTCTTTTTGCACATTTGCTGATAAGGACGATATTCAGCCAACAGAATTAACACCATGGATTGGGTGGGTATATACCTTTCCGCATTATAGAGGACACCGTTATGTTGGAAAGCTGTTAAGTTACGCTGAAACATTGGCAAAAGCAGATGGAATTAATAGCATTTATATTTCAACAAATCATAATGGACTATATGAGAAATATGGGTATGAGTTTTTTGGAATGATGAAAGATGTGCATGGAGAAGATTCAAGAGTATATGTAAGATATCTGTAATTTCCAGTTAATCGGTCTAATAAAACTCCAAAACAAAGCGGCGGGGCAGAGGTGTTGACTATCTCGCCTTTGAAAAATGTCAAAACACCCAAACGGCGGATCTTTTTCCGCCACTTTGCGTTAAATTTTCTTGCCGAGCGACAGCCCGCCTGCGAAAATTTACCTTGATTGGCGAAAAAATTTTCGCCGTTGGACATCCGCCAATTTTCAAACAAGGCCTAGAAAAGCAAAAGAAGTCGAGTAGGTCGGTGCAGTCTATAGTAGAATGGTC
>OFGH01001516.1_pt1 | contig 15014 bp, 14 predicted proteins | sample 1521721 | NCBI WGS metagenome assembly OFGH01 (sample SAMEA3504132, study PRJEB24116) | mouse gut metagenome | biome: mouse gut; feature: mouse-associated habitat; material: faeces | place: Denmark | collected 2011
GGGCAGCGCCTGTGAGGCCGGGGAGCTGTTTCAGGCGGTGATAGAGAACAAGGACTGGGCGGAGCTGAAGCGGATCGCCTCCTTCTACGACTTTTTGGAGATTCAGCCCATCTGCAACAACCTATTTATGCTGCGGGACGGCAAGGTCCAGAGCGAGGAGGAGCTGCGGGAGTTTAACCGCACCATCGTGCGCCTGGGGGAGGAGTTGGGGAAGCCCGTCTGCGCCACCGGGGATGTGCACTTTCTGGACCCGGAGGATGAGATTTTCCGCCACATCCTCCTCGATACGAAGAAGTTCTCCGACTGCGATTCGCCTCTGCCCATCTACTTCAAGACCACCGATGAGATGCTGAAGGAGTTTGCCTACTTGGGGAAGGAGAAGGCCTTTGAGGTGGTGGTGACCAACACGCGGGCCATTGCCGACGAGGTGGAGCCACTGGAGCTGCTGCCCAAGGGGAAGCTCTTCCCGCCCAGGCTGGAGAACTCGGAGCAGGAGCTGAACCAGCTGGTGTGGGACAAGGTCCACGCCCTCTATGGGGAGGACCCGCCTCAGCTGATTGTGGACCGGCTGAATGTGGAGCTGGGGGGCATTTTGGGGAAGTACGACGTGGTGTACATGTCCGCTCAAAAGCTGGTGCAGCGATCCCTGGAGAATGGCTATCTGGTGGGCTCCCGGGGCTCTGTGGGGTCGTCCCTGGCGGCCTATATGTCCGGCATCACGGAGGTAAACTCCCTGCCGCCCCACTACCGCTGCCCAAAGTGCAAAAACAGCGATTTTATCGAGGGCAGCTCCTTCGGCTGCGGCGCGGATATGCCGGACAAGGTCTGCCCGGTCTGCGGCACGAAATATGAAAAGGACGGCTTTGACATTCCCTTTGAGACCTTCCTGGGCTTCGGCGGCGGCAAGGTACCGGATATCGACCTGAACTTCTCCGGCGAATATCAGGCCCGCGCCCACCGCCACGCCATCGAGATGTTCGGTGAGACCCAGGTGTTCCGGGCGGGCACCATCGGCACCCTGGCGGAGAAGACCGCCTACGGCTTTGTGAAGAAGTACCTGGAGGAGAACGGCATGACGGCGGGCCGGGCGGAGGAGAACCGGCTGACGCTGGGCTGTGTGGGCACCCGGCGCACCACCGGGCAGCACCCCGGCGGACTGGTGGTGGTGCCGGACGATAAGGCCATAGAGGACTTCTGCCCTGTCCAGCACCCGGCGGACGACAACGGCTCCGACACCATTACCACCCATTTTGAATATCACTCCATGGAGGCCAATCTCCTGAAGCTGGATATGCTGGGCCACGATGACCCCACCATGGTCCGCATGATGCAGGTCCTCACCGGCGTGGATCCCCAGAAGATTCCCCTGGACGACCCGGACACCATGTCCATTTTTACCTCCAGCAAGGTGCTGGGCTATGAGAACGACGAGATCCTGGGCCCTACCGGTGCCGTGGCCATTCCGGAGTTCAACACCCGCTTCACCCGGCAGATGCTGGTGGACACCCAGCCGAAGGATTTCAGCACGCTGGTACGCCTCTCCGGCTTCTCCCACGGCACCGACGTGTGGGTGGGCAACGCCAAGGACCTGATCCTCAGCGGCACCGCCGGTGTTCTGGACACGGTGGGCTGCCGGGACGACATCATGCTTTATCTCATCAAGATGGGCCTGGATCCCAAGATGAGCTTCAAGATCATGGAGTCCGTCCGAAAGGGCAAGGTGAAAAAGGGCGGCTTTGAACCCGGCTGGGAGGAGGCCATGCGGGAGCACGACGTGCCCGGCTGGTATATCGAGTCACTGGCCAAGATCGGGTATCTCTTCCCCAAGGCCCACGCCGTGGCCTACGTGATGATGGCCTTCCGCATCGCCTGGTACAAGGTCCATGAACCCCTGGCCTTCTACGCCACCTTTTTCTCCGTCCGGGCCAAGGCCTTTGACGCGGAGTACTGCTGCGCCGGAAAGGACGCGGTGAAGCGGAAGATCCGGGAGATCGAGAACAACAAAGACGCCACCGCCGTGGAGCAGAACCTGCTGACCACCCTGGAGGTGTGCTATGAGTTCTATCTCCGGGGCTACCATTTCGACACCATCGACATCTATAAATCCGATGCCACGAAGTTCAAGATTGTGGACGGCGGGCTGCTGCCGCCCTTTGTCTCCGTCCACGGGCTGGGAGACGCGGCGGCGCTGGACACGGTAGAGAAGCGGGCAGGAAAGGAGTTCATCTCCATCGAGGAGTTTGCCATGTGCTGCGGCAAGCTCTCCAAGACCCACATTGAGCAGCTCAAGGCCTTGGGGGCCTTCGCCGGGATGGCGGAGACCAGTCAGATGACGCTGTTTTAAGGCGCCGAGACCGAAATGATGTTGCTTTTGCACTGGCTTTTTCCGGGAAATATGATATCATATTTTTATAAATTGAGAGAGGAGCACATACCATGCTGAATGAAAAAGTTGCCGCGCTGCTGAACGACCAGATCAACAAGGAGTTTTACTCCGCCTATCTCTACCTGGATTTCTCCAACTACTTTGAGGCCCGGGGGCTGGACGGCTTCGCCAACTGGTATCGGATTCAGGCCCAGGAGGAGCGGGACCACGCCATGCTGTTTTATCAGTATCTCCACAACAACAGCGCCAAGGTGACCCTGGATGCCATCGCCAAGCCCGACAAGGTGCTGGACAGCGACATGGCCGTACTGAAGGCCGGCCTGGAGCATGAGCTGTATGTCACCGGCCTGATCAACGATATCTATGCCGCCGCTTACGAGGTGAAGGACTTCCGCACCATGCAGTTCTTGGACTGGTTTGTGAAGGAGCAGGGCGAGGAGGAGGACAACGCCAACGACCTGATCTCCAAGATGGAGCTCTTCGGCTCCGACCCCAAGAGCCTGTACATGCTCAACAGTGAGCTGGCCGGCCGCGTTTACAGCGCGCCGTCCCTGACTCTGTGAGGAGTCTGGAGCGTCTTACATAAAAAAGGAATCCCCGGAAGAACCGGGGATTCCTTTTTTACAGATTATGCTCCCAATTTTCCGTTGCACTTGTCCAGAAAGCGCTGGCTGTTGATGATGGCCCGAGTGTGGGTTCCTCCGCCGATAGGGCCCTTTTCATCCCAGGCGGAGACCTTGAAGTCCACCATTTTCCCGTTTTCCGACACACCGGTAATCTCCGCCTCCGCCCAGACCTTCATGCCGATGGGGGTGGGGGCGTCGTGGTGGATGTCCAGGTGGGTGCCCACGCTGCCCTGGCCTTCGTCCAGAAAGGTCTGCATGGCTGTCAGGGCGGCGTTTTCCATCATGGCGGCCATGAAGGGGGTGCCGAATACCGGCAGGGCGCCGGAGCCCACGGCGGCGGCCGTCAGATCCTGGGTGACCGTCTGCTCCAGCTGACATTTTGTTCCGATTAAAATCATAAGAGGTTCCTCCTGAATGAAAAGTGGCAGGGGAGAGGGGCGGACTGGGTGTCCGCCCTTTTTCCGGTTAGATACCAAGCTCTGTCCAGAGGTCATTGTACAGTGTGCGGATATCTGGGGGCAGAACCAGATAGGCCTCACAGCGGTCCAGCACCTCCTGAGAGGCGGCAATGATCTCATAGGTCTCCGGATCCAGCTCCTCCTCGTAAAGGGCCTCATAATAGGCGGGATACTCCTCCAATGCCTCCTGATTGGGGGAGGCATACCAGAGATAGTCCATATTCGCCAGATTTGCTTCTGTTGAGGCGATGAAATTGATCCAAGCCATGGCCTCGTCAAAGTGAGAGGCGTCTTTCAGGACGCACATGGCGTCCATGAACCAGTTGGAGCCCTCCTCCGGTACGACAAAAGCCAGGTCCTCGTTGTTCTCCAGCATGGTGAGGTAGTCCCCGGCGTAGTATGCGCCGATGGCGGCGTTGCCGCCCTCCAGCTTCTGGAAGATCTCATCCATGACAAAGGACTGGTATACCCCCCGGTTCTTGGCGTCCTTGAGGAGCTGAAACGCCTCCCGCAGCTCCGCCTCATCGGTGGTGTTGACAGAATGGCCCAGGTACAGCAGGGCGGTGGCCATGGCGTCCCGGGAGTTGCGGAACATCAGCACATTTCCGGCGTACTGATCGTCAAACATGGCGCTCCAGCTGGTGATGGGTTCCGCCACCATGGCGGTGTTGTAGATGATGCCCACGGTGCCCCAGGCGTAGGGGACGGTGTACCGCTGCTCCGGGTCGTAGGTCAATCCCTTGAAGCGGTCCGAGATCAGGGCGTAGTTGGGGATCTGGCTGTAATCCAGCTCCTCCAGCATGCCCTCCTCAATCAGCTGGGAGATCATGTAGTCGGATGGGACGATGACGTCATAGTCTCCGGCTCCGCTTTTCAGCAGGGAGTAGAGGGCCTCATTGCTCTCGGCGGTCTGGTAGTTCACCAGGATCCCGGTCTCCTCCTCAAATTGGGTGATGAGATCCTCATCGATATACTCGCCCCAGCTGCACACGTTGACCACAGGCTGGGCGTTGGTGGCGCTGGTGAGGAAGCAAACAGTCACCAGAAAGGCGGCGGCCAGCACACCGGCTGTAATCCGCCGGAACCATCTCCCCCTGGGGGAGTCAAAGAACCGGGTCAGGCGCTGGGAAACCGGTCTGGAGGGGCGCTCCTGCTGTCCGGTGCGCTCCAGCCGGGCCTCCCGGAGATTGACAATGACCAGAAGCGCCAGAACGGTGACAAAGAGCAGGGTGGAGATGGCGTTGATCTCCGGCGTCACCCGTTTTTTCGTCATGCCGTAGATGGTCATGGCCAGGGTGGAGCTGGAGGAGCCGGCGGTGAAGTAGCTGATGATGAAGTCGTCCACGCTCATGGTGAAGGCTGTCAGGGCGCCGGAGGCAATGCCGGGCCGAATCTCCGGCAGAATCACCTTCCAAAAGGACTGCATCCAGGTGCAGCCCAGGTCCTGAGCGGCGTCCACCAGGTTCTTGTCCATCTGCCGCAGCTTGGGCCCCACCGACAGGATCACATAGGGGATATTGAAGGTGACATGGGCGATCAGCAGCGTGCCGAAGCCCAGGGTCAGCCTTGCGGGCAGGGTGACAATGTGCTGGACGCCGTTGAACCAGACGGCAAAGTCGCTCCAGAAGGCAAAAAAAGCCACAAAGAACAGACACATGGCCACGCCGGTGACGATATCGGCGTTCATCATGGGGATATTGTTCACCGTGTTCAGCACAGCCCGATGCCTGCGGCGCAGGCTGTAAAAGCCGATGGCGGCAAAGGTTCCGGCGAAGGTGGCGATGACCGTGGCCAGCAGGGAGACCAGCAGCGTGGTGTACACGCTGCGCATGATGAGCCGGTTGTGGAACAGGGATTTGTACCAGTCCAGGGAGAAGCCGGTCCAGACGATGTTGCTGTTGCCCTTGTTGAAGGAGAATACAATCAGCAGCAGGATCGGCGCATAGAGAAACAGAAACACCAGCGCCGTAAAGACGCGGCTCATGGCGGAATTTCGGCGTTTCACAGCATCACCGCCTGTTCCTCGCCCTCGCCGAAGCGGTTCATCACCACCATGCAGACGACAACGATCATCATCATGACCAGGGAGATGGCGGCCCCCAGCTGGGGATTGTAGGCCCCGCCCAGGAACTGCTGTTCAATGAGGTCTCCCAGCAGCAGCTCCGTGCCGCCGCCCAGCATTTTACTGATGGCGAAGGTAGACACCGAGGGCACAAAGACCATGGTGATGCCGGAGAGGACACCCGGCAGGCTTAGAGGTAAAATGACACGCCGGAAGACGTGAAGGCTGTTGGCGCCCAGGTCCCGGGCGGCCTCGATGAGAGACCCGTCCAGCTTGACGATAACGGAGTAAATGGGAAGAATCATGAAGGGCAGGTAATTGTACACCATGCCCAGCACCACCGCTCCCTGGGTATTCATCATGGGGAAGTACTCCAAATTCGTCCCAAAGAGGCTGTTGTACAGACCGATGAGGCCGATCTTCTGGAAGGTCTGGTTCAAAAGGCCGTTGTTCTCCAGGATAGACATCCAGGAGTAGGTCCGCAGCAGGAAATTGATCCACATGGGCAGCATGATGAGCACCATGGCGGCCCGCTGAAACTTCGGTCCCTCCTTGCTCATCATGTAGGATACCGGATAGCCGATGACCAGACAGATGACTGTGGCCACCAGGGCCAGCTTGAAGGAGCGGAGGAATACCACCCCGTACATCCCCATGCGGGAGAAGTTGTCCAGGGTGAAGCCGCCTTCGGCGGCTGTGAAAGCGTAGACCAGAATCATGACAATGGGCGCTGCCACAAAGAGGGCCATCCACACCACATAGGGGACGGCCAGCCGGGAGAGCTTATTCTTCATCCCCGCTCTCCTCCTCATCCAGCGCGAGGCTGGCGTCGTCCAACTCGTCGTACTCATCGGAGAAGGAGGAGTAGTCGCCGAACATGCCGGAGTACGGGCTCTTCTTCATGACGTGGATGCCGTCGGGGTCGATCTTGATGCCGATGCGGGCGCCCTCGGGGCTGTGGTCCGTGGTCTGAATCAGCCATTTGAAGCCCTTGAAGTCCACGATGATGTCATACTGCATCCCCTTGAAGGTGACGCTGGTGACGGTGCCCGTCAGCTGGCCCTGCTCCACGGGGACGATGTCGATGTCCTCGGGCCGGATGACCACGTCCACCGCTTCGTTGGGCGCGAAGCCCCCGTCCAGGCATGGGAACTGGCGGCCGTACATCTGGACCAGCTGATCCTGGACCATGACACCGTCGATGATGTTGGACTCGCCGATGAAGTCCGCCACAAAGGCGTTTTTCGGCTCGTTGTAGATGTCCTCCGGGGTGCCGATCTGCTGAATGGAGCCCTTGTCCATGACCACGATGGTATCGGACATGGTCAGGGCCTCCTCCTGGTCGTGGGTGACATATATAAACGTAATGCCCACCTGCTGCTGGATCCGCTTGAGCTCGATCTGCATGTCCTTGCGGAGCTTGAGATCCAGCGCGCCCAGAGGCTCGTCCAGAAGCAGCACCTTGGGCTTGTTCACCAGTGCCCGGGCAATGGCCACCCGCTGCTGCTGGCCGCCGGAGAGAGCGTCGGGCCTGCGGTTTTCAAAACCCTTCAGGCTGATGATCTCCAGCATCTCTATCACCCGCTCCCGGATCTCCTCCTCGGGGATCTTCGTCTTTTTCCGCGGGTCGGCGGGGTCCGGACGGCGCTGCATCCGGAGGCCGAAGGCGATGTTCTCAAACACGTTCAGGTGCGGGAACAGCGCGTACTTCTGGAACACGGTGTTGATCTGCCGCTGGTGGGGCGGAACGTCATTGATCCTCACACCGTCAAAGAGGACGTCTCCCGACGTAGGTGTCGCGAAGCCGCCGATCATCCGCAGCGTGGTGGTCTTGCCGCACCCGCTGGGTCCAAGCAGTGTGAGGAATTCTTTGTCATTGATGTAAAGATTGATGTTGTTTAATACAAGTTCATCGTCAAACGCCATGCTGACATTCCGCAGGCGAATCAACTCTTTGGACATGTATCCTCCCCCATTTCAATAGTAATTTTATGACAGCACCTCCGGGAACCGCCCGGCGGCGTTGACAACATTGATCACGCCTCTTTTCTCTGTTGAGGGGGAACCTTTCTCGTCGAAATTCAGCAATATCTGCATCATAGCGGAAGCGCGCGGAAAAGTCAAGGGAATTGATGGTTGAAAACTATTGTTTTTTTATCAGTAGATCTCTTGACATTTTTGGCCGGCGGCTGTATAGTATCCTCAATAGCTACTGAGAATTTTACAGTAGTGTGGAAAGGAGCGGTTTTCATGCGGGGAGATTATCTCTTCAGGCTGTCCCGGGCGGTCCGGTGGTGTCTGCCGCCGGCGGAGGCGGCGGAGGTGCTGGAGGACTACCGAGACCTCATCGAGCAGGAGTCCAGGTGCGAGGAGGAGCTGCGGCGGGATCTTGGAAGTCCCTGGGAAGCCGCGCGGCAGCTGGCCCAGACGTGGGCTTACCGGCGGTGGGTGACGGTGTTTACCGTGCTGGCGGTCTGTGTACTGCTTCCGGCGGTGCTGCCGCTGCTGAGTGAGCTGTCGCTTAAGGCGATCTTTCGGTTCCACGCATCTGGTGTGGATTGGCTGTGGTGGTTCCCTGGCCTCTGCGACACAATCGCTCCCTTTCGCGGGGGATTTCTCCTGATGGGCACGTCGCTGGCCCTGATCTGGTTCCGGCAAGGGAGCGGAGAGGGAAGGAGCCGGACCCTGCCAAAAGGGGCCGTGCCGCTTTTGGTTGTTTTGCTGGCCGGGATGGCATTTCAATGGTTGATCGCCTGGCTCATTTTAGCTGGGCCGGTGGAGATTTTAGAGGCGCTGACCTATAAAATTGCGGACGCTATGCGGCTGGCAATGACTTTGGGTATGTTTGCCATGGGAGCTATTGGAATATTCGCCCTGGTGAAAGCACGGATGGCAAACCGTCGCTGGCGGGCGGTGTACATTCTGGCATTGGCTGGGTGCATCCTTGGACTGTCGATATATGCCCTGTGTCGCAACATGGACATGTCCTTTGGCACTGCCGGCTGGCAGACGCGTATTCTGCTGCAGTACATTGGCATCACCGCTCTGGGCCTCATTGGAACGGGGGGTTCCCTATGCTGAAACGCGACCTTCTGGAGTTGTGTCTCCTTCACCTGATGGCCCAGGGGGATCAGTATGGCTATGAGCTTTTGCGCCGTCTTCACGATGTGTTCCCGGATGTGCAGGAGAGCGCCCTCTACGCCATCCTCCGCCAGCTCTGCCGGGAGGGGGCCACGGAGCGGTACCAGGGGGAGACCTCCGGCGGCCCGGTGCGGAAGTACTACCGCCTCACCCGGGATGGGCGGGGGAGGTATGACGCCCTGCTGAGAACCTGGCGGGAGACGCGGGACGCCGTCGCCGCCCTGGGAATCCAATAGAGAGAAAGTCCGCCCATGCCGGGCGGACTTTTTCAGTCTTTTGGAAAATACTTCTCCCGAAAGGGAACACTGGGGACTGTGAACTCCCTGCCCCGCAGGTAGTTCAGGATTCCCGCGTCCGTGGGGAGGGGAAAGGCCAGCTTGTAGGAGTACAGTGCCTGCCGGATCTCGCGGTACTTCCGGTTCACATTTCCGTTCCCATACTTCCCGTCCCCCAGCAGGGGACAGCCGATCTCCGCCATGGAGACCCGGATCTGATGGGTGCGCCCGGTGAGGAGGCGGCACTCCACCAGGGACAGTTCACCACGGCTCTCCAGGGTTCTATACAGCGTCACGGCGCTGCGGCCTCCGGGAACTGGGCGGCGGTAGAAGGAGACCTGCTTTTTCGCCTCGTCTTTTAACAAAAATCCCTCGATCTTTCCGGCGGCGGGTTTGGGGCGGCCGACAGTGACGCAGAGGTAGGATTTTTCCAGTTCATGGGCACGGATTTTCTCATTGACAATCCGCAGGGTCTCCGCGTTTTTGGCGGCGATGACAATTCCGCCGGTGTTGCGGTCGATGCGGTTGCACAGGGCCGGGGCGAAGGCGTTCTCCCACCGGGGGCTCCACTCTTTTTTCTGGTAGAGGTAGGCCTGGATGTGGTTGATGAGAGTGTTGACCTTTTCCGTCTCATCGGCGTGAACCACCAGACCGGGACGCTTGTCCGCCAACAGCAGATTTTCATCCTCATAGACAATGTCCAGTTTGGGCTGGAAGAGGGTGAGAAAGAGATTTTCCTCATTGGGCTTGTCAAAGAACTCGTCATTGATATATAATTGTAAAACATCGCCGGAGCACAGCCGCACATCCCGCTTGGCCCCTTTGCCGTTGACCTTAATCCGCTTGAGGCGGATGTACTTTTGCAGCAGGGCAGGGGGGAGCAGAGGCAGATTTTTGGACACGAAGCGGTCCAGCCGCTGTCCTGCGTCGTTTTTTCCAATGGTGAATTCCCGCATAAAGACCTCCCGGAATGTGGAACTGTCTTTATCATACCTGTTCTTTTAAGGGTTGTAAAGCCTGGGAAGACGGGAAATTTTAAAACCTGGAGGTTGAAACCATGGATCTGGAGATGCTTTGCCGGGCTGTTCAGGAGACGAAGCCCTGGATTGACGATTTCCGGAAGCGGACCTATGAGAAGGCCTTTCGGGCTTATACGGACCGGTTTGCCCCCTGCTATTTGGAGGCCGCCGGAGAGGCGGGAGAGGAGGGGCTTCAGCGTCTGGCCGGTGAGATTCTGGACGGCATTGAGGCGGGCTGGAAGCGCCAGCGGCCCTGGAACCGGGCGGCGGTCCGGGTGATGGAAAAACAGATGGCGGTGGACTACCTCTCCCCCATGCTGCTGGAGCAGCCGGACCCCAAGTGCGGGACCCTCTGCGAACTGCTGCGGGACGGCTGGGCCGCCCGCTGGCCAAAGGACGCCTACGGCACCGCCGCCTATCAGGAGCTGAAACAGGGCTTTCGGGACACCATCATGGGCATCGAGCTGGGAAGAAGGCGCAGGGATGCGGAGTGACGCGGAGCCCTTGGGAGCAGCGGAGAAGATGACCGCACCGGCTATGCCCGAGGAGGGGCGGCAGACCGGCGGAAAAACAGCGCGGGACCCGACCTATGGCCGCAATATTCCATAAATTGCCTTAACGGCTTTTATTTTCCGCAGATGTTTGGTATAATGCCTCTATATTTTGGGTTTTGACGACTTGGGAGGCCTCATGCTGCACTATCTGGAAAACCTGTTTCACGCCCTGGACCTGGGCTCTGTGGGGAGCGCCGCGGCGCGGATGGCAGCGGTCCTGCTCTGCCTGACGGTGCATGAGACCTGCCACGGTCTGGCGGCATACGCGCTGGGGGACCCCACCGCCAAGTCCAGACACCGGCTGTCCCTGAATCCCCTGCGGCATATCGACTGGTTCGGTCTTCTGATGATGTTCGCGGCGGGGTTCGGCTGGGCGAAGCCGGTGCCGGTGGACCCCAGGTATTTCAAGGACCCCAAGCGGGGAATGGCGTTGACAGCTCTGGCGGGGCCGGCCTCTAATTTTTTGCTGGCGGCATTGGCAATTGCAATCAGTAAAGTGATTTACCTTTCCGGATATTATCATCCGGCGCTGGAAGCTGTGTTTATGTTCTGCCTGTATACCCTGGCGCCGCTGTCTGTGGGGCTGGGCCTTTTCAACCTGGTGCCCATTCCGCCCCTGGACGGTGCCAAGGTCTTGGGTGCGCTGCTGCCGGACGAGGCATACTTCCGCATCATGCGCTATGAGCGGTACGGAATGCTGGCGCTGATTCTGCTCTCCTTCACCGGCGTGGGGAGCGCAGTGATCAGCCGGGGTATCATGGCCGTGTACAGCGGCCTGTTCAACTTGTTTTATTGAGGTGTGGCTTTGGATAATCCCGTGTTCAAACTGGAAAAGGTGGTCCACTCCAAAGAGGAGATGCAGGATTTTGAGGGACCGCTGGACCTGATCCTGTTTCTGCTTGGCAAGAACAAAATGGAGATTCAGGACATCTCCATCTCCCTGATCTGCGACCAGTATCTGGAGTGGCTGGCGGTGCGGCAGGGTATGGATTTGGAGGTGGCCAGTGAGTTTGTCACCATGGCCTCTCATCTGGTGTACATCAAGACCCGGATGCTTCTCTCCATTGAGGACGAGGAGGCCCAGAGCGAGATGGACGCCCTCATCCAGTCCCTGGAGGAGCGCCGCCGGAACGAGCAGTATGTCCAGGTCAAGGCGGCGGCGGAGCAGTTGTCCCCCATGAGCGAGTTTGGGCGGAATATCCTGACCCGGCCCCCGGAGCCTGTGAAACGGGGGAAGATCTATGAGTATGACCACGTTCAGGCGGATCTCATCCTGGCCATGGCGGAGATTCAGAACAGGGCGGAGCGGGCTCTGCCGCCTCCCAGAACGGCTTTTCAGGACATCGTCCAGCATGAGCCGTATCCGGTGGAGAGCAAGGCACGGGAGATCCTGCAGCGGCTGAAAACCTTCGGTGTCACCCGGTTTTATCTATTGTTTCGGGGTAACCGCAGTCGCAGCGAGGTGGTGGCCACCTTTCTGGCGGTGCTGGAGCTGTGCAGGGCCCGGGTGATCCATTTAGCCGGCGGCGAGAGCGAGTGCACCGTCACCCCCACCGGGGAGACGGCGGACGCGCTGCCTCTGTGAGGGAATAACTTATCAAAAAGGCGGTAACTGGATTGGAAATCAAGGAATTGGAGACCGCGGCGGAGGGGGTGCTCTTTGCCGCGGGGGAACCTGTACATATCGACCGCATCTGTCTGGCCCTGGGCACGGACCGGCCCCGGGCGGAGGAGGCGCTCCAGCGGCTGATGGACTACTACGCCTTTGAGCGCCGGGGGATGCGGCTGGTGTGCATGGAGGACAGCTGGCAGCTGTGCTCCGCGCCGGAGTACGCGGACATCATCCGCAGGGCCTTTGAGATCCGGCGGCCGGCCAGACTCAGTCAGCCTGCCCTGGAGGTGCTGGCCGTCATCGCCTACTACCAGCCCACCACCCGGGCCTATGTGGACCAGATCCGGGGCGTGGACAGCGCCTACACCGTGGGGCTGCTGCTTGAGCGGAAGCTGATCGAGGAGTGCGGGCGCTTGCAGGTGCCCGGCCGGCCCCGGCTCTATCGCACCACCCAGACCTTTCTCCGCTCCTTCCACCTGCGGTCCCTGGAGGATCTGCCGCCCCTGCCGGGGGTGGACGATGAGGAGGGACAGATGCGGATGACTGGAGAGGAGGCGGACGAAGAGACCGGCGGGGCCGCCACATAAACAGAGAAGATGCGAGGAGGGGGCGAGGGACTTGGTTGGCAGAGTGATACTGGGTATCCTGTTGGCGCTTCTTGCGGCGCTGGTCATCGCGCTGACCATACCGGCCCGGGTCCGGCTCTCCTATGACCAGGGGGCGCTGGCGGTGTGGGTTCGGTACGGTCCGATCCGGCTCCAGATATTCCCGCCAAAGGAGAAGCCCTCCCAGGAGGAATCGGCGGATCCGTCCCCCAAAAAACAGAAAAAGAGGAAAAAGCAAAAAAGGGAGAAAAAACCTCCCAAACCCAGGGCAAAGATCAACCTGGACCAGATCCTCTACAGCCTGGAGACGCTGCCGCCCATTCTGGCGCGTCTGCTGGGCCGGACGGGGCGGGGCGTCCGAGTGGAGCCCCTGAAGGTCCACCTGCTCATCGCCTGCGCTGACCCGGCGGACACAGCCCAGCTGTACGGACGGCTCTGCGCCGCCCTGTCTGCGGGACTGCCCCTTTTGGAGCGGGCGGTGCGGATCAAGGACCAGGACATCCGGCTGTTCCCGGATTTTATGGGGGAACGGATGGACTGCATTGCCGACGTGGGCGTGTCCCTGCGGCCCTGGATTCCGGTATGGGCGGTCCTGCGGGCCGGTGGGAGCGGGCTGAAGTGGTTTTTGGGCTTCCGGAGGCTGGCCTCGCCGCCGCCGGCAGCGGAGACCGCTCCGGCGGAAGGAGAGAGTGAGGCCGCCTGAGTGGCCATGAAAGGAGCATATGGACATGGAGAAGAAGAATCCTCTCAGCGAAATGATGCAGGAGAGCATGGCAAAGGTGCGGGAGATGGCGGACACCAACACCATCGTTGGCCAGCCCATCCAGACCCCGGACGGCGTGACCTTGATCCCCATTTCCCGGGTGAGCTTCGGCTTTGGCGGCGGCGGCGCGGCTTTCGGCGGCAAGCAGAAGGCGGTTGAGGACCCCGCCAACCTGGGGGCCGGCGTTGCCGCAGGAGTCCGGGTGGACCCGGTGGCCTTCCTTATCATCAAGGACGGCATTACCCGGGTTATGCCCGTGGCTGTGCCCGCCATGAACACGGTGGACCGGGTGGTGGAGATGGTGCCCGAGGTCATGGACCGGGTGACCAACTTCATCAATGACCGGCAGAAAAAAAAGGAAGAGGGGGCCGAGACGGCGGAGGACTTTTAGACGCCGCGCCCTCCTCGTGAAGAAAAAGCTTCAGTTTGGAAGATTTTTTCGTGGTTTCAGACCGCCTCCAAGAGACATACTAGGTCCATCGATTGATCTTGGAGGTGGACCTGTATGTCCGGACGCAGTTTTTGGAGGAGGGCCATATGCCTTCTGGCGGCGGCAAGCCTTTTTACTTGTCAGGCTAATGCTGTCAGTACGTCTGCCGCATCCGCCGTGCTGATGGAGCAGAGGAGCGGGCGGGTGCTGTATGAGCAGAACGGGGACGAGGAGCGCCTCATTGCCAGCATCACGAAGATCATGACCGCCGTGGTGGCCCTGGAGTACGGCCGGATGCAGCAGGAGTATACGGTCACAGCGCAGGACATGGCGGAGGGTTCCTCCATGTACCTCAAGCCCGGGGATGTGCTGCGGCTGGAGGAGCTGCTCTACGGACTCATGCTGGTCAGCGGCAACGACGCAGCCCTGGCGGTGGCGCACTGCGTCGCCGGGGAGACGGAGGCCTTTGTGGCGCTGATGAACCAGAAGGCGGAGGAGCTGGGGATGACCCACTCCCACTTCGCCAACCCCAACGGTCTGGACGCGGAGGGACATTACGCCAGCGCCCGGGATATGGCGGCGCTGACGGCCCACGCCCTGGAGAACCAGGACTTCTGCCGCATTGTCTCTACGGCCTCCATCACCATCGGGGACCGATATCTGGCCAACCACAACAAGCTGCTGCGGCTGTGCGAGGGGTGCATCGGGGTTAAGACCGGGTTCACCAAGGCGGCGGGCAGGACCCTGGTGTCCGCAGCTCAGCGGGATGGGATGACCCTGGTGTGCGTCACCCTCCGGGACGGCGACGACTGGAACGACCACATGGCCCTGCTGGACTACGGCTTTGCCGGCTACCATATGGAGACCGCCGCAGCCGGGGGGCAGGTCCTCTCCTCCGTGCTGGTGCGGGGCGGTACAGCTGCCTCGGTGCCCCTGATGGCGGCGGAGGATCTGCGCTATCCCCTGGCGCCAGGGGAGCAGCTGAAGGTGGTGGCCCGCTGTCCGGTGTCCGTGGCCGCTCCGGTAGTGCCGGGACAGGGGATCGGGGAGGTGTGCGCCTACCTGGACGGGGAGCTGGTGGCC
>OFGH01001517.1_pt1 | contig 15014 bp, 16 predicted proteins | sample 1521721 | NCBI WGS metagenome assembly OFGH01 (sample SAMEA3504132, study PRJEB24116) | mouse gut metagenome | biome: mouse gut; feature: mouse-associated habitat; material: faeces | place: Denmark | collected 2011
CCACGGCGGGCCGGGACCCGGCGGGCCGGGAGAACCTGATGGCCAACATCCGGGACTTCCACCGCAACCGCCGCACCACCGTGATTCTGGTGAGCCACAGCATGGACGAGATCGCCCGGAATGCGGACCGGATTCTGGTCTTGAAGTCCGCCCATATCCTCATGGAAGGCACGCCGGCGGAGGTGTTTGCCCAGGCGGACGCGCTGCTGGAGGCGGGGCTGGACGTGCCCCAGGTGACGCGGGTCGCCATGGCGTTAAAGGCCCGGGGACTGGACGTGGACCCGGCGGTGTACACCGTGGAGGACCTGGAGCGGCAGCTGCTGGCGCTGCGGAAGGGAGGGGCCCCATGCTGAAGGACATCACCCTGGGCCAATACTTCCCAGGCGATACCCCGGCCCACCGGCTGGACCCCCGGACGAAGATTCTGCTGGTGCTGCTGTATATCATCGCCCTGTTCTGCGCCAGGGGCGCGGCGGGCTACGGCGTGCTGGCCCTGACGCTGGCGGTGTGCGTCCGCATCTCCAGGGTGGGCATCAGGGCGTTGGTGCGGGGTCTCAAGCCGGTGCTGTTCATCATCGTCTTCACCGGGCTTTTGAACCTCTTCTTTACGCCGGGAGACAGGAACCTGGTGGAGTGGGGGCCGGTCCGCATCTCGGACGCCGGCGTCCACAACGCCGTCTTCATGGTGCTGCGGATCATGCTGCTGATCATGGGCACCTTCCTGATGACCTACACCACCAGCCCCATCAGCCTTACCGACGGGCTGGAGCGGCTGCTGAACGGATTGAAGCGGCTCCATGTGCCGGTCCACGAGCTGTCCATGATGATGTCCATCGCCCTGCGGTTTATCCCCACGCTGATTGAGGAGACGGACAAGATCATGTCCGCTCAGAAGGCCCGGGGGGCGGATTTTGAGAGCGGGAACCTGATTCAGAAGGCCAAGGCCCTGATTCCCATTCTGGTGCCGCTGTTCATCAGCGCCTTCCGCCGGGCCGACGAGCTGGCCACGGCCATGGAGTGCCGGTGCTACCACGGCGGCGAGGGGCGGACGAAGCTCCATGTGCTGAAATACCAGGGGCGGGATTATATCGCACTGGTGATGGGAGCCGTGATCCTGGCGGGGGTCATCGCGCTGGGGCGGTTTGGAATTTGACACGATTTGAAATCAGAAGCGCGGAATTGGAGGACGGAATGAAAAAGAATTGGATACAGGCTTTGACGCTGGTCCTGTGCGCTGCGCTGCTGGCGGCGGCGCTGTGGCAGGGCCGGTGGATATCGGAGCTGGAGCGGACCCTCTCCGGCGTTCAGGAGGCCGTCATCTCCAATGCGGATTCCACTAGTGAGCAGCTGTATGACCTGTACAGCCGGTTTGAGGCCCAGCGGCCCCTGGTCAGCGCCTTCGAGCGCGCGGGCGTCCGGGTAAACGCAGAGGAGCGGACGCTGAGTATCGCGGTGTCCGCCGCTCTGGCGTTGGATGAGGAGGCGGTGGAGATCCGGGCCTATCCCCCTGGGCTGGAGTACCGCTCCTACCGCTGGAGCGGTACGGCGGTCCGGGACCAGGAGGGACGGTACACCGGGACGGTGGACGTGCCGCTGGACCCGGACAAAGCGCTGGAGTTCGCGGCCTTTTTTCATGAGGACGGCCGGGAGCGCAAGGTGCTCCTGGACCGGGTGGACCGTATGGCGGAGCTGCTACCGGTGCAGCTGAATTTTGCGGAGGGCAGTATCCACTATGACGAGGACCTGCATCTCTTTTACTGGATCGAATGGGCGTTTGCGTTTGAAGACGGCTCCGGTGATGCGGCGGAGGCGGAGGACCTGACCCTCCGGGTCTACCGCAACGGAGCACTGGCGGCGGAGAATGCGGCCCGGAAAAATGAGAATGAGGAGGGACACTACTGGGACGGGGAGGAGACGCTGCGTGTCTCCTGTGTCCCGGGGGACCGGATCGAGTTCCGGCTGGCCTACGGAGACGGCTCCGGCCTGCGTTATGAGACGCCCATCCGCTGGTGGGAGATCGGTGTTGGCCCATACCATGCGGAGGAACATATGCCGGAGGATGCCTGGCCGGTATTGACCTGGCCGGAATAAGGAGAGCCTATGCGCAACATCGCCTTAAAACTCATGTACAACGGCACCGCCTACCACGGCTGGCAGGTGCAGAAAAACGCCGCCTCTGTCTGTGAGACGCTGCAAAAGGCCCTGGAGAAGATCACCGGAGAGGCGGTGCACCTCACCGGCTGCGGCAGGACCGACGCCGGCGTCCACGCGGAGCGGTACATCGCCAACTTCCGCACGGAGAGCCGCATCCCCGTGGACCGGCTGCCCTTCGCCGTCAACACCCACACGCCGGAGGACATCGCCGTGGAGTCCGCCTGGGAGGTGGCGGAGGACTTCAACGCCATCGGCTCGTGCCTGAAAAAGGAGTACACCTACCGGATCTATAACTCCCGGTTCAAAAACCCCTTTTATGTCAATCGGGCCTACTTCTATCCCAAGCGCCTGGACGAGGAATTCCTGAACCGGGCGGCCCATATGTTTGTGGGTACCCACGACTTTCGGGCGGTGCGCTCCGTGGGCACGGAGACCAGGTCCACCGTCCGCACCATCTATTACTGCGATGTGCGGCGCAGGGGGGACCTTTTGGAATTGAAGGTCTGCGCCAACGGTTTTCTGTATAACATGGTACGGGCCATCACCGGCACCGTGCTCTACGCGGCGGAGGGGAAATTTACCCCGGAGGACATTCCCGCCATACTGGACAGCGGCGACCGGACCCTGGCGGGGCCCACGGTGCCGCCGGGGGGATTGTACCTCACAAGACTTTGGTATGAGGATGAACGGCTCAATGGCTGACAGGACAAAGGACATCTGGAATGACGATGACGGCGCGGGAAAGGCGGAGCGGCGCTCCGGCCCCCTGCGGCGGTTTCTCGTGTTTTTCCTGGCCCTGGCGGCGGTGCTGGGCGTGGTGCTGGCGGCGGCCTACCGGGATGGCACCGGCTTTGACGTGCTGAGGCGGTATCTGAACTACGGCGGCTCCGCCAGCTCCGGCGAGGAGCGGTACCGCTACGACTCCTCGCCCAACAGCCGCTTCGCGGTGCTGGGGGACCAGCTGGTGGTGCTGTCGGAAAACTCCCTGCGGCTTTTGAACCGGGACGGCGGGGAGACCTGGTCTGCCCAGGTGAAGATGTCCGTCCCGGCTCTGGCCCAGGGCGGCGGCCGGGTGGCGGCCTATGACATCGGCGGCAGGTCGCTGTATGTTCTGGACCAGAAGGGCGAGGTGTTCCGCCTGGAGACGGAGGAGGACGAACCGCTCATCTCCGCCGCGCTGAACGCCAAGGGGATTCTGACAGTGACGGCGGAGCGGCGGAACGCCAAGGGCGCCGTCTTCGCCTATGACGCGGACATGACGCAGGTGATGTTCGACATGACCTCCGGCGAGCGGTTTGTCACCGAGGCCCGGGTCAGCAACGACGGGAATACCCTGGCGGCGGTGCGGCTGGGGCAAGAAAACGGCGTATTCGTCAGTAATGTGGTGCTTTACGACCTGCGGGAGGCGGGAGAGAAGGAGCCCTTTGCGAATTACAGCATCCCCAATGGGCTGGTGCTCGCCGCCGGTGAGCAGGATGGCAGGCTTGTGGCCGTGACGGACACCTGCGTGGCCTGCGCCTCCTATTCCGGCAGGCTGGAGGCCAGCTATGACTATGGCGGGACCTACCTGCGCAGCTACAGCCTGGGGGAGGAGTTCACAGCGCTGCTGCTGAACCGCTATCAGGCCGGAAACGTGGGGCGGCTGGTCACGGTGGACGCAGAGGGCGCGGAGCTGGGCAGCCTGGAGCTCCACGAGGAGGTCCGGAGCCTCTCCGCGGCGGGACGGTATCTGGCGGTACTGTACACGGACCGGCTGGTGGTGTATAATGAAAACCTGCAGGTATATGCCTCACTGCGGGGGATCAGCGGAATCTCCTCGGCGCTGATGCGGCCGGACGGATCGGCGCTGCTGATCTCGCCGGAGTCCGCCAGCCAGTTCCTCCCATAGAAGCGAAAAATTTGTGGTGAGTTCACAAAACGTTTACAGCGTGAAAGGTAGGAAAATGTGACGGTAGCTGTTATAATAGACATCATTGCGGCGGCCCTGCTGATTGGATTTACGCTCTATGGGGCGAAACGGGGGCTGTTTCGGGCCCTGGCGGGACTGTTGATCGTGGTGCTGGCCCTGACGGGCGCCCGCTTTGCGGCGGCGGCCCTGGCGCCGGCCGCGGCCGAAATGGCGGCGCCGGTCATCCAGCGGCACATTGAAGAGCGGCTGGATGAGGTCCTGCCGGACTCTGCGGGCGGGATGCCGGAGGAGGTGCTCCCGGAGGAGCTGCTGGGCCTTCTGGGAATCACGGGCGGGCGGCTGGAGGATTTGGCGGAGCAGGCCCGGGAGGGCGTCCGGGAGACCGGGGTGTCCATTCTGTCCGCCGTGGCCCGGAGCGTGACGGAGTCCTTCTTTTACGGGGTCATCTGCGTGCTGGTCTTTTTGCTGCTGACAGTTCTGCTGAATCTGGCCGCGCGGGTCATGGACCTGGCATTGAAGCTGCCGGTGCTCCATGGAGCCAACGCCCTGGGCGGGGCGGCGGCGGGTCTGGCCGAGGGCGTGCTGGCCGTGTTTTTGCTGGTTCTGCTGGCGCAGAGACTGGGCATCTCCCCGGAGGGGAGCTACATTTTACAATTTGCGTCCCGGGTCTGACAGACGGGATGTCTTGCAACCTCAGCGGCGCAGCCGCTGGATTTTCTGGAGGTATACGATGCAGCCTACACTTTGTTCAAGATGCAAGAAAAACGTCGCCGTGGTGTTCATCTCCAAGCTGGACGGCGATAAGCCCATCAACGAGGGACTGTGCCTCAAGTGCGCCAAAGACCTGGGCCTGCCCCAGGTGGACGATATGATGAAGCGCATGGGCATCTCCGATGAGGACCTGGAGACCATCAACACGGAGATGATGCAGGCCTTTGACGGTGTGGAGAATATTGAGGACCTGCCCGGCGGCGAGGAGAGCGGCGGAGAGGAGGACGGCAAGACCGCCACTTTCCCGTTTTTGAACCGCTTGTTCTCCTCCGGCGACAAGCCCGCCAAGGAGGAGCCCGCCGAGGAGGGCGGCTCCCGGGGCGGCCGGGAGAAGAAGGACGCCAAAAACGGCAAGCGGAAGTATCTGACGAGCTACTGCATCTCCCTCAGCGACAAGGCCAAGGAGGGCAAGCTGGACCCGGTGATCGGACGGGCCCAGGAGATCGAGCGGGTGGTGCAGATTCTCAACCGCCGGCAGAAGAACAACCCCTGCCTGATCGGCGAGCCGGGCGTGGGCAAGACCGCCATCGCCGAGGGACTGGCCCAGCGGATCGCGGCCGGGGACGTGCCCTTCAAGCTCCGGGAGAAGGAGGTCTATCTTCTGGATCTCACCGCGCTGGTGGCCGGTACCCAGTTCCGGGGCCAGTTCGAGAGCCGGATGAAGGGTCTCATCGACGAGGTGAAGCGGCTGGGGAACATCGTTTTGATGATCGACGAGGTCCACAGCATCGTGGGCGCCGGCGACGCCGAGGGCAGCATGAACGCTGCCAATATCCTGAAACCCGCCCTCTCCCGGGGGGAGATCCAGGTCATCGGCGCCACCACCTTCAATGAGTACCGCAAGTCCATTGAGAAGGACACCGCTCTGGAGCGGCGCTTCCAGCCGGTGACGGTAAACGAGCCCTCCATTGAGGACTCCGTGGAGATTTTGAAGGGCCTGGCCCCCAACTATGAGAAGTTCCACGGTGTGAAGATCTCCGAGGGCATCCTCCGTCAGGCGGTGGTGCTCAGCGAGCGGTATATCACCGACCGCTTTTTGCCGGACAAGGCCATCGACCTGATCGACGAGGCCTGCTCCGACCTGAACCTCAAAGACCCGGATATCTCCCGCAGGATGCAGATCCAGCGGGAGCTGGACGACTACGAAAAAGAGCGCACCATGCTGGAGGAGAAGGAGGAAAAGGCCGAGGACGACTACGCCCGCATGGCGGAGCTCAAGAGCCGGGAGATGCAGCTGAACACAGAGCTTACGGCTCTGTGCGAGAAGGGCGACCCGCAGCTGTCCATGGAGAATCTGGCCCACGTCATTGAGCTTTGGACCAAGATTCCCGCCTCCCGTATCCGTGAGCAGGAGTTCCAGCGCCTGAGCCAGCTGGAACAGCGGCTCAAGAGTCATATCATCGGCCAGGATGAGGCGGTGTCCGCCGTGTCCGCCGCCGTGCGCCGCAACCGGGTGGGTATCTCTCCCAAGCACAAGCCCGTCAGCTTCATCTTTGTGGGCCCCACCGGCGTGGGCAAGACGGAGCTTGTCAAGCAGCTGGCCGGAGACCTCTTCAACACGCCGGACGCTCTCATCCGGCTGGATATGTCCGAGTTTATGGAGAAGCACTCCGTCTCCCGCATTGTGGGTTCGCCTCCGGGCTACGTGGGCTACGATGAGGCGGGCCAGCTGACGGAGAAGATCCGCCGCAAGCCCTACGCCGTGGTGCTCTTCGACGAGATTGAGAAGGCCCATCCGGACGTGCTGAACGTCCTTCTCCAGATTTTGGATGACGGCGAGATCACCGACGCCCACGGGCGGAAGGTGAACTTTGAGAACACCATCATCGTCATGACCTCCAACGCCGGCAGCGCCACCAAGGAGGGCACGGTGGGCTTTGGCCGCACCCAGCAGGAGCAGGACGCCGACCGGGCCATGAAGGCCCTCCAGCAGTTCCTGCGGCCGGAGTTCATCAACCGGGTGGACGCGGTCATCACCTTCAACCGCCTGACGGAGGAGCACTTCCAGTCCATCGCCCGGATCATGCTGGAGGAGCTGGCCGCCTCCCTGAAGGAAAAGGCCATCACCCTCACCTATGATGACGCCCTGGTGGAGCTGCTGACCCACAAGTCCTACTCCCGGACCTATGGCGCCCGGAATCTCCGGCGGACCATCCAGAAGGAGCTGGAGGACCCCATGGCCACCCGGATCATCGGCAGCTATGAGTCCCCGATCACGCAGATCAAGGCCACGGCCGAGGACGGAGAGGTCAAGCTGTACTGCCTGTAATTTTGATTTTGAAAGGGAAGCGCATATATGCTGTTTCGGAAGGATATGGACCCCCGGTGCGCCTACTGCCAGCGGGGACAGCAGATCAACGAGCGGGAGGTGGCCTGCGTGAGGCGGGGCATTGTGCCGGTAGAGAACAGCTGCCGGGCATTCCGCTATGACCCCATGAAGCGGGTGCCGCCCCGCCCGGCGGTGCTGGAGACCGAGCGGCTGAAACCGGAGGACTTTGCCATTTGACAACGGCTGGGCCTGCTCGCATGAGCCCTGGGTTTGGGCTGATGTGAACAGGCTATGAGAGAGGAGAGGGCGAGATGGAGCTGAGAAAAGTCTGGGCTGTGTATTACAGCGCCACGGGGACCACGGCCAAGGTGGTCCGCACCGCGGCGGAAGCCCTGGCGGAGCGTCTGGGCCTGCCCATGGAGGAGCGGAGCTTTACACGGCCCGGGGAGCGGGCGGAGGTGCTGGCCTTTACGGCGGCGGACATTGCGGTGGTGGGTTCGGCCACCTATGCGGGAAAGCTGCCCAACAAAATTCTGCCGGACTTTCAGGAGAAGCTCCGGGGAAACGGGGCGCTGGCGGTGCCGGTGGTGCTCTTTGGCAACCGAAGCTATGATAACTCCCTGGCGGAGCTGCGGGCGGTGCTGGAATCGGGCGGCTTTCGTCCCGTGGCGGCGGGAGCCTTCGTGGGCCGTCACGCCTTTACGGACGAGCTGGCCTTCGGCCGTCCCGGCTGGAGCGATTTGGAGGAGATCAAGGCTTTTGCCGGAAAAATCGCGGAGAAGGTATCGGCGGGAGAGATTGCGCCGGTCCGGGTGCCCGGGGACCCGGCGGCGCCGTACTATGTCCCCAAGGGGCTGGATGGGGAGCCGGTGAAGTTCCTCAAGGCCAAGCCCAGAACAAATCTCTCCAAGTGCAGCAACTGCGGGGCCTGTGTCCGGGCCTGCCCCATGGGGGCCATCGACCCCAAAAATGTGGCGGAGGTGCCGGGGACGTGCATCAAGTGCCAGAGCTGCGTGCGCAAGTGCACCCGGGGGGCCAAGTTCTTTGACGATCCGGCGTTTTTGTCCCACGTGGCCATGCTGGAGCGGGATTTCCAGGCCCCCCAGGAGAACCAGATGTTTTTGTAGTTCCGGCTGGCGGCCCGTCTTTTCAAAGGGCGGGACACGGCGATGGCGGAGGCAAAACCCCTGTGATATTGGGCGCGGTGCGGGCTGCGCTGTTTACAGGAGAAAAAAGGGAGCGGTCATGAAAATGACCGCTCCCTTTTTCATGGATGTCACTGCCACCCTCGGGCGGCGGGGTCCAGCGTCTCCGCGGCGGCGTAGAGCAGCGCGTTGCAGATGGCGGCGGCCACATTGCTGCCGCCCTTCCGCCCCATTGCCGCAATGGCGGGGACGCCGCGGGTTTCGCAGGCGGCGAAGAGGAGCTCCTTGCTCTCCACCACGTTCACAAAGCCCACCGGCACGGCGATGACCAGAGCGGGCCGCAGCCCCTCCTCCATCAGCTCCGCGATTCGCAGCAGTGCCGTGGGAGCGTTGCCCACCGCCAGAATGGCGCCGGGGTACTCCTGTGCCGCCCGCTCCATGGAGACCGCCGCCCGGGTGAGGCCCCGCTCCCGTGCCAGCTCTGCAACCTCCGGCTCCGCCATGAAGCAGCGGAGGGTACAGCCGAAGGCCTCCAGGCTGGGCTTGCTGATGCCCGCTTTTGCCATATTGGTGTCTGTGACGATGGGGACGCCCTGTTTCAGCGCGGCCTGACCCAGCTCCGCCGCCCCGGGAGTGAAGCGGAGATTGTTCGCGTAGTCGAAGTCCGCCGTGGTGTGGATGACCCGCTTTACCACCGCCTCTTGCTCCGGCGGCAGGACAACGCCCCGTTCCGCCAGCTCCGCGGCGATGATGGACATGCTGGTTCGCTCAATGTCTCCGGGAAGGGTGTGGCGCGTATTCATGGCGATCATCCTCCTGTTCCGTTTCGGGCGAAGCGGTCCATGGCGCCGTAGACGGCGGCCATGTCCAGGCTGGAGCGCACGGCGTCCGCCAGCAGGTCGTACTGCCGCTCCTGATAGTCCCGGCGGCTCTCCACTGCGGTCTCCGCCGGGGAGAGGCCCCTGCGCGTCAGGAGCCACGCGGCCAGCCGCTGCGTCAGTGCGCCGCTGTCAAAGAGGCCGTGGAGATAGGTGCCGAAGATGTTTCCAACGGCGGCGCCATCCTCCCGGCCGTCCGCCAGACGGCAGAAAGGGACGCCCCCGGTGCGCCGGGTGAGGCCCATGTGAATTTCGTAACCATCAATGTCCGCTCCGGAGAAAGGCTCCGCTGTGACGACGGCGGCGGCCCGGGTGCGGGTCTTTTGGGGGGAGAACACAGTCTCGCAGGGGAGCAGGCCCATGCCCCGCAGACGGCCTCCCCGCTCCACGCCCTCCGGGTCGGAGAGGGATTCGCCCAGCATCTGGTAGCCGCCGCAGATTCCCAGCACCGGCACGTTTGCCGCCGCCAGTTTCAGGACGGCGGCCTCCAGGCCGCTCTGCCGAAGCCAGAGGAGATCGTCCATGGTGCTCTTGGTGCCGGGGAGAACCACGAGATCCGGCGTCCCCAGGGCGGCGGGACTGTCCGCATACCGCACGCCCAGGGCACTGTGGCTCTCCAGGGGGGAGAAGTCCGTAAAGTTGGAGATGCGGGGCAGGCGGATGACGGCGACGTCCACGGCCCGGCGGGCTCGGGTCTCTCCCAGCCGGGGGGAGAGGCTGTCCTCATCGTCGATGTCCGCCCGGGTGTAGGGGATGACCCCCAGCACCGGGATGCCGGTTCGCTCCTCCAGCATGGAAAGGCCCGGCTCCAGCAGCGCCGGGTCCCCCCGGAACTTGTTGATGACAAGGCCCGCAATCCGGTCCCGCTCATGGGGCTCCAGCAGGGCGGCGGTGCCGTAGAGCTGGGCGAACACGCCGCCCCGGTCAATGTCCCCTACCAGCAGCACCGGGGCGTTCACCAGCTCCGCAAGGCCCATGTTTACAAAGCTGTCGGCGTCCCGCAGGTTGATCTCCGCGGGACTGCCGGCCCCCTCGATGACGATGATGTCGTACTGGGCGGCAAGGCTCTCATAGGCCCCCAGCACCTCCGGGATCAGGCTCTTTTTCATCCGGAAGTAGCCGGCGGCCTCATACTGGCCCCGGACCTCCCCCAGGACGATCAGCTGGCTTCCGGTGTCGCTGGAGGGCTTGAGGAGCACGGGGTTCATCCGCACGTCCGGCTCGATGCCCGCCGCCTGGGCCTGAACCGCCTGGGCCCGGCCCATCTCCAGGCCGTCCCGGGTGATATAGCTGTTCAGAGCCATGTTCTGACCCTTGAACGGGGCGGTCCGCCAGCCGTCCTGGTGGAAAATGCGGCACAGCGCCGCCGCCAGCAGACTCTTTCCCGCGCCGGACATGGTGCCCTGCACCATAATGCACCGCGCCATTTACAGCACCTCCTCCATGATTTTCAAAAAGAGATCGTTTTCCGCCTCTGTGCGCACCGCCGAGCGGTACCAGCCGGGGCCGAGACCGTGGTAGTTGGAGCAGTCCCGGATCAGGACGCCCCGCACCGCCAGATGCCGGGGCAGGTCGGGAGCGCCGCAGAAGAACAGCAGGTAGTTGGCCTCCCCGGGACAGACCCGGCAGCCCAGAGCCGTCAGGCCCGCCGAGAGGCGGGGCCGCTCCCGCCGGATCAGCCGCCGGAGGGCCTCCAGACCTGTTTCATCCTCCAAAGCCGCTATGCCCGCCGCCTGGGCGGGGCCGGACACCGCCCAGGGCGGACCACTGCGGCCCATGGCCTCCAGCAGGGCGGTGTCCTGGCTGAGGGCGTATCCCAGCCGCACTCCCGCAAGCCCCCGGCTCTTGGTGAAGGCCCGCAGGATCAGCAGATTCTCATAGCGCTGGAGGTATTTCAGCAGGGTGTGTTCCGCCGGGGCGTCCAGGAGATCGCAGAAGCACTCATCTACAGCCAGCAGTGTGCCGCAGGCGGCGCAGTGCTCCAGAATCCGCTCCAGCAGAGCGCGGTCCGTGGTACGTCCGGTGGGATTGTTGGGCTCACACAGGAACAGCAGATCCAGCCCGGGAACGATGGCGGTAAGGATGTCCTCCGTGACGGAAAAACCGTTCTCCTCACGAAGGGGGAACCGGGAGACGCTGCAGTCCCACAATGCCAGAGCGTTTTCATACTCGGAGAAGGTGGGGGCGGTGACGAGAGCCCTTCCGTTCCGCCGGGCCGCCGCCAGACGGTAGACCAGATCCGCGGCCCCGTTGCCGCAGAGGATCCAGTCCGCCGGGACGCGGTGATCCGCCGCCAGCCTTTCCCGCAGGGCGCGGCACAGGGGATCCGGATACCGCTCCGCCTCCGCCAGGGCCGCCTCCGCCGCCTGCCGGACGGCCTCCGGCACCCCAAGAGGGCTGACGTTGGCGGAAAAGTCCAGGGGCGGAGCGCCGTATATCTCCGTAAAGCCAGCCCAGTCGCCGCCGTGGTCCGTCATAAACTCACTCCTTTGATGATGAGTATCCGCAGCGCGCACAGCAGCGCAAGGCAGAGAACGCTGGCGGCGTACAGCATCCGGTTTGCCCGGCGGATGTCCCGGGGTTCCGCCTCCCGCAGGGCGTCGCCGATGAAGGGCTTGTCGTGTACCTGCCCGAAGTAGGACGCGGGCCCAGCCAGCCGGATGCCTAGGGCTCCGGCCATGGCGGATTCCGTTTGGGCGGAGTTGGGGCTGGCGTGGCGCCGGCGGTCCCGCCGCCAGATTTGCCAGGCGCCGGGGAGGCTCATTCCCGTCAGGCCTGCGGAGAGGACCAGCAGCAGCGCCGCCAGACGGGCGGGGAGAAAATTGACGGCGTCATCCAGCTTTGCCGCGGCGCGGCCGAAGTGGAGATAGCGGTTGTTTTTGTAGCCCACCATGCTGTCCATGGTGTTGACGGCCTTGCAGCACAGGGCCAGGGGCGCGCCGCCCAGGAGCATATAGACCATGGGGGCGGCCACGCCGTCGGCGAAGTTCTCCGCCACGGTCTCCACCGCCGCCCGGGTCACGCCCTGGGGGCTGAGGCCGCCGGTGTCTCGCCCCACAATGCGGCCTACCGCCTGTCTGGCTTCCGGTGAGGCGCCTGCGGACATTTTCGCTCTCCGCCGCCAGCCCCCGTGCCGCCAGGGCCTGCCAGCACCAGACGGTCTCCAGCGTGAACGCCAGGGCGGGGTGAATGAGGCGGCACAGGCGGAGCAGGCCCAGGGAGAGGGCCAGAGTTCCCAGGGGCAGGCACGCCGCCAGAACCCGTCCGGCGGCCCGCTCTCCCTGGGGCGTCTTCGGAAAGGCGGCTCGAAGGCGGGGCTCCAGAAAGGTGATGCACCGGCCCATCCCCACCACCGGATGAGGCATCCAGGCCGGGTCCCCCAGCAGCAGGTCCAGCGCGAAGCCGCCCAAGGCGGCATAGAGGATCTTCATAGTCTCAGTCCCTTGCAAACCGTACTTCTTTTATGAGCTCCAGCCGGCGGCGCCGTCGCCAGGGAGCGGCGTCCAGCACAAAGCCGCCGCCGCAGGGGGCCTTCCAATCGAAATACCCCCGGGGCGGCAGGGCAAAGCGCTCCAATGCCGCCATCTGGGTGCCGCCGTGGGCCACGATTGCGAGATGCTCCGCGCCGGAGGCAAGTCCCTGGTCCACCAGCTGGGCAAAGGCGCCGCACACCCGGGCAGAGAACTCCCTCCGGCTCTCCCCGCCGGGACAGCGGCCCATGCAGCCGCCTTCCACCCAGGCCCGGTAATCGGGATTGTGCGCCATCTCACGCCAGGTCCGGCCCTCAAAGGCGCCGAAGTCCATCTCCGCCAGGGCGGGAACGGGGATTTGAACCGTACCGGGAAACAGGATGGCGGCGGTCTCCGCCGCCCGGGAGAGGGGGGAGACATAGACGGCCTCCGGGGCAAAGTCCGCCGGGTGCAGGGCCTCCCGGCCTGCGGAGGAGAGGGGGATGTCCGTCCGCCCCTGATAGCGGTTCTCCGCGTTACAGGCCGTTGCGCCGTGGCGCAGGAGAACAATCAGCACGGGAGATTCCCCTTCAGCACCTGGGGCAGACCGCAGCAGACCCGGATGACCGTGTCCGCCCGTTCCGCCAGAAGGCAGCTGAGCCGTCCTGCGGCCTCCCGGGCCGCCCGCTCCGCCGGGTCCGTGGGCACCAGGCCGCCGCCCACCTCTGTGGCGATGACGATCTCCCGCCGGGAGAGGGCCTCCGCCAGGGCGGGCAGGTCCTGTTCTCGGGCCGCCAGCTCCTGCACGTCCCACACGGCCCGCCGGGCGAATTCCTCCGACGAGAGGCCCAGCGCGGCGCAGATGTATTTCTGTTTGCCCGCCATCAGCGGGCCTGTGACTAAGATCATAGCAGCCTCCTCACAAAAGGTTCCAGATATTGGGCGGCGCAGGCCGCAGCCAGCATCCACAGCTCGGCGGTCTGCAAAAACCAGCCCGCCAGATCCCCGGAGATGCCGCCAAAGGCGTTCCGGGCCATGGAGCGGTAGAAGAGAAATACCCCCAGGGCCGCCGCCGCCATGGAGATTCCCCCGGGGCCTGTCAGGCATAGGAGCGCCGCCAGCAGGAGCGAGAGGAGCGACAGCAGATTGCGGAGCCGCCGCCGGTCTGCCGCGGCGGCGAAGGTGTGGGCAAGGCCGGTGTCCCGGGCCAGGGGAAAGGCGGCGATGGCCAGTCCGGACAGGGCCCGGGACAGGCAGAAGGACAGGAGAAAGGCGGGGCCGTCGTACCGGGGCAGGGCCGTCCACAGCGCGAAGGCGGCCAGAAGGCAGCAGCAGAGCCGAATGGCGGGAAAAGGCCCCCGGGGGGGGTCCTTCAAGATCTCCTGCCGCCGCCGGGGGGAGGCGTGACTGGCCAGGGCGTCGCAGGTGTCGGCATAGCCGTCCAGGTGGACACCGCCGGTGACGAGCACCGGCAGCAGGCACAGCCCCGCTCCCCGCAGGATGGCGGGCAGGGTCAGAAGGCCGCAGAGGGCGTCCCAGGCCCAGCAGGCTCCCCCGGCGGTAAGCCCCACCAGGGGAAACGCCGCCAGCATCCAGCGCATGTTCTTTTCATCCCAGGACACCTGGGGGACGGGCAGGGCCGAGAACATGGAAAACGCCGCAGCAACAGTGCCCAAAACGGTTTTCACGGCAAAGGCCCTCCCTTCAGATAGTTGGGCAGTCCGCAGATGATCTCCGCCACGGTGTCCGCCCGGGCAGCCAGAAGGCGGTTGATGGCGGCCAGGGTGCGCAGGTAGCGGAGGGTATCCTCCCCATAGGCCGCGCCGCCGGAGAAGACCTCGTTGGTGACCACGGTCAGGTGGCCGCACCGGGCCAGCAGGGCGTCCACACCCCGGAGGACCGCCTCCCGGCCGCCGCCCTCCGGGTCATAGAGCTCGTTGGCGGTCAGATTGCTCATGCACTCCAGCAGGACATTGGCTCCCGCCGGAATCTCCGCTCCCGCCAGGTCCGTGTACCGTTCCAGGGTCTCAAAGCCTTTGCCCAGCCGGAGGCGGCGGTGGCGGTCGATGCGGTTTCGGCACTCCTGATCCCAGGGCCGCATGGTGGCGAGGTAGATTCGCCGGCCGGGCAGGCCTGTGACACGGGATTCGGCGTATTCGCTCTTGCCGCTGGCGGCTCCGCCGATGACCAGTGTGAACATGATGCCTCCTTATTGCGGGACGTAGGCGTCGATGCCGAGACGCCCGAAGGTCTGGCCGCTGTGATACACCGCCAGGGCCATGTCCAGCAGCGGCAGGACCGCCGCCGCGCCGCTGCCCTCTCCCAGGCGCATCCCGGCGGAGATCAGGGGACTGAGGCCCAGGGCCTCCAGCATCAGCCCCCCCGCCGGCTCGGCGGAGACGTGGCTGGGAAGCATGGCGAACTCTGCCCCCGGCCGCA
>OFGH01001525.1_pt1 | contig 14979 bp, 17 predicted proteins | sample 1521721 | NCBI WGS metagenome assembly OFGH01 (sample SAMEA3504132, study PRJEB24116) | mouse gut metagenome | biome: mouse gut; feature: mouse-associated habitat; material: faeces | place: Denmark | collected 2011
CCTGTCCCCGCATCAGGTGGATCACCGAGGGGCGGATACGTTGCACCAGTCCGCCGTTCCACTCCTCCACAGGGTACTTGGACAGCAGGTCGTAGTTTTCGTGGTTGCCTGTCACGAACAGGGTGGTATAAGGCTTTTGTTCCAACCAGTCCAGCTGACGCTGTTCCTCGGAACTGCCGTCCCATATTCCACCCATATCTCCACAAATAATGACGCAGTCCCGCTTGGTCAGCCCCACCTGCTCATAGAAGATGGTATTCTCAAACCGCTTGAAATTTCCATGTGTGTCACCTGTTATAAATATAGCCATAATGCCCTCACTTTCCTATCTTGATTCTAGCACAAACTCTGTTCGATTTCTACATCCGTCTCTTGAATCTTGACCAGGACCGTTTCAGAGTCCACTACCGTGATCTTTTCTACGAATCTGCGGGTAATGATATCGTTATACTCTGCGAACTTCATTTCCTGCTGTTCCAGCCACTCGTCCCTCTCCCGCTGTCTGGACGCCTGGAGAATCTGCTGTTTTTCATCCTGCTGATGTGCCGCCATCTGGTCCAGGATGTCCTGCTTCTCCTCGGCCAAGGCCTTGAGTTGGGTGTTCAGCTCTGAGTTGCCCATGTCGGCCAACACCTTGTCCAGCAGGGCATCTTGTTCCGCCGACAGCTCCTTTAATCGATCCTGGAGGGCCAGCAGGCTCACACCGTCCTTACTGCCGTGGCTTTGGACGATCTCCGCTATGGCCAAGGCATCCTCTATCACCTTGGCCCGGTCGGCACCGTACCGATTCAGGGCAGCTACGATGGCGTCGTGCAGCTTGCCCTCATCCAGGGTAGGAGAGTTGTGGCAGTATTTCGTACCGTACTCCAGGCGGGAGACGCACCGCCAGACAATCCGCTTTTTCCCGTTTCTGGACCAGGTACACCGCTTGTAGGGGGTCCCACACTCCCCGCAGATCAACAGTTCGGACAGGGCGTACTTGGCGGAATACTTGCCCTGCTCGGTTTTCCCAGTTTTCTGCATCACCTTCCGCTTGCTGGCCCGGCGGGCCATTTCCTCTTTCACCCGGTAGCAGATCTCTCTGGGGATGATGGCGGGGTGGTGGTCCCTGGTGTAATACATGGGCAGCTCGCCGTTGTTTTTTACAACCTTTTTATTGCCGATGGGGCCGGTGGTGTAGGTTTTCTGACGCAAGCCATCACCGATGTACTTCTCACTGGTCAGGATATTCTGGATCACCTGCCGCGACCAACCCTGGATGCCCTCCGCCGTGGGGATGTTCTTCTCTACCAGTTCCCTCTGGATATCCCCCAGGCTGTGGCCCTCCAGGTAGCGGGTGTAGATCAACCGCACCGTTTCGGCCTCCTCTGGGTCGATCTCCGGCTTTCCGTCCGGCCCTCTGCGGTAGCCCAGCGTCCTGCTGTACTGAAAAGGGACGTTGCCCTCTTTCATGCTCTGCTCTATCCCTGGGCGGATGTTCAGGCTCATGGACTCGCTCTCCGCCTGGGAGAAGCTGCTGAACAGGGTGATCAGGAACTCGCTGGACTCCGTCAGGGTATTGATGTTTTCCTTTTCAAAGATCACGGCGATACCCCTGCTTTTGAGGGTGCGGATTACCTTGAGGCAGTCCACCGTGTTCCGGGCGAAGCGGGAAGCGGACTTGGTGAGGATCATGTCGATGCGGCCCCGCTTGCAGGCGGCAATCATGCGATTGAACTCTGCCCGCTTCTTCATGCTGGTTCCGGTAATGCCCTCATCCGCTAATGTCAAGCACGGAACAAAAACAAATTGTAAACAAACCGTGAACGATGTCGAATATGAGAAATTGGCTTTATTTCATGGCAAGCGAGTTAATTTTTCTGAGGGGATTCTCCGCCCAAGTCCCCGGAGGGAGAATCCCCTTTGTGCTACGCTCAATTTGCCACGCTTGCTTTCATCAGCTCATGCAGTATCTCGGTGGCCGTCTGCGGGACCATGCCATCGGCACAGACCACTTCGACAAGCCGATCTTCCAGCCAGCGCAGATAAGCGTCCGTCTTTACCACGTCCCGGCCCAAGCGGGAGAGGTTTGCTACCAGCAGAAGGTCAACTTTCCCAGCGTCTACCGCATTAGAAACCTCGGTCAGCCCCCGGCGGGAAAAGTCCAGTCCGCTGGCCTGTTCTGCGGTAGTACCTGCGATCTCAAAGCCCTGCTTTTCGGCAAACGCCTCCAATGCTGCCTGTTGAGATGCCAGCGCACGAGCGTCAGGGTACGCGACCCTGCAATAAATCCAGGTCCTTTTATGCTCCATTCTGATGCTCTCCTTGTAAATCAAGTATCAGCTTTTCCAGTTCATCCCGGTAATTCCAGGCGATTTCAAACCGATCACCAGGAAAAACAAGGACTTCTTTCAAAACCTCCGCCGTAATCTCACTGGTGATTTCCTTCACATCCAGATACTTTCCGAATGTAGAAACAAATCCGTTCCGCAAGCTGCCATCCGCGCCCATGTTTTCCAGCGCGGCCTCCAATTCGCTGATCCGGGCGGCGGTATCATCCCGCTGCTTGGCTGCGGCGGTTTTCGCCGCAAGATATTCCGGCTTGCCGATCTCTCCCAGCGCAAAGGATTCATAAAGGCCGCTGATCTGCTGGGAAAGCCTCTGGTGTGTCTCCCGCAGTCCGGCGAGATTTTTCTTAACTGCGGCGGCGTCTTTTTTCTGCTCACGGTGCTGTTCCTCCCACAACCGGCTCAACTCCACCGCCATTTGCGCCTGCACACGAAGCCCATCGGAAATGACTTCCAAAATATCGGCCCCCTGCACCTGTTTGACGCAGGCAAAGGAATCGTTGTATCGCGGGGTGTAGCAGTAGAAATACATTTGCTTGCCCAGCTTGTAACTCATTGCGTGGCCGCAAACACCGCACCGAACCTTACCACGCAGAGGCCAATCACGCTTTTTTAACTCGCCATGTTCCACAAACTCCCGCATAGCCGTCTGCGCCCGGTCAAATTCTTCCCGCGTTACGATGCCCTCATGGGTGTTCTCCACGGCGATCCAGTCCTCACGGCTGACCTTGACGGTGTGCGTGTGGCCTACCCTGTCCCGTATCCGTTTTCCAAAGATGTTTTTACCAAAGTAGCGTTCATCACGGAGAATCTTTACAACAGCGGTATCCGTCCAGAAGTTGTTTTCTTCAATGCTGGGCCAGCGTGTCCGGGAGCAGCCCGCCGCCCGCTTATAAAGCATGGGCGTTGGCACAGTTTCCCGGTTCAGCGCCATGGCGATCTGGTCTGCGCTGTGTCCACTCGCCGCCAGATGAAAGACGCGCCGTACTGTCTCCGCCGCTTCCGGGTCTATGACCAGCCGGGCCTTATCAGCCGGGTCCTTGACATAGCCATAGGGGGCGAAGGGCGCGAGAAAGTCCCCCCGCTGGGCGCGGAACTTCTTCGCGCTCCGTACCTTCCGGGACAAGTCCCGGCTATAAAGGTCATACAGAAGGGCCTTGAAGGAGGTTTCCAGGCTGTCCACATCGGTGGGCCGGATGCTGTCAAAGCCATCGTTGACGGCGATAAACCGCACTCCCAGGAAGGGGAACACGCAGGAAATGTAGTTGCCGATAGTCAGGTAATCACGGCCAAAGCGGGATAAATCTTTGACAACGATACATTGGATTTTCCCGGCCCTTGCCTGGGCGATCATCTCCTGGACAGCGGGACGCTCAAAGTTTTTGCCGCTCCATCCATCATCACAGAACTCGATCACGCTGGTATCCGCCAATTCCGGGGTACGGCTGATAAAAGCGTCCAGCAAATTTCTCTGGTTCGTGACGCTGTTGGATTCAACTTTGCCGCTTTTCCCTAAATCATCATCCTCCGAGGACAAGCGGATATATTTTGCGGTGATAACGCTCATGCGGACACCGCCTCTCCCTCTGCCGCCAGCAGCCGGAGCAGGGCGTTGTATTCGTCCCGGTAGCGCAGAGTGATGGAAACTCGGTTCGCCCCATCAATCTCCACCCGGTCAATCAGAGCGTGAGCCATGGCCTCCGTCAGCGCGGTTTCTTCCTTGAATTGACCGCAGGCGGTAAGCCAGGGGTTTTCCGTGGTCCGCTGCCGCTCGTCCCTCTGCCGCTGTTCCAACTCATCCAACCGGGCCTGCGCCTGTTCCATATCAGAGCGGTACTGCCGCTTCATTTCCGTGTATTCCTGCTCGGTCATCAGCTTGTCGGCGTAATTCTGGTACAAGCTGTCATAGAGCATTTCCGCACGGCTGAAAGCCTGTTTTGCGGCGGCGATCTCCCTCTTGGCCTCCGCCTCCCGGCTGACCGCCTTTGCGGATTTACTGTACTGCCGTACCAACTTGTCCAGATTTTCAGCCAGCGCGATCTCACGCCGCAAGGTATCCCAAAGAATTTCAATCAGCTTCGTCTCATGGAAATACTTCTTGGGGCAGGAGGCCAAATCATTAGAGTGGCTTTGACAGATGTAAACGTAGTAAAGGTTTGTTCCCTTGTTCGTAACACATTTGTAGCGCACCAATGGACGGCCACAGTCAGCACAGAAGATCAGGCCCCGCAGGATATTGGGGATCGTCCCCAAGGCGTCATGACATCCAAGCCGCTCCTTATAGGCGCTGCTGGCCTCTACGGCCATTTTCTGAACCGCACGGAAGGTTTCTTCATCCACCAGCGGCTCATGGGTGTCGCGGACGATCACCCACTCGGATTCCGGCACATAGTAGGGCTTTTTCCCCTCGGAGAAGCCGGACCGCTTGCGTCCCTGGACCATGTGACCCAAGTAGACCTCGGCGGTCAGGACTTTTTTTACGGAGGCTATGGTCCACCGGGAATTGGCATAGGATTCGCACTTTGCCGCCCCCTTCAAGCAGAGATACCGTCCGGGGGAAGGGACTTCCTGCTCATTCAAGGTCCAGGCAATCCGCTGATAGCTCATCCCCGTCAGACGCAGGGAGAATATCTCACGCACCACCGGCGCAGTCTCCGGGTCCGGCTCAATCCGGTGGGCATTACCGGCACACTTCTGGTAGCCGTATGCCGCCCATGAACCGATGAACTCTCCTTTCTGTTGCTTGGTCGAAATGGCCGGAAGAATCTTCCTGGATATGTCCTTGCTGTAAACGGCGTTCATGATGTTTTTCAGCGGCACTATGTAGCCGTCCTGGGTCCGCTCGGCGGTCAGCGTGTCAAAATTGTCGTTGACGGCGATAAACCGCACGTCCAAGAGCGGGAAAATCCGTTCCAGATAGTTGCCGGTTTCCCGGTAGTTGCGGCCAAACCGGGATAAATCCTTCACCACAATGCAGTCTACCTTGCCAGAGCGAACATCCTCCATCATCCGTTCAAACTCCGGGCGGTCAAAGTTCGTTCCCGTCCGTCCGTTGTCGCAGTAAAGGTCATAGAGCCGCATATCCGGCTGGCCGTCAATGTAGCTTTGAATCAATTCCCGCTGTGTGCTGATCGTGTCCGCTCCGGGCTTTCCGCTGTCCTCTACCGACAAGCGGGCATAGCCGCCCACCTGATAAATCCGGCGGGGCTGTTCCGCTTGGACAGCTACCGGCAGGACGGGATTGACCTTGCGTTTCGTCCGCGCCATTTCAGACCGCCTCCCTTCCGGGAAGGGTTCCCTGGGCCTGCCGCAGCAAATCCATCTGCCAGTGAAATTCATCGTGCCAGCGGTAGACGATCTCCACACGGCGGTCACGGAAAATCAGGATACGCTCAATCAGCGATACAATGATGGTACGGTCCAGAGCGTCAATGTTCTGGTGCTTGCGGAACTGCTCCATCCAGCCCCGGCCCTCCGAAAAATTGCCCATTTCCCGGCTCATTTCCTCTTGGATGGCCTCGGCCTGTTCCTCCGCCTCGGCACGGCGGCGGGAGTAGGTCTTTTTCAAATCCTGGTATTCGTCCCGGTCGATCACGCCGTCAGCGAGGCTTTCATAAAGGGAGCGCAAAAGGGCCTGATTGCGGTCGATTTCTTCCCGTTTCTTCTCCAAACGGCCTTGCAGCTTTCGCATACCCGCTTGCTGAAGCTGGGCCGTGTCGGTCAGTTCCAGCAGGTCAGAGAGGTCGATCACATCCTGGATGTATCTTCTCAATGCGTCCAGCACGATCTCATCCAGCGTTTCCACCCGCATGGAGTGGGAGAAGCAGCGCTTTTCGTTCTTGTGCGCGGCGCACACATAGTACACATACTTCTTCTTGGCGGTGGGGACGGTTTTTCGTATCATGGCCCCGCCGCACTCGCCGCAGTAGACCATGCCGGAGAACAGCTCCACCGCCTTGCCGCTGACGCTGGTGCGCGTATCCAGGGCAAGCACCTTCTGAACGCTTTCAAAGTCATAGCGGTCAATGACCGGCTCATGGCAGTTCTCCACCACCGCCCATTCTTCGCGGGGCTTCACCACCAGCCGCTTCACCCGATAGCTGGGGGTGGTCACGCGCCCCTGCTCCAACACGCCGATGTAGACCGGATTTTTCAGAATCCGCAGCACCATCCCGGCATCCCACACGGATTCCTCTTTCAGCCGGAAGGACGTAGAGTAGCGCATCCCCTGGGACCGCTTGTAGTCCATAGGCGTGGGGATGCCCGCCGCTGTAAGGCGGTCGGCAATATCGCCCGCGCTGATTCCTTCCAGCTTCCACTTGAACATATCCCGTACCACACCGGCGGCGTATTCATCTACCAGCAGGCGGTGGCGGTTCTCCGGGTCCTTCCGGTAGCCAAAAACAGCAAAAGAGCCGATGAAATCTCCGCGCTGGCGTTTGATTTCAAGCTGGCTCCGTGTTTTCACCGAGGTATCCCGGCAATATGCCTCGTTTATGAGGTTTTTGAACGGGATGACCAGCTCATCAGATTCCACGTTGCTGTGCAGACTGTCATAGTTGTCGTTGATTGCGATAAAACGCACACCAAGGAAGGGAAATAACTGTTCCAGATACTCCCCCACGCCCAGGTGGTCCCTGCCGAAGCGGGACAAATCCTTGACCACGATGCAGTTGATCTTGCCAGCCTTGACCTCGGCCATCATCTCATGAAAGGCCGGACGGTCAAAAGATGAAGTAAGATAGCGTTACTTTCTAAAACACAGGAAAATCAATGCTTCCAGACAGTGGGCAAGCATGGTATGTACTACAACTGAACACAGCACCACATAACGGCGTTTCTTCACTCTCCAAGCGGGGAGAAAAGGGACGCCGCTTTTTTATCATAGAAGCACAAAGTCCAGTATTTCCAAGGCCAAAACGGTCAAGGTGTAGGAGTAGTCGAGAAGTAAACGGCTCTCCTACACCTTTTTCCGCTCTTTACTGCCTTTAACTGAGGAACTTTTTCATGCCAATCGCCTCCTATCACCGGTCACGCTTCAGAGCTTTATTCATAGGGCATTTCGGCTCCATTTTGAACGATTCAGCCCCGAAGCATGTAGAGGGTATTCGGGTCCTTGGTGGGAAGAGCCTCATACTCGCCGCGATCCATGACCTCGATTTTCAGATAGCTCCCCTCTGCGGGACCGCCGTCTTTTCCCTTGAGAGAGGCGATCCACTCTTCCTCTGTACCGACGAAGCCCAACTCCACAGCGATCTGATAAGCGGACTTACCATCCTCGCCTTTCAGTGCGCCGGCTCCGGCAAGAGTTGATTTGATAAGTCTCTTCAGGACGGTATACGCCTGATCGCCTGTCATGCAACCGCCTCCCCTAAATCAGGTACCACTTCTTCGTCCCAGCATGATACTGAGCGTAGGTGCCATTGTCGAGGAACAGACAGCTACTCCCGGCCGCCATATCATCGCTGACGGGGAGCTTATCGAAATCCTGACTGAGCCCCTGGTACTCGCGTTTGTAGCGCATCTTCCCATCTGTGTAGCATTGCTTGTCCACACCAACGAGCTCGATGCTACCGAGATTTTCGTTCATAGGCTACCTCCTCGCGTCAAGCTGGGTCAGGGCCTCTTTCAGTTTGTCGAATCCGAACATAGCGGCATACGCCACCATAAAACCCAGGACGACGGTCGCCACGACCATGTACCACACAACGGCCACCGCTTTGATCTGGCAGTAGGCGAAGAACGCCACCAGGGTCAGCACCATTGAGATGATGACCACCAGGATGTTCGTCGGCAACTTCTCCCAGGTAACCTTCTTGAGAACCTGGGTGATGATGTTGGTCAGCACCACGAGAACGCCGACGATACTGATGACCACAGACCAGTTCAGAATACTTTCCATGCACGATTCCTCCTTGCATTACCCGACGCCGTCGGGCGGGCCAGAGCCGTGTTTATCCGGCCATGAGTTGTTTTTGCTGAGGTTCTCAACGACGGACTTGATGGCATACACCAACACCACGCCGATGATCTCAGTAAGCGCCACCTGTGAAAGACTCTCGGCGATCTGCTCTTTCCCAAGCCATGCCAAAATGTAGCTGCACCACACCCAGGCAAAACCATTGAGCAGACAGACCCACACGATAATTTTCATGGTAGTCGCTTTCTTCTTCGGCTCAGAGGGGAGCGGAATAGGATCTTCGTATTCCTCTTCGGGATGGTAGTCCATGTCCGAACCCTCCAAAATATCAGCGGGTCGCTCTTCTACCGAAGAAGCGGCTTCTTTTGCTTTGATACTTAACATGCGCCGCCCTCCCGCTTACCCGATGGGGTGGTTGAAAAAGTAACCGACAACGATGCCGATAATGGTGGTGATGACATAGCCAACCACCTTTCGCCACATCTCACCGTCGCGGCTCTCCAGTGTTTCCAGACGCTTCCCTTGGGAGACCTGCTCCTTCAGCATGTTCTCCATGTTCAGAGCCAACTTCTCCACGGATGTGCTGATCGCGGCAACCTGCTCGACGGTTCTCTCCAAAGCATCAAGCCGATGGTTCTGGCGCTTGTTCTCGTCCTCCAAACGCTGATTCTCGGCATCCATACTCCGGCGAAACTCCTCGTGCTCATGGCGAGAGATGTAATCTCCGTCCATATCTGTCACCTCCTGCTACTTCTTTGTTTCGGCGGTCCGCTTACTTCAGCATCCCAATCAGCTCGGTGTACTCAGCCTCGGTGATCTTGTTGGCAGCGTAGAAGAAATCCAGCTTTCCCTCGATACCCTCGGTCTGACCGCGCTCGATCATGCGCTTCAAAGTACGATACAACATGGTCTATTCCTCCTTTCCTCAAATATCATTCTCGGACAGACCCAGCTCCAGCAGGGTGATCCGGTACTCCTGATCCACGTTCATGGCGTCCATGTCCCGAATGGCGGTGTCGGTGGCCGTCTGCGCCCGAAACAGCGCCTCATTGCTCCGGTCCACCTCATTGTCCATGCCCTTCTTCAGGAACTCCTCGTAGTTGTCCTGAACGTTCTGAGCGACGCCGTCCCAGGTCTCGACCTCGACGTGGTACTCGTCGTACTCGAACCCATTAAAGTCCTCCTTCTGGACAGGCACCACATTTTGAAAGAGCCGAACGAGGCTCTTATCAGTCCCGGGGATCTGTTCCACCGTAAAGCGGCCGGGATCGACCATCCCCTGTACTTTCATGGTATCACTCCTTTATGCCGCCACATAGGGCGGGTATAGTGCTTGAAGCCTCCTGCATTCCCTTCGGACAACCTTCTTCAAATCGAACATCGTCTTGGGCTGGTAGTACCGCTCCAATATTTTCTGGCTGTTGCATTTTCGGAGCTGACCCAGCCTGGAGATCAGACCAGATGCCCTCTTGAACGAGATGACCCGGTTCCGGTCTCTCCGGTAGTAATAGGCGTGCAGGCCCTGCTTCAGCCGGAACAGGTTGTGCTTTCGCAGAATGGTATAGCCGTGCCCAAACCGGTATCCCAGAGCCGACGGCATTCTCGGACGGCGGTGGCGCTGCTTTTTCTCTGGAAGAAGCGCGTGTTCCCTCTCCACCTTGGGAGTGAAGCCGACCCGGAACACCTGCCACGTTCCCTTCAGCTTCAACCCGATCTCCGCCAACCAGGCGTTCATGTCCTCGAACAGCTTCCTCAGCTTTCGCTTGTTGGAGCTGAAGATGGTGAAGTTGTCCATCTGACGGATGGAATGGCTCACGCCGTACTTCTTGTCGTGGATCATCAGGTCCAACGGCTGAAGCGTCAGGTGCAGGAACCAGGCGGAGAAGAACGCGCCGATCAGCACGCCGTACTCCATCATGGCGTCGCACAGCCAAAGGGTCTCCTGGTCCTTGAACAGCCGCTTCAATGCGTTGATGACATGGGGCGGGTCCAACTCCTCGAAGCAGTGATAGATGTCGCACTCCAGCGCGTACCGAGTGCCGACTGGGTCGTTCTTCATCCACTTCTTGATGGTTTTCACGCCATAGGAGTTGCCCCGGCCGGGAACGCTTGCGATGCAGTAGCGGTCCATGCTCCGCATGATGTGCGGGATCATCGGCTGCAATACCGCGTGATGGACGCACTGGTCCGGCCATAACAAGGGTTCGTTAATGTCTCGCCATTTCCCTTTCCCGTTGTCCGCGTTCCGGTCCCAGCGTCGCCGCTTGATGGGTTTGTTCATATGCGCGTCTCCGCTCACCAGGTCTTGGATGAACTTGTCGAGTTTCTTCACATAGTCATCCAGATTCGCCTCGATCTCCAGAACCTTCTTGTTCAGGCTGTGGTCGCCGTTGCGCCGGTGACTGGCACAGACCTCCTGGATCGCCAGGCGCAGGTTCTCCTCGGAGCGGATTTGTTGGTAAACTCTAACTCGTTTCATCAGGGATATTGTTCCTCCTTGTAGCCTCACAACTGTTCCAGCGCCGCGGGGTGTTCCGAGGCGAGACCCGGCCCGAAGTGTACTAAGCTGTGTCCTGACGGCTCATCTTCAGCAAGAGCTGGGCGGTCAACTGTGCGATATAGAAAGGGTGAGGACCCCTTACTACCAAATGGAGGGTTAGCCTATGGCTTATCAAGGATGCGACAGCCGATGTTGTCGTTCGAGTTCGACGCACTGTTGTAGTTGACGTAGAACGGCCCGTGATTCTGGTTCTGGTTGTAGTTACCGCCGTGGTGCAGGCATGGGTTACTACCGTTGAAGTTCCAATAATCCGGGACCATCGTCTGCTGCACAGTCGACCCCCTGAAAAATAGGAGGGGGGGGTACTTTTCAGCCTCCGCCCTCTCCTATTCCAGGAGTAAAATTACTCCATTTTGAATTTCGTAAACGGGAATGCGGGGGAAGGGGCTGCGGCCCCCTCACCCCTGCACCCCTACCTCCTCAGGGGAGTAGTCACGCCGCCTTCGGCGGGCGTTCCTGGAGGCGACAGCCGACGTTGCCGTTCGAGTCCGACGCACTGTTGTAGCCGACGTAGAACGGCCCGTGATTCTGGTTCTGGTTGAAGTAACCGCCGTGGAACAGGCATGGGTAACTACCGTCGAAGTTCCAATAATCCGGGACGTAAGTCGTTTGACTTCCGGCCTTGGCGATGGGATAGAGCGCCCACTCCAGACCGCTTTGGGTCGGGATGGCGAAGTCAGACGGATAACCATCTGTCGGCTTGCCCACCAGAACGCCGTTGGCGCTATCGCTGAACTGGTTGGGATTCTTGATGACGTTCAGGCCGTTGCTGTTGTAGTAGCAGCCGTCCATCCAGTCATACACGTTGTCCCACCAACCCTCGATGTTGCGGTACTGGGTAAACCCATAGGTATCCCGGTTGGCCGCTGTGGTGCCGGTGTGGTACTGCATGGCATCCGTCTTGCCGTTGTTCTCCTTAGAGCCGCTGGCAGAGCAGCCCCGGCCGATGCGCTCACCGTTCCAGTCAGCGAACTCCACCAGGAACAGCATACCCACATACCAGAACTGGGCAAAGTCGATCTGCCAGAAGTTGGCCCCCAGGCCGTGAATGCCGGATCGGGCCGCGCTCCTGGTGATACTGCACTTCTGGGCCTTGTTGGTCTCCGACTTCCAGTTATCGCTGGTGCAGTGATACCGCCCGATGTAGGAGAAGTCCAGCTCGCCCAGGCCGTCGCCACGGTCCATATTCACCGGGTCCACATGGAACCCTTCCACAGGGCCGTCGGCGATTTGCAGCTTCAGCTTCTTCCCCGTCTTGGTCCACTTGAACCAATATTTGGGCTCCTTGACCTCCACGCCCCCGGCCCGGTTCTCCTTCACCATCCCCGCCCAGGGCAGAAAATCGTCGAAAGGAGAACTGCCCGTGCCGTTGTTGACGGCGGATACCGGATCTGCAAACCCCGCCGCGTCGTCCGTGCGGGACCACTTTGTGCCGGGGCCTCCGTCCCACTCCACCCCGAAAATCATGGTGCTGTAGACGTTGACGGCTTGCGCGGCCTCCGCCGTCTCCCCGCCCCAGTAAAAGCGCACCGTCACGCTCTCAGTGCCCTCCTCCAGCGGCCCCGCCGGGTCGAACACCAGATCGGCGTGGTTCACGTACAGCCCGTATCCGTTGGAGAATTCTGCCCACACGCTCATGCCGGTGGGGTCGAACAGCGACCCGGTCTTATAGCTCACCGTGTTGGGCGGCGCGGCGATGGCAATGGATTGAAGCCGGACGCCGCTTCCGCCTGCTCCGCCGCCCACCATGTTAAAGGTCTTGCTCATCCGCCTCTACCTCCGATCTCAAAATGTTGACGGTCAGGTCCCGTCCAGGCGTATCGCCGCAGCGGAATACCATTGCCCCGTCCATCTCCACGTCCCCGGCGCAGATCAGGCTTTGACCGTAGGCTGAAAAGCTCCCCGCCGCCGGACTGACGGTGTAGGCGTAGCCCGCCGCCAAAAACCGGCTGTCCCGGATGGTCTGGACGCCGTTCACCCATCCGGCGGCGGGCAGAGAGATGGAGAAGGCCGCGCCTTTGGAGGCTTTCTCCAAAAGCCTGCCGTTCATAATTTGGTTGACAATGGCAAGCCCCATGCCGTCCAATGGTTTTTCCGCAGGGTTTCTCACACTGTTCCCCCTCATTCCGTCACACCCATGATCGCCTTGATGTCCGACTCGGTCAGCGGGTCAAGCTGGAACATGCTCCCCAGCGGGTCCCAGGCGGCGCCCGTCCACCCGTAGTTCATGTCGGTCTCCTCCACGTTGTAGACATCTCCGGCGGTCAGGCTTTCTGTGGGAAGCGCGTCATAACTGGCCACGCTTCCCCTATAGATGTACACGCCGGCAATATCGCTCTTTTTGGCGAAGCTGTCCGCCAGCGCCAGGGGGATAGCGCCGACCTCAGTGGCGGTATATGCGGGCTTTGTGGACGCTTTTGCCCACGCCGGTACGGTGGGGTCCGTTTCGGTGTAGGACTGGAGCGCGGAATTTGCCTTGTCCAGAGAGGACTTGACGGCCGCGTCCACGTCGGTCACGCCGACAGCGTCTTTGTACGCGAGGCCGCCCAGGTCGCTGAGGTATCGGGCGATTTTTCCCATTGCGGCGGCCAGCGTGTCGCCGCTTTGGACTCCGGCCCGTTCCGCCGCCGCGTTAAAGGAGACGGTTACAGCCGAGCCGTCGCCGTTGGCGGACAGGGTGGTGTCGGTGGGATGGACGTGGTCGCCCCGGGCAAAAGCCGTTTCCGTGCCGGCTGCCGCCGTGCCATCCATCTTGGGAACGGTGGCGGATGCCGCCGCGCCCTCCGGCACGTCCGCGCCGGTGATATACCCGCTGTCGTTGGCAAGCTGGCTTGTTTTGGTGGGGATATCCGCCGAATTTGCCTTTTTATTCAGACGGTCGTTGATGATTCCGTTTACAACGGAGAGTCCAGCGCCGTCAAGGGGCTTGTCCATCGTTGTGCCAGCCATTTACGATACCTCCATAATTTTCAAAATTTCCTGGACTGTCAGGGCGTCGCCTTTGGACATGGTCTGATCCAGCCTTGCGGAAAGGCCGGTGATGGAACTGATCGGGTGTTGTTCCGCCGCGTCCCGGTTGGCCAGCGCGCTGTGGTCCGATGCCCCGCCCGAGATTTCCACGCTGGACAGCGTCTTGTCCCCACTCCGCAGAGACAGGCTCAGGCCGTTGTAGGACAGTGTGTCGCCCTTGCGGTCAAGTTCCTGCTTCCACAGGTCCGGGGTAGGCGGCTTCGACCCCTCCCCGTCCCCTGGGACGCCCTCCAGAATGACGCCCAGGCTGGCCCAGGCGGTGGGCAGGGCGGTGCCGTCCGCCACCCCAAAGACACCGGCCATCAACGGGTGGCCGTGGGAAACGAGGACCTCCCAGGGGACGGCGCACTCTCCGCTTTCGTCCAGCAGGACGGCTCTGGACTCCTTCCCGGCCTTGAACACCGCCTTTCGGGTCAGGCCCTGCCAGTCGTCGGAGAACTCGAACCGGGCTGTGCAGGCGTTGACAGATCCGCTGACGACGGATTCGCGCTGGCTGACAACCAGCTTGTTCTTTTCTGCTCTCAGGATAAAAATAGCGCACTCCTCCTTCGCGGCGGGATGTCATCCGCAAAAAATTGCAGGTTTTTGTGCTACGCCGAATCCATAAATCGTTCCACTTTTATGAGGGCGCTGTCAAGCCCACCTATTGCAAAAGGACACTTCAAAGTTATCTCGGGCAGTCATGTAGTGTTTGATGTGGTAGACAGTTATAAATTGCCCCCGCTGTTCAATAGAACGGCGGGGGCAATTTTTCTGACGCATAATATATTGATGGTTTTAAAGCAGACTCTAAGATGATTATTGAGAATTGTTTTTCATGTTCTTTATCCATGTGCACGCATAGCCTATCTGCCGTTTCCCGCCTTACTATTTCCTGGGAAAACGGATGTGGTAAACCCGTGGTACGCTATAACATCGCTGTGTTGAGCGGGCGCGACACTTGCGCAGAGCCATGGGGTGTTCCCGAGCCTTATGGCCCCGCCGCTTTTTGATCGTTTCCTATGTCTCTTCCGGGAGCTTTCCCAGCAGCAGCGCCGCCCCTGCCTGGGCCAGCAGCAGGTCCGGGGAGGAGCCGTCCCGGGGCAGGATCAACTCCTGACGTTCCACCGGCCTGCCGTCCAGGGAGACGAACTCCCGCTGGA
>OFGH01001528.1_pt1 | contig 14962 bp, 15 predicted proteins | sample 1521721 | NCBI WGS metagenome assembly OFGH01 (sample SAMEA3504132, study PRJEB24116) | mouse gut metagenome | biome: mouse gut; feature: mouse-associated habitat; material: faeces | place: Denmark | collected 2011
AAGTACATGGAGGAAAACGGTATCCGGGACTTAAAGGAGATCAGGGGTATCGTCAGTTAGATTTTTACAGACAGGAAGGAGAGATGGTTCATGCATTACACGGGAACGATATGGAGGCCGCCCTATGAGGCGGGGAGCGCACTGGTACAGGCGACGGCGGGCTGTACCCACCACAAGTGCAAGTTCTGCACGCTTTATGAGGACGTGCCGTTTAAGTTCCGTATGTCGCCTTTATCCGAGGTGGAGGCGGACTTAAAGGAGATCAGCCGCTACTACCGGAACGCAAAGAGGGTATTCTTCACCGGGGCGAACCCGTTCGTATTAAGTTTTGACAAGCTGAAAACGCTGGCGGAACTGGTACGGAAATATTACCCGAAAGTGCAGTCCATCGGCTGTTTCGCCCGCATCACGGACATCACGCCGAAGACCACGGAGCAGCTACGGGAGCTGCGGGGGCTTGGGTACAACAGCCTTACCATCGGCGTGGAGGCGGGAGACGAGGAATCCTTGTCCTTCATGCATAAAGGGTTCGGCACGAAGGAGATCATAGAAGAATGCAAAAGGCTGGATGAGGCAGGGATGGACTATAACTTCTTCTACCTTGCCGGGATATACGGCTCCGGGCATATGGAGGAAGGGGTAAAGAACACGGCGGAGGTGTTCAACCAGCTCCACCCGAAGGTCATTGTTTCCTCCATGCTGACGGTCTACCCGACCTCGGAACTGTACCAGGAAATCCGGGATGGGAACTGGACGGAGGAAACGGAGATAGAAAAGCTGTATGAACTGAGAACGCTGATCGGCAGCCTTGACATAGACACCTATTTTGCAACGATGGGCGCATCGAACTGCATCAACGTGGAAGGGCATCTGCCGAAGGACAGGAAACGGATGGTAAAGTGGCTGGATGAGGTCATCGGCGCTGTGGATGAAAAGGAGCTGCGCAGATACCGTGAGAACCTGCGGCATCTGTAAGGAGCAAAAACAAGAGTAAGACAGATCATATATCTGTTTCAAAAGAATCTAAGTGACCGAGAGATTTCCAATGTTTCCGGCAGCTCCGTAAGATCGACAGGAGCATTATCAGACAACCTTTTAAAGCCCTGTGGATTTAAAGCTTTCTGACAGACTGGGTTACGATATAAGCCCGTTCTCCCATGTGGTTATATTCCCTGATGGATTCGGAGCCCAGTCCGGCATGGCTGCAATAAACAAATTTCTGGCATCCGAAATCCCCAAGAACTTTCTGCTCCAAGGGTTCCAGAGATGTCTGCTCGTTCACCTTTCCCGGAAAGAGTGAGAAAGCAAGGGGAATCCCGTTCCCGTCCGTGAACAGGCCCATTTGAATAATAGGATTTGGCCTGTGCTTTGTGCTCTTTGCTCTTTCCGTATTTTTTACAGCCGTCTTCCTGTTCAATTTCAAAATAATAATTTGAGCAGTCATAATAAAGGATCTTATCAATTAAGTGATTTTATTCATATTCAACTGTCAAACTCCCGCGTAACAGAAATAATTAGCAGCTATCTGCATAAAATTTTTTATGAAAGATTTATTTACTTTCCTCTTTGTGCTTGCTAGAATATAGGTACAAAGAAAGTTTGCCACTGTAAAAGTTTACCGTTGACCAATAAGCGGTATATAAGTGGTTGGGTTGAAAGTATAGTCCTTCGCTGTAAGGTGGGGACTTTTTCCATAATGAGGACAAGCGGATGAAGAAAACGGGGCTTTATATTGTAAAGGATAAGTTTTTTGAGATATGGCTGATCCGTACCTTAAAGGAAATAAGGCAGGGAATATACCATAGCTGGAAATCATTTGATGCTGACAAGTGAACATACCGCAAAAAAATTGAATAGAAAGCAAAAAGGGTCATAGGTATGCTGAAACATGGCATGAAATTTACTCCAACGCAACCTAATGTGATAGCCATATTAGAAAAGGTGAAAAAGGCAAATAGTTCTTCTTTTAGGTGCGTTATTATGTGGTGTTAGCATCATGTAGATTGGCAGTCAAGGAGAATATCTGCGATACCCGTATGATGCCTGTTTGATGTGAAATTGTAAATAAGGCGTAAAATATGGATAGTATGTCTATGAAAACCCTTAAAAAGCAATCAAATATTTAACGATTATGTTATGGTTATAGGGAGTCCGAGCGATGAAATATTTACATATATTATTTGACTTCGATAAAATAAATGTTGCCAGTAATCAATAGAACAAAACAATGATTTAAGTTAAAAAGAGCACAACTGGAATTGATAAGTAACGACAAATGCGTTACAATAAAATAAAGAGCCCAATCAAGAACGGATAATAGAAGACTTGGATTAGTTTTAATGCATGGATGGATTAACAGGATACTATTGAAAAATATTTTAACATTGAATATACGGAGTATAATAGCTGGTGGAATGGAGGTAATGCTAAATGAAGACAATTTGCGGAATTGATTGCAGCGGATGCGGCTTTAAAGGCAGCTGCAAAGGATGTACAGAAACAGACGGACACCCTTTTGGCGGTGATTGTATTGCCGCTGCATGCTATAAGGCAGGTGGTGAAGATTGCTTTATAGCATACAAGAAACGCTTGATCGAAGAGTTTAATTCTCTTGGAATCTCGGATATGCCTACGATAACAACTCTTAGCCAGCTGAGCGGTGCATATGTTAATTTGGAATATACTCTTCCCAACGGACAAAAAATGAAATTGCTTGATGATACAAAAATATATCTCGGTTATCAAGTTGAAAAAGCAAACAGTGGCAGGTGCTATGGACTTGTTGCGGATAACAGCCATTTACTTGTATGTGAATACGGATGCAATGGTGCAGAGCCTGAAATCATTATATACAAAAAGAGAGAATCGATATAAAGCTTATAGGATTTTTCTAGGGCCGGTGATATTATTTTCTATATTGCTTTTATCATCTTCAAAAAATCAGGCTATGTGGATATTGCGGGAAGAAATATTAACTCTGTGTTTGCTCTGATGGAAGAAATAATGCATTTGGTTTCCGCCCGCTGCATGTTTTTTTATTTTCAGTTCTGCTATTTTCAAAATAATTGCCGTCCGGCTCCGTATTTCGGCATTGTCGAATGTTGCGTAACAGCGGCAATGGCACAATAACATAATAAGCCAGACTGCTCCATAGTATTTTTTAACTCTAAAAGCGTATCACCATAAGATCTGTTCCCATAAGCAGAAATCAAGTTTGTCATGTACCTGTAATTTAGAAGGTGTGACAATGGTTTTAGTCAGAGATTCTAAAGCACAGCCCGGATATTCCTGCCAGAAAAACACTTCCTAAGCCCATCCCCCATTTTATTCCGCGGCAGTCGGTCACAATTCCCATAATCCACGGGCCGAACATACCCCCAAGACCTCCGCATGCAACATAGAATCACTGGATCCCGGCTCCCCTAAGAGGGCGGATATTGTGGAATCCTTCAGGCTGTCGAACAGTCCAAAGACAAACAGGCTTAAAACACTTCCGATCGTGAGCATATATTTCCCATTTGTTATTTTTATACCGCTGATTTTTATTTTCTCTGCCATCGTCTCAAATTCCCTGCCTTTCCTGTACTCTTTATGATATAATATCAGACGGACGGAAAGATTTTTTGCATTATTGATTCAATGAATAGGAAAATATGACCAAGAAGGAGAGACATGCTGTCATTTGGCGATACATTTATAAACACGCAAAAGTATGAAGTGCTGGAACATGGAACTGCTGAATTTCTGATTGCATGTTATTTTGACAATCTGAACCAGAAGTTCAATCCGTGGCATTGGCATGAAGAATTTGAGGTTGGCATTGTCCGGGAAAATCCTGTTATGATCAGCACTCCGGACAGGGAAGACATAACGCTGCAGGATATTGCTGACAGCGCATCCGTGAGAAAAAAGCTCGACTTCCTGGAAAATATCTTATATCTGCGACCAGTGCGGTTTCCATGAAATCAGCTATAAAGGATTTAATAACCGCGTACTTCAACTGCCGTGTAGGCATGGCTGTAATGATAGCCCAATTTTTGAGCCAGTGTGGCGGAGCCTTTGTTATGTGCATCCCAGCTTGGATATAAATTTTGCTTTAAGCACTCCAGTATCAGTTTTGCCCCGCATATATAGGCGAGCCCTCTGCGCCGGTAGTCTTTTCTGGTGTCAATTTCTATCTCTATGCCTTCCCTGTATCTGGAATAGGAGGATGCGCCGGATATGATCGCGCCTCCTTTACAGATTACCGCGCCTATTCCAAGTTTGCGGAAACTCTCATAATCCGGAAACTGTGATACGAGATCGGCGCACCATGTTTCTGTCCTACACTTTTCGTAAAGGCGTTCGTCGATCATGGACAGGGTGTATTGCTCCGGCAGGGAATCAGCCGCTTTTTCCAATTTCTTTTTGTCAAAGATGTGCGGTTCCTTTTTTGTTGCATATCGGGTAATGACGGCTGCCCTTTTTCCGTAAAAATCTGTAATCATATTTTTCCAGGATTCGTTTTGCGGCACCATGATGATGCAGCTGTCCGGCATACCGCAATGCGGGCTTTTGCGGGCGCAGTTTTTTGAAGGCGAGTTTGGCCTGTATGATATTAACTCTATATTCGGTTTTCCGGCAAAAAAGGCAAAGTCTCCAAGCATAGCCATTGCCGCTGCCGGGGCGCTCGGGTCGTCGGCGTAGATTTTCCCCATAACCCCCTGTAAGCAAGACCAGATAATCGTTTCCTCCCATTTGCCAAATAGCGGGGATACTCTGCTTGCGTCGGTAATCTCATATATCATTTGGCACCTCCTGTACCATGTGGTGGTCCAAAATTTTTGTACGTTGGAATATTGTCTGCAAAGTGTATGCCTCGTTTCTTTTGTTTTTCACTAAATAATAGGATTAATTCTACCACATTGGGATGTGGTTGTATATAAGAACTTGAGATTACTGTTCAAGGGGCAGTGGAAGTGGTATAATCATAGGAAAAACCGGAAACGGCATAAGGAGGCAAAACGATATGGCACAACAGTTGAAGAAAAGACCCATTGAGAAAGAGCTTAAATTCCTGGCTGATTTTGAAATATACGGCGTGTTGATGTTTGCAGCAATGTATTTTGCAGTAAAGTATATTGTTGATATGGATCTTGGGAAGAACGCATTCAAATTAAATTGGATTTCGTTTTATCCGTTGCTGGTATTTTCTGCCATAGTAATTGAGGGCAGTTTTTATTGGCGCAATAAGCTTAATGTGGTGAGAAGGCAAAAGGCGTTAAGTAATATTCAGATTGGCGGGATTTACAATAAGTTGAGATGGGTAAATGTAATTTTACTGACAGCCTATTTGCCGGTGATCGTCATGGCGGTTGTTGCAGAAAAAGATTTATCCGGGATAATTGCCGGGATTTTTCTGTACTTTATGGCGATAATAGAACAAATTAATTATTTTCACATCAGGCTGTCTTATGAGACGGCAAATGGAAGACTTCTGGTTATCGAGCCTTTAAAAATGCTTTTTACGGGAACCGGGAGATGTTCGCAATTGCGGAAGGATATTGATGCTTATAAGAGGCGGGTTTCTGGTCTGGGAAAGAGATAAAAGTGTATGCGCTATTGGCGCTGCGTCTGATTTATGATAGGAAACAGAGGAAAGGTGATGAGTGATGCAGGAGATTAAATGCCCCAACTGCGGGGAAGTTTTTGCGGTGGACGAGTCGGGATACGCGCAGATTGCAAAACAGGTCAGGGATAAGGAGTTTGAAAAAGAGCTGAAACGGCGCGAGGATGATTTTGCACAGATGAAGGAGAATGCGCTGAAACTGGCGCAGATGGAGCAGAAAGAGGAATTTGCGAAAGAGATTTCCGTAAAAGAGGCAGAGCTTTCGGAGAAAGAAAAGCTTATCGGGGAGTTAAAGTCGCGGATTGCCGGGAATGAGACGGAGAGAAAGCTTGCTGTCAGCGAGGTCATAAACGAGAAAGAAAAGGCGGTTTCTGAGAAAGCGGCGGAGATTGCCGAGCTTAAGAGCAGGCTGTCCAATAAGGAGACGGAAAATGAGCTTAAGGAGCAGTCCTTGAAAAAACAGTATGAGGACAGGCTGAAACTCAAGGACGAGCAGATTGAATACTATAAGGATTTTAAGGCGAGGCAGTCTACGAAGATGATCGGGGAGAGCCTTGAGATGCACTGCATGAACCAGTTTAACGCACTTAGGATGACGGCGTTTCCAAATGCGTATTTTGAGAAGGACAATGACGCGCGTACAGGCAGCAAGGGCGACTTTATCTTCCGGGAGGCGGTGGAGGGAGTCGAATTTATCTCTATCATGTTCGAGATGAAAAATGAGATGGACGAGACAGCCACCAAGCATAAGAATGAGGATTTCTTAAAGGAGCTTGACAAGGACAGGAGAGAAAAGAAGTGCGAGTACGCAGTGCTTGTCTCGCTCCTTGAGATTGACAACGAGCTTTATAACAACGGCATCGTGGATGTTTCTTATAAGTATGAAAAGATGTATGTGATACGTCCTCAGTTTTTTATTCCGATGATTACCCTCCTTCGGAATGCGGCGATGAATTCTTTGCAGTACCGGCGGGAGCTTGAGGCGGCAAAGCACCAGCAGGTGGACATCCTGCATTTTGAGGAGAATATGAATGCGTTTAAGGAAGGGTTTGCCCGCAATTACAGGATTGCAAGCACGAAGTTCCAGACGGCGATTGATGAGATTGATAAGACGATTACCCATTTGCAGAAGACGAAGGAGGCGCTGCTTTCGTCTGAGAATAACTTGAGGCTGGCCAATAATAAGGCGGAGGATCTGAGCATTAAGAGGCTGACGAAAAATGCGCCGGCCGTGAGGGAGATGTTTGAGGAGCTGGGGAAGAATTCTTGACGCGTGTCGGGTTATACGGGGGAAAAGAGTATGAAAAGGCAGAAAGATACCTGTGAAACGGGAGGAGGAAGTTATGCTTTTATTAAAAAATAAGTTAGGAATCAGTGACCTGACAGAACTGTCTCATACGGAAGAGAAGATCAGCAAGTCAAAGGCACTCTTACTGTTTGAAAATGGTTTACTGGATGCCTTTGAAGTGGGTACTTTTAAAGGGCTTTCCCAGATTCATAAGTTTCTTTTCGAAGATATCTATGATTTTGCAGGAGAGATAAGGAACGAGAATCTTGCAAAAGGAGGATTTCGTTTTGCATCCGTTATGTATCTGAGAGAGGCTTTGAAAAATATTGAACGGATGCCGCAATCTGATTTTGATGAAATTATAGAGAAATATGTAGAGATGAATGTTGCTCACCCATTTCGTGAAGGTAATGGCAGGAGCATGAGAATATGGCTTGACGCGGTTTTGAAAAAAGAGATTGGGAGGGTCGTTGACTGGAGCAAGGTGGATAAAGAGGATTATCTTCTGGCGATGGAGCGCAGTCCGATAAGAGATGTGGAAATCAAAGCATTATTAAAAAACGCGCTGACAGATAAAATCGATGACCGGGATGTATATATGAAGGGAATTGATGCGAGTTATTACTACGAAGGATATAATGTTTACAAAACCGAAGAATTGAACAAAATAAAAATCGGAGGAACAGGCTTATGAAAAAATACAGCGAAAAAGTAAATAAGATTGTCTACGGCGGCGATTATAACCCAGAGCAGTGGCCGGAGGACATCTGGCGGGAGGACATGCGCCTTTTTAAGGAGGCAGGAATAGACATTGTGACCCTCAATGTGTTCAGCTGGGCGGCGATACAGCCTTCAGAGGAGGAGTATGACTTTTCAAAGCTTGATAAGATTATGGAGATGGTGAGGGAAAACGGACTGAAGGTATGCCTTGCCACATCCACAGGCGCGCATCCGGCGTGGATGGCAAAGCGCCACCCGGATATTCTGCGGGTGGATTTTGAGGGAAGAAAGCATAAGTTCGGCGCACGCCACAATTCCTGCCCCAATAGTCCGACCTATCAGAAGTATTCCGTTAAACTTGCGGAAAAGATTGCCGGGCGGTACAAAGGGTATGAAAATATTGTAGCATGGCATATTTCCAACGAATATGGCGGGGAGTGCTACTGCGAGAACTGCGAGCGGGCGTTCAGAGCGTGGCTTAGAGAGAAATATAAGACGCTCGAGGAAGTGAACCGGGCGTGGAATACATCATTTTGGGGGCATACCTTTTACGACTGGGATGAGATTGTGCTGCCTAACGCCCTGAGCGAGCATTTTGAGCCGGAACGAAGCATGTTCCAGGGGATTACGCTGGATTACAGGCGATTTAACTCGGACAGTATCCTGAACTGCTACCGGATGGAATATGATGCGGTGAAAAAGATAACGCCGGATATTCCGGTGACTACGAACCTGATGGGATTTTACCCGGCGCTTGATTACCAGAAATGGGGAAGGTACATGGACGTTGTCTCGTGGGATAACTATCCGGATGTGGATGCCTCTCCGGCGGAAATCGCCATGCAGCATGACCTGATGCGGGGCGTGGGCGGCGGAAATCCGTTCCTTTTGATGGAGCAGACACCGGGAGTTACCAACTGGCATACATATTGTGCGCTGAAACGTCCGGGCGTGATGAGGCTGTGGAGCTATCAGGCGGTTGCCCACGGCGCGGATTCTGTGATGTTCTTCCAGATGCGAAGGAGCATAGGGGCTTGCGAAAAGTATCACAGCGCGGTTATTGACCATGTGGGAAATGGCGAGACGAGAGTATTTAAGGAGACGGCTGCTCTTGGGAAGGAGCTTAAAAAGCTTGGCGGTGATCTGCTCGGCGCGGTGTCTGATGCGAAGGCTGCCATCTATTTTGACTGGGATAACTGGTGGGCGCTAAACTGTACTGCGGGCCCTACTATGGATCTTGAATATAAGGCTCAGGTGCTGGATTACTATAAAGCGCTGCATGGGCTGAATATCCCGGTGGATTTTGTGGGGGCTAATGATGGCCTGGACAAGTATAAGCTTTTGATCGCACCGGTGCTCTATATGACAAAGACTGGGTATGACGAAAAAGTGCGCCGGTTCGTGGAGCACGGAGGAACCTTTGTCACCACATTTTTCAGCGGGATCGTGGATGAGCATGATCTGGTAATTACCGGCGGATATCCGGGGAAACTTCGGGATATCCTGGGAATCTGGGCGGAGGAGATAGACGCGCTGCCAAGGGATAAGGAGAACAGCTTTGACTATAACGGGAGAACATACCCGGCACGGCTTTTGTGCGACCTCATCCATCCGGAGGGAGCGAAAGAGCTTGGCGCGTACCAGAAGGACTTTTATGCGGGGATGCCTGCGGTGACGGTAAACGAGTTTGGGAAAGGAAGAGCCTACTATGTGGCGACCCGCTCGGACGAGCATTTTTTCAGGGCGTTTCTTGAGGATGTGTGCAGGGAGTGCGGCATTAAGCCGCTTTTTGAGAGAGCGGACGGCATGGAAGCCACTGTGCGGGAGAATGAGAACGGGAGATTTTTATTCCTGCTGAACCATGGAGACCGTGTTTTGGAAGTAAGGGCAGAAGAAACTTGCGTGGATCTGCTGACGGAAGAAAGGGTAAGCGGGGGTGAAGAGATAAGGATAGAGCCTAAAGATGTGAAAATCATGAGGATAACTCAGTAAAAATACAGGGGTACCCTCAGTGGACAAAGGACAGTGTGTTCTTTTGCTCGCTGAGGGTACCCCTGTTTCTGCTAATACCTCATCATCGTTTGAAATATGACGGTTTCATCGTCTGCATTTTCATAGATATGGTCTTCATCGCCGTTAAATGTAATGGAATCTCCCGTTTCTAATTCGTATATCCTTTCTGCAATATGCAGCGTCAGTCTGCCGGAAGTTACAACGACGTATTCTTCCAGCGCATTTTTGTGTCCGGTAGAAGGATAGTTTGAGTGAGGATCAAGCTCGATATATAAGTAGTCAAACGAGGTAAAGGGATCGAAGGGGAAGAGGTTGTATACGCGGATATAATTTTCTTCATTTCTAACTTGCGCTACATCTTCAAGCTTATTGACCTTGTAGTCGGTGCTTTTGTGCTGCGACAGAAGGGTAGCGATGGGAATTTGCAGCCCGGAAGATATCTTCCAGACGGTTGATATGGTGGGACAGGATTCATTGCGCTCGATCTGAGCCAGCATTGCCTTGGAAACACCAGTTTTTTCCGAGGCCTCGCTCAATGACATATCCCTGAGCCTGCGTTGGTTCCGAATTACGTTTCCGATATCATAAGACGGTTCTTTCATTTGTATATTCAATCCTTTCCATATAGAGATGATGCCGGTAAGTCTTTTCTTCCTTGCATCATAAGAAAATTATATCACAAATTATGTAAAAATCTATAACTGAATAAAGGAAATATATACAGACAAATAATAATATTTGTTGAATTTTACAGAATAGTATGTTAATATGTTCAATATAACATACATATGTATATTATAACGTGCGCGCAGAACGATTTTAACGTAAAGGAGGAACAAATTTAATGAGTGAAATGATCTATGAAATTAATGGGAAGATCAATGAATTAGTATGGGGTCCGTATATGATTTTCCTGCTTCTGGGCGTAGGCATCTTCCTGTCTGCCAGGCTTGGTTTTTTGCAGTTTAGAAAGTTCGGCTATATTATTAAAAACACGATTGGAAAGGCGTTTAAGAGTACGGAGGGCGACGGCTCGATCTCTTCCGGGAAGGCAGCGCTGACTTCTATCGCGGCTGTTGTGGGAACGGGGAATGTTGCCGGTGTGGCGACTGCAGTTGCGCTTGGAGGTCCGGGAGCGGTATTCTGGATGTGGGTTTCTGCGCTTTTTGGCATGGCTACGAAGTTTTCGGAGGTTACCCTTGGCATCCATTATCGGGAAAAGAAAGGAAACGGCGAATTTTCCGGAGGAGCGATGTATTATATATCTAAAGGTCTAAAGTCTAAAATCCTGGGAGGGTTCTTTGCGGTTATGGTTATTGTTGCGTACTTTGTAGTAGGAGCGATTGTGGATACCAATTCCATGTGCCATTCCATAGAGGCTCAGTTTGGCATCCCGCCTCTTGCTACCGGCATTGTCTTTTCTATTCTGGCGGGAGCGGTTATCCTTGGCGGAATCAGCAGGATTTCCAATGTATGCCAGTTTCTGACTCCTTTTATGTGCGGGCTTTATGTTGCGGCCGGTCTTGGGATTATCATACTTAATATCCAGCAAGTGCCGTCTGCTTTTGCGGAAATCGTCCGAAGCGCGTTTACTCCGGCGGGCGCTACCGGCGGGTTTGCAGGAACGACCTTTATGGTAATGCTGACAAAAGGCATGGCAAGGGGAATGTTTTCCAATGAGGCAGGGCTTGGCAGCTCTCCTATCATTCATGCAAGCGCGAAAGTGAGCCATCCGGTGGAACAGGGAATCTGGGGTGCGACAGAGGTCTTTGTAGATACGATTATCGTAGCGACGATCACAGGGCTTGCAATTGTGATTTCCGGCGAGTGGAAGAGCGGGCTTGACGGCGCCGCACTGACGATGAAATCCTTTGAGACGGCGCTGCCCGGCACGATAGGAAGTTACATTGTTATGTTCAGTATTGTGCTGTTTGGATTTTCCTGCCTTATTTCGGCAAATTATTACTGCGAGAAGGCGGCTGAGTATCTCTTTGGGGAGAAATCGGTCATGCCTCTTCGGATCTTGTGGTGTATCTTTATTGTGATCGGCTCTGTGGGCGGTCTTGGATTTGTATGGGACCTTGCGGATACGTGCAACGGCCTGATGGCAGTTCCCAACCTGATTGCGCTGGTTGCCCTGAGTCCGGTTGTAGTGAAACTGACGAGAGAATATTTTGCACAGATAAAAGAAGAAAAGAATAACGGCAATTCATAAGGAGGTTTAAAATCTATGGAAAATGTAAAAGTGATTCTCTGGGGCCTTGGGGCTATGGGCGGCGGCATCGGAAGGATGCTCGCGAAGAAAAAAGGCGTAGATATTGTAGGAGCTATTGATATCGGAGAAAAGCTTGGAAAGAGCATGTATGACGTGATTCCCGGCATTGTCAGGGGAGACAGGCAGGATGTGACGGTAGGCAGCCCGGAAGAGGTAATCAAACCGGGAGCGGCAGATATCGTAGTGGTCTGCACCAATTCTTTTACAAAGGATGTGTATGACAAGCTGGTATTTGTGATGGAGCGGGGGATGAATGTCATTACCTCTGCGGAAGAGATGGCGTATCCGAAAGCGAAGGAGCCGGAGCTTACGAAGAAACTTGACGAGTACGCGAAGAAAAACGGCGTTTCCGTCATGGGTACGGGGATTAATCCTGGGCTGATCATGGACTTGCTTGTAGTTTTATGGACAGCGGCATGTGAGGAAGTGAATCATATTACATCCAGGAGAGTGAATTCTTTATCGCCTTTTGGGCCTGCCGTTATGGAAGAGCAGGGAATCGGCATGCCAGTGGAAGAGTTTAACAGGAGGAAAGCGGACGGCACGATGGCGGGCCATGTGGGTTTTGCGGAGTCTACGATGATGATCTGCGATGCCCTTGGCTGGAAATGGGATAGTTTCGGCCAGGATATGGAGCCGATCGTCACAGACGTTGACAGAAAGTCGCCCTATGGATTTGCGGCAAAAGGCACTGTGGCAGGCGTGGCGATGAAAGGATGGGTGGACATTGACGGCAAGAGAAAGCTTGACATGGAACATCCTCAGCAGATTGAGCCGGAGCAGGTAGGCATTCACACAGGCGACTATGTGATCATGGATTCTGTTCCCCCGGTAAACATGGCCAATAGCCCGGAAATCGACGGGGGCATCGGAACAATGGCGATGATCATGAACTGCATCCCCCACTGCATCAATGCGGATCCGGGCGTCGTTACCATGCTCGATATTCCGGTACCCCATGCGATTATGGGCGATTTCAGGGATTTGATCAAGGCGGATAAGAAACTTGTATAAATAGCTGCCTGTGATATAATTTATGTAGGAAAGGAGTGTGGTGGTTGGTATGGATCCATTTGTAAAAAAGGGAGATTGGATACAGATTGAAGATGTCGTTCTTCCGGCCGGAAAGCGCGCCCCCCAGGTTCCGGAAGATACGCAGAAGTGCGACCTTAAAATGTGGGTAAAGGGGGAGGCCCTTTCGGATGCCGAAGAAGGGGAGCTGGTTAAGATAAGGACGACCACCGGAAGGATTGAAAAAGGGTGTCCGACAGCGGTAAATCCCGGTTACATACATGATTATGGGGAATTTCAGCCCGAACTTCTGAAAATAGAGCGCCAGCTGAAACAGATTTTATTTGGGGGTGAGAGCTGATGGCGAAAGATATGTCATACGAGGCAGTCAATGCGAGAAAGAATGACATCATGAGAGACGCCATGCGTTTAGATTATGATGATTTTGAGTATGAAGGCATCGGTTTTGATTACGAGCGGATGATGGAAGAGACAGGCTACTCTATGGAAGAGATGCAGAAAATCCAGGCAGATAACGGAGTGGGGAACACCCCTCTTTTGGAAATGCGTAATCTGACCGCGCTGGCAAGGAAGTATGCGCCGGAAGGAAAGGGTGCGAGGATATTCATAAAGGACGAGGCATGCAATGCGTCGGGAAGTTTCAAGGCGAGGCGGGCGGCAATCTCTGTCTATCACGCAAAACGTCTTGGCTACAAGGGCGTTATCTCCGCCACCAGCGGAAACTATGGGGCTGCGGTGGCGGCGCAGGCTGCGATGAACGGCCTGAAATGTATCGTCGTGCAGGAGTGCTATGATGACGAGAAGAAGGGCCAGCCGGAGATTTTGGAAAAACAGCGGATATGCGAAGCTTATGGAGCGGAAGTGGTTCAGCTCACGGTAGGCCCTGAGCTTTTCACTACATTTCTTGGACTGCTGGAGGAAACCGGATATTTTAATGCCTCCCTGTATACGCCTTTTGGCATCGCAGGGGTGGAAACTCTCGGGTACGAGCTGGTGATGCAGTGCCGTGAGCGGCTCGGGCGGGAACCGGACGTGGTCGTATGCACCAATGCGGGAGGCGGCAATCTCACCGGAACTGCGAGGGGAATACAGAAAGCCGGGGCAAAAAATGTGGAGATTGTGGGGGCGAGCATCGACCTTAAGGGTCTCCATATGGCGTCGGACCATGATTTTAACAGAAAGTCCTGCACGACGGGGCACACGGGATTTGCAATACCGTTTATCACATGGCCGGACCGTTCGGACTGCCCAAGGAATGCGGCGAGGACATTGAGGTACATGGACCGCTATGTTACGGTAAAACAAGGCGAAGTGTTTTACATTACCCAGGCTCTGGCAATCCTGGAAGGATACGAGAGAGGGCCGGCGGGCAACACGTCTCTGACGGCGGCGTTTGCTCTGGCTCAGGAGATGGACCGGGATCAGGTCATCATCGTGCAGGAGACTGAATATACCGGGGCGGGCAAGCACACGATGCCTCAGCTCACCTTTGCAAAGCAGAACGGGATCAAAGTGTCCTTCGGCAATCCGGATGAGGAGGTTCCTGGGGAAACGCTTATATTCCCCGAGGAGCCGTCCATGATACGGGCGAGGGAATACGACCTGGCGAAAGCGAAACGCTCTTATATCCACAACTGTGTAAAGAACTATAAGATGAAAAATGCAGCAGAAGAAGATATTCGGTACATTATGGAAGAGATTCGGGAAGAGCGGGAGTTTGTCGCTTGCGAGCTGAAAAAATATGGCGTGAAAGTAGATTGATAGATATACACTTTATATATGGACATTTATCTGTGGAACCGCCGCATGAATGATTGGATAGATCATTGGTGCGGCGGCATTCGCCCAAAAGAACAGATTTGTATGAACTTGCTATGATTACCGTTCTTTATTTGCAATATAAATGTAAGCATCTTCAAGCGTTGCCTGACAGGAACTGCATTCAATTTGAGGCGGCGTTTCGCTGATTAATTTCAAACTTCCAAACATGCCGGGCAGCATGCCCTCCTTACGTCGTTCCTGCCTT
>OFGH01001532.1_pt1 | contig 14930 bp, 19 predicted proteins | sample 1521721 | NCBI WGS metagenome assembly OFGH01 (sample SAMEA3504132, study PRJEB24116) | mouse gut metagenome | biome: mouse gut; feature: mouse-associated habitat; material: faeces | place: Denmark | collected 2011
AAAGCAGCTGGGGACTCACCGGCATAGCCGGTGGTTTATTTTTACTGTGACACAACAAGCGAGCCGGAATATCCCAAAAGGATATTCCGGCTCATTGCTTGCCTACGTTAGCAAAACCTTTTACCTGCTACATTCGGTTCTTATCACCCCACTCACACATTCCATCCAGAAGAGGAATTAAGGATTTACCACGTTCTGTCAGGCTATACTCCACTTTTGGAGGAATTTGTGGGTATTCCTCCCGGTGGACTAAGTGATCCGCTTCCAATTCTTTCAGTGTGGTGCTTAATGTCTTGTAGGAAATCTCACCGATATATTTTTTCATTTCATTAAACCGAACCACGCCGAACTCCATCAGCGTATAGAGGATTGTCATTTTATATTTTCCGTTGATCAGGGATAGGGTATAGCTAAACCCAGTATCACTCAGATTTTCTGCCGATATACATCTCTTATCCATGTTACACTCTCCTTTGGGTAAGTATATGAAATTCTTGTAAGTATCGCACTTGAATGTGCGTACTTGTTTTTGGTTTCATTCACGCTATAATTATAATATCGACAGCGGGAAAAGTCAATCCCGCAGCAAAGGAGGTATATTTGTGCAAAGTTATCCGTACTTAGGCAAGCCGCTTCATATTGGGAAACTGACGATAAAGAATCGGTTTTGTATGGCTCCCATTGGCGGAGGGCAGCACCATCTGCCGAGCGGCGGATTGAAAGACGAAACCATTCAATATCTGGTTGAACGGGCAAAAGGTGGTTTCGGTCTGATTTTTACTGGCGCACTGGCAGCGGATCATCTCGTTGATCCTTATACCGGGGTAGGCCCGTCTATTCTGCAAAACCCGGAAGCATTTAAGATGACAGCGACAGAACTGAATGAACGGGCTGGCGCTTATGGAACAAAGATTTTCGCTCAGATTACAATGGGACTTGGACGCAATTATCCGGGACTTCCGGCTCCGTCCTCGGTTCATGTGTTCCGGCATCCTGGCGTTAATTCCCCGGAACTGACACGGGATCAGATTAAATCGAAAATTGAATCCGTGGTTAAGTCAGCAAAAATCGCAAAAGATTCCGGCTTTGCCGGTGTGGAGGTACACTCCATCCATTGGGGGTATCTGCTGGATCAATTCGCACTGTCCATGATGAACTATCGGACGGATGAATATGGCGGCAGCTTGGAGAACCGGCTCCGGGCGGCAAGAGAAATTTTGGAGGGTATCAAGCAGGAATGTGGCAGCGATTTTCCAGTCAGTATGCGGCTTGGATTAAAGACCTTTGTAAAAGAATTTGAGCAGGCGACATTGACCGGCGAAAAAGAAATCGGACGCACCATAGAGGAAGGCGTTGAGATTGCAAAGCTGCTGGAATCCTATGGATATGATTGTCTGAATGTAGACACTGGCATTTATGATTCATTCTATTATGCCTGTCCGCCCATGTATATGCCGAAAGGCTATCTGGTGGAGCTGGCAGCGAAGGCAAAAGCAGCGGTAAACATTCCGATTCTGGCGGGCGGTAGAATGAATGACCCGGAGATTGCGGAAGCAGCAATCCGGGACGGCAAGATTGACGCCGTGGTAATGGGCCGTGCGGCTTTGGCAGACCCGGAATATCCGAACAAGGTTCTAACTGGACATACGGAAAAAATCCGTCCATGTATTGCCTGCAATCAGGGCTGTATTACAAGATTGCAACAGGGTAAGCAGCCCACCTGTGCGGTCAATCCGGTGGCAATGCGGGAAATGCGTTTTGCCATGCGTCCAGTTGTTCAGGTGAAAAAAGTTATCGTGGTCGGCGGCGGTGTTGCCGGCATGGAAGCTGCTCGGACAGCAGCACTTCGTGGACATAAGGTTTCCCTCTATGAGAAGAACAGAGAATTGGGCGGCAACCTGATCCCTGGTGGCTCTCACAACTTCAAAAAAGAAGTACGGCAACTGAACGCCTGGTATCAGAATGAGTTGAACCATTTACCCGTAGAATTGCATATGGGCGAAGCCATTACCGCAGAACAGCTTCGGGAAATGAACGCTGATGTGATCATCCTTGCAATAGGTTCTGTTCCTGTCATTCCGAGGGTGCCGGGGATTGACGATCCGAAAGTCCTTGGCTGCATGGAAGCTTTTGCCCAGACGGAAAAGGTCGGACAGAATGTGGTAGTTATTGGTGGTGGTCTAGTAGGCTGCGAAATGGCTCTGGATTACGCTCAGGCAGGAAAGAATGTCACAGTTGTGGAAGCATTGCCCAAAATCTTATCAGCGGGAATCCCATCCCCGATTCCAAATGGGCAGATGATTCCTGATTTATTCGAGTATCACCATGTAAATGTGCTGGAAGGCCACAAACTTTCTGCTGTGGAGGATGGCAAGGTAATCCTGGAGCATGACGGCCAGAAAAAGACACTAGAAGCAGATTCGGTTGTAATCGCTGTTGGATTCCGTCCGGCTCCGTCAATGGCACAGGAACTTACAGGCAGCGGCGCAGTGGTCTATGATATTGGCGACGGTCATCAAGTCAGCACAATCCTCCATGCCGTTTGGGATGGCTACGAGATAGGAAACAACATTTAGCATGGCAGTAAAGCGAAACGCTTTATTTAATAAAAACTAAATTTTCAAGGAGGCTAATATTATGAGAGCAGAATTAAAGGAATATCAGGCTGTTGAAGCAGCCGCTATGAAGTTTGTCAAGAGCGTTGCCGAGGGCAATAGCACCTATGCAAAGGAACTGTTTACGGACGAAGCTGTCCTGTTTGGTTATTTGGACGGTAAACTGGAGCATGGCTCGATTGAGCAGTTCTATCACAATGTGGATACGGTTCCCGGTGGTGACAATTTTAAGGCTCGCGTAGATGTTCTGCTGGTGGAGGAATCGCTGGCGGTAGTACGCGTACTGGAAGAAGGCTGGGGTAATCGGATTGACTTTACGGATGTCCTGTTGCTGTTGAAAATGAATGGTGAGTGGAAGTGCGTGGCGAAAGCATACAATCAGAACTCCAACACCATTCAGGAATAATCTGAGGTTGACGTACCGATCAAAAAGCAGTTAGATGGCACCCATAAGGAGAATCACATATGAATAAAAAAATTGTCGTGATTACGGGAAGTCCCCGTAAAAACGGAAACAGCTTCGCAATGACCGACGCCTTTATTCGTGCAGCGGAGCAGAAAGGTCACAGCGTCACGCGCTTTGACGCCGCCATGATGAATCTAAGTGGGTGCCATGCTTGTGAAACTTGTTTTAAGACCGGGAAAGCCTGCTCCTTTGATGATGATTTTAACACAGTTGCTCCGGCGATTCTGGAAGCAGATGCCGTTATTTTTTCCATGCCGGTGTATTGGTACTCCATTCCGGGGCAAATCAAAAATCTCATTGATAAGCTGTATTCCTTTTTCGTTGTGAACAAAGACATTTCCGGCAAAGAGTGTGGCCTAATTGCCTGCTGTGAGGAAGAAGATTTGTCTATTATGGACGGTGTTCGTGTTCCGATGGAGCGTACAGCGGCTTTACTGAGATGGCGCATGATAGGCGAAGTGCTGATTCCCGGTGTTTTGAATACTGGTGATATTGATAAAACGGACGGATGCCGTCAGGCGGCGGAACTTGCAGAAAAAATCTAACATGTATGGAGAATGGTTATGAGTAAAAAAATAGTGATCTTAAACGGCAGTCCCCGCAGGAACGGCAACACGGCGGGGCTGGTGAAAGAATTTACCAAAGGAGCGCAGGAAGCCGGACATACGGTTACGGAGTTTTTCCTTTCCGGAATGGATATTCACGGCTGTAAAGGGTGTTTTGGCGGTCACAGCAGCAAAGAATGTCCCTGCGTCCAGCAGGACGATATGAACCAGATTTATCCGGCAGTCAGGGAGTGCGATGTGATCGTACTGGCAACCCCGCTGTACTACTGGAACATGAGCGGTCAAATCCGCACAGCCATTGATCGGCTGTTTGCACTGGAAGAAGGCGACGGAAATCTCTTGCGTGGACACGGTAGATCGTCCGCCCTGCTGATGGCGGCAGAGGGGCACGGCTTTGAAGATGTTCTGCAATACTACAACAATTTGTTGGGACACTTGAAATGGCAAAACCTTGGTCAAGTACTGGCTGGCGGCAACGGTGATATTGGCGACATTAAGGGTAAGCCGGAACTTGAGCAGGCTTATGCGTTGGGTAAATCAATTTAATCATAAAGAGCAAAAAGGAAACAAATAAAATGGAAAAAATCAAATTAGCACAGGCATCTCACCTGACCTCTCCAAACCCCGTTACTGTTGTCTGCACCGAAAAGCCGGATGGCAGCACCAATCTTGCTACGGTATCATGGTGGACGTACCTGTCCTTTAATCCCAACATGATTGCCTTTGCAATGGCAAAAACTTCTTACAGCGGGGAGCGTGTCCGTGAAACCGGCAATGTTATTGTAACGGTTCCCGGTGCTGAAATAGCGGACGCTGTAATGGGCTGCGGCAGCACGACCGGCAGAAATACTGATAAGGTCGCCAAATTCGGCATTGAACTTGCCAGCGTAGAGGGAAGCAAGATTCAGATTCCGGCATACAGCCGGGTGGCAATTCAGTGCCACATGAAAGAATACCATGAAACCGGCGACCACTATCTGTATATCTGCGAGGTAGGGCAGGTGTACGGCAACGAAGCAGAGGAAGCGCTCTTTGCATGGAGTGGCTATTCTCAACTTCGCCCTGCAAAGTAAAGGAGGGCAGATATGGACTTTTTAGAACTGGCAGCAGACCGTTATTCTGTCCGCTCCTATTCTGACCGTCCGATTGAGCCGAGAAAAATGGAACGAATTTTGAAAGCTGGATAGCTTGCGCCCACAGCAGTGAATTTTCAGTTGCAGAAAATCTATGTACTGAAAAGTCCGGAAGCCATCGGAAAAATTCGTTCCCTTACCCGGTTTGCCTATGACGCGCCGGTGGTTCTGTTGGTATGTGCAGATAAAACGAAAGTCTGGCGAAGTCCATCTGAGCGCGGATATGATATCGGTGAAATGGATGCCAGCATTGTCTGCACACACATGATGCTAGAAGCATGGGAGTTAGGAATCGGTTCTGCTTGGGTGCGCGGATTTGATTCGCAGCAGATGGCAAAGGCATTTGATCTGCCGGAGCAGGTACAGCCGATCTGCCTGCTTCCTATCGGCTATCCATCTGATAAATCGGTTCCTTATGAGGAATGGCACAGTACGTTCCGCCCACTCAGTGAAACCGTGGAAGAACGATAATGAGGAAAATACATTAGAAATCACAAAAGCAACGACAATGGGCCAGATTCTTGATTATGACCTGGGGATTGCTGATGTTCTGGTGAAAGTCGGAATGCACTGTGTCGGATGCCCATCCTCCATCCATGAGTCGCTGGAGGAAGCTTGTCAAGTGTATGGGCTGGACGTAGACAGAGTATTGCAATCTATCCATCAGTATCTGCAAGAAAGGACGACGTAAAAAAGTTGTTTCCACCCATATCAAAAAATTATCGGAGGTAACTATTATGAACGCATCTGTTAAAGACTACGAGGAGATCATGACTGTCATTACCACCTATCTTAAGGGTGGTAACAAAAACAGTGCTGCAATGAAACCCGCTTTTCATCCGAACGCTATTGTTAATGCACAGCCTGCTCAGACACTATTCGATGCGGTAGATGAAGCTGGCGAAACGCAGGCAATAGGACGCATTGACATTCTGGACATTGTAAAAGACATTGCCTGCGCCCGTGTAGTGATGGAGGGCTGGCACGGTATGAATTTTGTGGATTTTCACCATCTGATGAAAACTGAGGATGGCTGGAAGATTGTTTCCAAGATTTATACACAAATTTAAGCATAGGCAAAATTGGCGGGCTAAAGGACGGTACAAATCAGCCCGTCGTATGTTGATTATGAATTTCTATGATCCTTTTGCAGAATGGGTGGTGATTTAAAATCGGAAAACGAATATTGGTTGCGGACGATAATTTGGCGTTTATTTTAGCGATTCAAAATATAATGCAAAATGATTGTGTTAATGTTATCTGTACACAGTTTATCGAAAAAGCATTAGAAATTTTTACAAAAAATGAATATTGTCTTGTTATCATCTCTATCCAACCGACCATAAGTCGTGATATGTCGATGCTCCGCATGATACGGGAAAGCAAATCTGTCCCTATAATAGTACTCACACAAAATTTGAGTTTATCGGAAAAAATCGCCCTATTCCACGCCGGAGCCAATGTCTGTTTGGAAAAACCTATAGACGTAACACTTTGTGCAGCGCAGGCTTGCTCATTGATTCATCTATACTTGAATGCAAAAGAAGATAATTGTGAACGGTATCCATTAATTTTTAGCACAGAATTGATTATTAACCCCATATATCGTCAAGTAATCATAGATGGTGAACTACTTGATTTAACACGTACAGAATTTGATTTGTTACTATATATGGCAAGCCATCCTAATCAGATTTTTACCCGCCAGCAACTTTACCGACAAGTATGGGGTGATGATTTAGGTATTAGCGGGGAAAATACGGTTCGCGCCCATATAGGGAACCTTTATAAAAAATTGGCGGATATTGGCAAAACCTATATCCAAAACACCAGAGGGGTCGGCTATAAATTTGTTCCTCCTGCTGGTAAAAAATAAAATAGAACAGTGTATCATTCAAACGTCAGGGCAGCTTGCCTTGGCGTTTTTTTTAGTATGACGGGCATGCCGTCAGTCTGTGGTGAAAGTCCACAAGGGACGTAGTCGCCGACAAACCCCAAAGCGACTCCCAAGGTTCACACCGTGAGGTGCGGGCGCGAAGAAGGGATAGCGAAATCGTAGCCTGACGAACAGAAATCTGATATAAGGCGTACATGGCGGATAAGCTGGCTAGAGACAGCGAAGTCCAAAAGGCGACCGTAACCCATGTGCGTAAATCAGGCAGGTAGACGAGGAAAGACTGGGAGGCTTATCCCGTGAGGTCTCACAGACGGTTTCATTTGCCGTAGTAACAACGAACTGTGAGAAGTCAGCAGAAGCCGTAGTAGGCAGAGCCTTGAGACAGGTACTGCCAAAGGGTTGAACAACGTAACCGTGTAATCAAATGTATGCTTCATGGAATACCTGACAGCAGGAAGTGCGAAACGTAAATGAGCGGGTACTGCACCACTTAGGGCGAATCCATGAAAACGGAAAGGAGAAAGCACACAAAGCAATGTCAGAACTGTTAGAAAAGATACTATCCCAAAACAACATGAATGCCGCCTACAAGAAAGTCTGTGCCAATAAAGGAGCAGGCGGCGTAGACAATGTGACGGTAGAAGAACTCGGCGATTACATCAAAGAGAACTGGGAAAGTATCAGGGAGCAAATCAGGCGCAGGGAATACAAACCCCAGCCGGTCAGGAGGGTAGAGATACCCAAGCCGGACGGAGGAGTGAGAAAACTGGGAATCCCAACCGTAATGGACAGGGTAATCCAGCAAGGCATCGTGCAAGTGATAAGTCCTATGTGTGAGCCTATGTTTTCGGAGTGGAGTTATGGCTTCAGACCGAACAGAAGCTGTGAGATGGCTATCAGACAATTACTTGTATATCTGAATGAGGGATATGAGTGGATAGTGGATATCGACTTGGAGAGATTTTTCGATAACGTACCACAGGACAGACTAATGAGTCTTGTTCACGACATCATCAACGATGGTGATACAGAGTCGCTTATCCGCAAATACCTAAAAGCAGGAGTCATGTCGCGGCAGGGATATGAAGAAACAAAGCTGGGCACACCGCAGGGAGGCAACTTGTCACCGCTCTTGTCAAACATCATGCTGAATGAACTGGACAAAGAACTGGGAGCAAGGGGACTACGATTCACAAGATATGCGGATGACTGTGTGATAGCAGTGAGCAGCGAATCAAGTGCTAAGAGGGTCATGAGGACAGTGGCGGATTGGATTCAGAGGAAACTGGGATTAAAGGTCAACATGACAAAGACCCATATCACAAGACCGCAGAAGCTGAAATATCTGGGATTTGGATTCTACAAGGACAGCAGGGAAAAACAATGGAAATGCAGACCACATCAGGACTCTGTGAAGAAATTCAAGAGGAAGCTGAAAGAACTGACTTGTAGGAAAATGCCCGGAACAGTCACAGGCAAGATTGTGCAAATCAATCAGGTGACAAGAGGGTGGATAAACTACTATGCCCTCGGATCCATGAAAACAGCAATGACAGAGATTGACGCACATTTAAGGACAAGACTCAGAATCATTATTTGGAAACAGTGGAAAGTGCCGAAGAAACGACAGTGGGGATTGCAAAAGCTTGGGATAGGCAAAGACCTGGCACGACTGACAGCGTATTGCGGCGACCGATACTACTGGGTTGCCACAAAGACATGTGTGGTCAGGGCAATCTCTAAAGACGTATTTGCTAAGGCGGGACTTATAAGCTGTCTTGATTATTATAATGAGCATCATGCTTTGAAGTTATGTTGAACCGCCGTATGCCGAACGGCATGTACTGGTGGTGTGAGAGGGGGATTAAATTCCCCCTACTCGATTGTTTTGGTGAAAAAATTGCACAAGTTTGGCTGTGATTTTTCGTAAATATTTTTTTCTAAAGGGCAGGAAAGACTTGCCCTTTAATTTTTAAACTATATCCAGAAGCCGGCCCATAAAATTCTGTCCCGCACCTGAATGTGATTTTAAGCCATCTTCTAAAAAAGATTGCAGGCTTCAAACCAATGTGGGCGAGCGCGGCGCGTTCACATGAAGCATTCCAAAATCAAATCGCGCGCGGCGCGTTCTGATTTTCAAAAAAAGAAACCATGATAAGGAGTGATACCCATGAGCGATTATATGACCATCCAAACCACGCTGCCGCCCTATCTTCCCTATCCCCGTTTCCTGCTGGATACGGCTCTTTCGCAGACCGCAAAAGTAATTTACGCGGTCCTGCTTGACCGTGCCACGCTTTCCCAGGCAAACGGCTGGGTAGACCACAGCGGCAGGCTGTACCTGATATTCCCGATTGCGGGGATTGCCAGTACGATTGGCAAAAGCATTTCCACTGTCAAAGACGCGCTGAACGAACTGGAAAGAGCGGAATTGGTTGAGCGGAAACGGCGCGGGCTTTCCATGCCAAACCGTATTTACATGAAGCTGCCCAGCGGTCAGAAATCCGGCTTTCAGCAGGCTGGAAAACTATCCGTCCAAGAGCCGGAAAACGCCCCTTTAGAGGGTGGAGGAACCGGCTTTCAGACAGCCGGGAAAGCAGCCACTAACAACCTGAGTAAGAACCACCTGAATAAGAGCAACCTGAAAGGAGCGAGTGCGCGTCCGTATGGCAGATACCAGAATGTATTTTTGTCAGATGCGGAACTGGCAGAGCTGCAGGCAGACTTCCCCGCTGTCTGGCAGGAGTACATTGAGAAGCTGTCTGCATATATGGAATCTACCGGCAAGGCTTACCGAAGCCACGCTGTTACAATCCGCCGGTGGGTATCGAAGGATGAACGGAAAGCCACAGCCGCCAGAAAGAGGGACTACACCGCCAGCGAGGAGGACACCGTATGATACCGATTACTGCTGAAATCCGCGCTATGATTGACAAAGCTGCCAGCAGCCTGACAGTTGGGGAGGATGAATACACAGACCCTGCTGACGGCCTGCTCCACTGCCGTGCCTGCGGCCATCCGCGCCAGGCTGTAGTGGAAGCGCCGTTTTTGAACCGGGTAATCTTCCCCCGCTGCGCCTGCCCCTGCGAGGTGGAAAAGCGACAGCGCAGGGAAGAAGCACGGATACGCCAGGAACGGTTAGAGCGAATCAAAAGGCGCAGATCGCAGGGGCTGCAGGCCCGTTATCTGTACGATTACACGTTTGCAAATGACAGCGGCGAAAATCCGGCTATGGACAAAATCCGCGCCTATGTGGAGGGCTGGCAAACAGCACGGGAGCGCAATGTGGGTCTGCTGCTGTTCGGGGACGTTGGCACGGGGAAATCATTCGCGGCGGGGTGCATCGCAAATGCCCTGCTGGAGCAGGATATACCGGTACTCATGACGAATTTCTCCACCATCCTCAACCGCCTGTGCGGGACGTTCGGGGAGGACAGGCTGACATTTCTGGATGGGCTGGATGTCTACGATTTGCTGATTATTGACGATTTGGGCGTGGAGCGCAGTACGGAATACGCAATGGAACAGATTTACACGATTATCGACAGCCGATATCGCAGTAATAAGCCGCTGATTGTTACGACCAACCTGACACTTGAGGAAATGAAGAACCCGCCCGACCTTGCCCGCGCCCGGATTTATGACCGTATCCTGGAACGGTGCGCCCCTGTGCTTTTTGCCGGGAAGAATTTCCGAAAGGGCAATGCCGCCGTTACCCGCACGGCGGCGCGTGAGATTATCGCGCAGGGGGCGGGCGTACATCCTGCTGAAAGAAAGGAGCATCCATGACAAAAAGCCAGCCGGTTCCATCCGCTGAAACACCCACGCGCCGAAAGGACAAGCCACGTTTCATTGTAACCCGTGAATACAGCGGCGGGCAAAGTATGCAGGCCGCGTTTGAGCAGGCGATAGAAAACCAGGCTTGCGGGCAGTTTGCCGCATGGCGGGAAAAGAAAAACGGCGAATCTGCCGGTTGAAAAAATGGGCGGGACACGGTATAATGATTATATCGTGTCCCTGTTCATTAAGGAGAGCAAAAATGAGCAGGAAAAACAAAACCACTCCCACCGTCACCGCACTGTACTGCCGGTTGTCGATTGAGGACGGGCGGGAAAACGAGAGCATGAGCATCCAGAATCAAAAGTCGCTTTTGAAGGACTTTGCAGAGAAAAGCGGATTTTTAGATTACGAATTTTATGTTGACGACGGTTATACCGGCAGGAATTTCAACCGTCCCTCGTTTCAGCGGATGATTGCCGATATTGAAGCCGGAAAAATCAAATGCGTCGTCACAAAAGACCTGTCCCGCCTGGGCCGGAACTACATCGAAGCCGGCAGCTATATCGAAGTCTTTTTCCCCCGCCACAACGTCCGCTATATCGCAATTACTGACGGGGTGGACAGCGTGAACCGGCAGGAAATGGACATTACGCCGTTCAAAAATATCCTGAATGACCTATACAGCCGGGATATTTCCAAGAAAGTGCTGGCGGGATGGATGGCGCGTTCCCGGCAGGGCAAATTTTTAGGCGGCCCGACGCCTTACGGCCTGTGCCGTGACCCCGAAGACCACGGGCATCTGGTTATCGATCCGGAAACCGCGCCCACGGTCAGGCTGGTGTTTGATTTGGCCTTGAATGGGTACGGCACGATGAAGATTGCCAAGCACCTGCTGGAACACAAAATCCCCATTACCCGCGTCAAGACACCCGTAGAATCTGAGGTTCGCTATTACTCATGGAGCGGCTCTGTTATTGGGAAAATGCTCCGCAACCCAGTCTATAAGGGTGACCATGTGGTCTGTAAAGCGCACCAGAAAGCGATACGCTCCAACACTATAAATGCCATTCCACGCGATCAGTGGGAAATCGTTGAAAACTGCCACGAAGCGATTGTAAGCCGCGAGCAATGGGACAGGGTGCAGACGCTGATTGACCGCCGCCCTCCCATTATGCAGGGCAACCGCTGCCCGTTTTACAATTTATTTCACGGGCTGGTCTACTGCGCGACCTGTGGGAAGTCCATGCAGGTACGCTATGAAAAAGCCGGACGCATGGATGTTGACCGCATTACCAAAAAGAAGCGGGAGCCTATCGACAAGGCGTATTATATCTGCCAGACCTATAACCGGCTGGGCAAAAACGCCTGCACCAGCCACAAGATCGAAGCCCGCGACCTCTACAACCTTGTACTGTCCGACATCATGGCACACGCAGCAATGGCTCTAAAGGACGCAGAGGGCTTTTACAGGCGTTTAACGGGGCGTTTGGAGGAACAGTACACCCTGGACGAAAACGGGCTGAAACGCGAGCTTGAAGCGCTTACAAAGCGCAATCAGGAAATTGACGATATGTTCATGAGCCTGTATGCGGATAAGACCAAAGGCATCCTGACCGAGCAGCGGTTCCTGCGTATGACCGAAACGCTTGAGCAGGAACAGCACGACAACAAGGCACGGATGCAGGACATAACAGATGAGTTGCGGATTGCCAGCAGCGCGGAGGACGATGTGCGGCGGTTCATCGGTGAAATTCAGGCGTATGCATCCATCACGGAACTGGACGAAGCGATTTTGAACCGTTTGATTGATAAAATCTTTATCAGTGCTGTCGAAGTGATTGACGGCGAAAAGGTGCAGAAAGTCCGCATTGTTTATAACTTTGTAGGTGAGATTGAAAACTGAATTTTGTATTTACGGCCTCTTTCCCGTTTTGGGGAAAGGGGCCTTTTGTCGTTTCTGGATGAAATTTTGAGGGAAATCTGAACTATTCACTTGACATTGTGGCAGGGAACTGATGTCAACCGATGAATTGGCGGTGATGGACGGCGGCAAGTGCATCTTGCAGGTGCAGGGCGTAAGGCCGTTTTTCAGCGACAAATTTGACATTACCAAACATCCGCAATATAAATACCTGCTGGATTCCAGCAAGAAGAACGCTTTTGATATTGCAAAATATCTGAGCCGGAGATTGACCGTCCGACCGGACGACGTTTTTGAAAGCTGTGAACTCGAAGCGCCGCCTGCGTCTGATATAATTCCTCTACTTTATCTGTTCTATTGCCGCGGAAGCTGATCTGCCATATTTCAGTTCAACAATGATCACCGGCTTACTTACCGATGGACGCAGCAAAAAGACAATATCTGCGAGCTCACGCCCCGCAGGAAGTTCCCCTATCTGCGCTAAAAGACAGGGCGACGGGATAATCATCAATATCATCCCACCGCCCATTTAATATTTTTATGCCCTTTCCGTTGTCAGCCGGAACATCCGGTTAAATATAGACACATCCCTGTTATAAGCTGATTACAGGATCAGTAAATTTCTTCTTTCCCTTTTACCTTTCCCAGATATTTTACCTGTTCGGCTTTCGGAATTTTCAGCACATCCATCGCCTGTTCTATTGTCAATTTCAGGGCGGACATTACATTCTCAATTGCTGTTAAAGTTCCGATTTCTATGCCCTGACTTCTTCCAATCTTCATACCCTCATTTCTTCCAATCTTCATACCTTCATTTCTACCAATCTCTATTCCCTTTTCCAATCCAATCGCCTCCCCATCTTCCCGGAGAACCTCATCATAAACTTCCTGATTAAACTCATATATTCCCATCTCCACGATCTCCTCTCTGTTCTCTCTGAAAAAGTCCTCAAGAATACCCTCAAAAATACATTCATCCACTGCCTGGCGCACCGCTTCTTCCGTTTTCAGACCAGATGCCTTTTTGTCGCGGACTCTATTCACGAATATCGTATAACCTTTCAGGCTCTCGCATTTTTCCAACAACTCCCCGTTATAGCCGGGATTGATATTAATAACCGTCACTATCAACTCCAGATCCGGCTCTCTCTCTTCTCTGAAAAATAACTCTGACAGCCTGTAAACCTGCCTCTCAGGCTGTCTTGCAATTCCATTATAGAAAACGACAAACTTAGGCGTCGGAATTTTCACCTTAGTTGATCGATGCAGCCTGCCAGGCGGGGCAATCTTTTTTAATTCTTCCACAACATAATATAAATCTCTTAATGGCATATTCGGATTGACGCTGGCCTGCTGTTCATACAGATTTAATCTGGAATCAATTACAAAAGCGGCGTCATTCCTTATTTTCATACAGATTGCTTCTTCTAATGTGACAACTTCCAGTTCCTCTTCCCTCTCGTATTTTGTGCCGTTTATTGCGTTATACAGCGACAACAGATTCTTTTTATCCCTGTACAGCAGACAAAATACATTATCCTTGTGGTTTCTTGTTACGTTTAACAAACTACTTTCTCCTTTCCTATGGGAGAAAGCGTCGCAATACTTTTCGCAGTTACGATAACATCACGGACTTTACAGTATACCACAGCCGGGGTACTATACCTTCTGCCGGACACCGATTCATGCCTTCATGCCCTGTCGTCTCCGTTTCTCCCACTTTTATAATTTCACTGATTTTGAGTTTAAAGCAGGATTTGAGCCACCGTTTTCCAGCGGCAATTCGAACAAAGAGCAACACATTTGAAGTTCTCAATGCCGACATGATGGACATAATATCGTCCAATAGAACGTCTCAATATAGAGACTATATTTATGAAAATAATCTGCTTTACTTGACTATAACACAGAACATCCTTCCTTACAAGCACCAAAATAATAAAAATATCTCAGCGTTCTATATATGATGTTACAAAAAGGGGCTGTGAAAAAAAGGAGTTGAAAGCTCCAAACTTCACAGCCCCTTTGCCATTATAGGGCTTTGCCATTATATAGCTTACGGGTTGTGTCAGGCAACGCACAGGCACAAATCCCGCGATTGAACATATCAAGAAAGCACAACAAAACCTCTCAATCACCTCACCACATATACCGAAACCCCTTCTCTCTCTCTCTGAGCGGAAGCTCCTCCTCCTCAATGGAATCGATGCGGATCGGCTTTTTCTGATGCAGGCAGAGAATCATATCCCGTATGGTCTCCATACGCCCCTGCACCTCCATCCGTACATCCCCGTTCGGCAGATTTTCCACATATCCCGTAAGCCCCAGCGTATCCGCAAGATACTTGGACTGAAACCTGAATCCCACAAACTGTACTTCACCCTTAAAGATCAGTTTTTTCCTGACCATATCACCATCCGTTTTCTTTTCCGGCTCTGCGCCTTTCTCCTGTTCCGCTATCCTGAACTTCCCACAAAACTTCCAAAAACCGCTATCTTTTTTCTTCACTTTCCGCCACCTTCTGACACAGACCGCTCACAATACAAAATCCC
>OFGH01001535.1_pt1 | contig 14906 bp, 16 predicted proteins | sample 1521721 | NCBI WGS metagenome assembly OFGH01 (sample SAMEA3504132, study PRJEB24116) | mouse gut metagenome | biome: mouse gut; feature: mouse-associated habitat; material: faeces | place: Denmark | collected 2011
CATGAGGCTGTCCTTTTACTGTATCTGCTGAACTCCGGCCGCCCACCCCGCATTCGGTTCCGCCGTCCGCACAACCCGCAGCTCCCCCTTGAGGCCGAGGTTTTCCAGACTGGCCTGGTATATGTACAGCATTGCCTTGCCAAACACATCAATGGAATTTTCGTTCATAAACATGACCTCCTTTGGGGTTTGCTTTATACTATGCGCCCCGCCTGTCCCACTTGCCCCCACGGCCCGCCGCTGCGGTAAAATCGGGGCCTTAAAGGCAGCGATGCTATTCAGAGGAAATATTACATACTGAAAACCCTTGGCAACGCATTGCCTATTATACACAAGCATACTATTTCTTTACAACCGGCTATGCAGGACATAGGGCGCAGGCTAAAAAGCTGTATCAATAGCCCCGGTACACATCTTTGCGGCCCGAATCAGGCACAATTTCTTCTTGAATAGGAGGCCCCAGTGAAACAGGTTTTTCTATATATCCGCGTCTCCACCGAGGAGCAGGCCGTCCATGGCCTATCCATCGCAGCCCAGTCCGCCGCCTTGGAACAGTGGGCGCAGAACAACGGGCATAACATCGTTGGAACTTATATAGACGCAGGCATATCCGCCCGCAAACCCGCAAAAAAACGGCCCGAACTTCAGCGGCTCCTCGCCGATGTTCAGGCCGGAAAGGGCGAGCTTATTGTCTTTACAAAGCTGGACCGCTGGTTTCGTAATATTTCCGAATACTACAAGGTTCAGGAGGTCCTGGAACGCCACCACGTAGACTGGCGCACCATCCATGAGGATTATGACACCTCCACCGCCTCCGGGCGGCTGAAAATCAATATCATGCTGTCTGTGGCACAGGACGAGGCAGACCGCACCTCAGAGCGCATCAAAGCCGTCATGGAGGTCAAGCGCAATAAGCTGGAGCCTCTCACCGGCAGCTGTCCGCCCGGCTACAAAATCGACGGCAAACGCTTCGTCAAGGATCCGGCAAAGGAGACGGCTATTGCGGCATTTTTTCAAAAATACTTGGCTTGCGGATCTTTGGTCAGGACATTTGAGTATGTCCGTGAGAATTTTGGCCTGGCCCTGGGCTATCAAAGCGCCCACAAAATGCTCAAAAACCCATGCTACTACGGCCACTATTTCGGGGTGGACGGTATGACCCCCCCATACATTACCAAAGAGGAGTTCGACAAAATACAGTCTATGCGGAGGCGTATCGTGAGAAAAACAGAGAACAACCGGGTATATATCTTCTCCGGCCTGATTACCTGCGGAGAGTGCGGCCAGCGGATGGGCGGACGGGTGAACACGAACCAGGAATCCTATTATTATAACTGCTCCTCCCATTATATGGCCGCCAGCGCCTGCGCCAACAACTCCAACCTTGGGGAGCGGCGCATTGAAAGGTTCCTGGTTGAGACGGTCCGGGACAAAATAGGACAGTGGAAAATTGAGGTTGAGCAAATCTATGCCGGCAGGAAGGCGCGGGATTACAAGGGCGAGATTTCGGCCCTCCGGGCCAAGCTGGGGAAGCTCAAAGACCTCTACCTCAATGACCTTATCACCCTGGAAGAGTACAGCGCAGACCAGGCCACATATCAAATCAAAATCGAGTCCCTGGCCGCAGAGGAAGCTGCACAGGAAAAGCCGGATTTCAAGGCCTCAGACAGACTCCTGGCCGGCAGCTGGGAAACCGTCTACTACGGGATGAAGCAAGAACAAAAACAGGAGTTTTGGCGCATTCTAATTGGGGAAATCAGGATTTATAAAGACAAACACATTGAATGCGACTGGAACCAGTAATTTTTATCTATCTTCATAATATGTCATCGTCTACACAGGAATCCAACATGTATGTAAACGGCGGCAGCGAGGAGGAGTGGATGAACCGCTTGGCCGATGCCATGGTTCCTTACCTGAACGCCTCGGGTATCCAATTTGACCGTAATACCCCGGATATGAACGCCGTTTCCTCCATCCGGGCGTCCAACGCAGGCAACTACGACCTGCACTTGGCACTTCATTCCAACGCCTCCGCCCCCAGCAATTATGGCCGGACCAGGGGCATCATTGTGTTCTATTATCCGGGCAGCTCCAACGGCAAACGGGCGGCAGAGATCATGGCGGAAAATTTGAAAGCAATCTATCCCCTGCCCAACCGGGTTCGTACAGAGGCCACCACATCTATAGGGGAGGTGCGCCAACCCCGTGCCCCATCGGTGTTCATTGAACTGGGCTACCATGATAATGAGGATGACGCCACCTGGATCAAAACCCATCTGGATGAAATTGCCCGAACCATTGTCCTGGCGCTCACCGAATACTTTGGAATCCCCTTCTTGACCTCTGAGGGGCCCATCCGTCAAGGTGTCGTCGATGTGGACTGGGGCTATCTCAACATCCGCTCCCGGCCGTCTACCGCAGCCCCTGTGATTGCAAAAGCCTATGACGGCGCGCGGCTTTCCATCCTCAACCAGTGGCAGGACTGGTATCTCGTGTCCTTTGATGGAGCGGAAGGCTATGCCAACAGCAACTTTATTACACTCCTCTGAATCAGGGCATTCTATTTGCCAGCTTCTAGGCCCGCTGCCTCCTGACCGGGTGTGGGTTCCCGTTAATGACCTGCCTACCGCTCTAAACACCCTTGCTTTACTCCAGGAAGAAATTTCTGTACACTCTTCTGCGCGGCATGTGAATGACGCCATCTGACCTTTTGTAAATCGGTTGAGGACGTTGCAATAAAACTACATTTCAACTTGGAGATTACCATAAGCTTCGTTATCAGGCATTGAAATGTCTCCCGCTTTTTTGACGCATACTGGCTGCCTATACTGCTGTAAAATATGCTTAACCGCCAACACAAAAAGTCCGCCCGGCGGGATTTCATTTCAGCCGATAATGAAACAGGCGGGTTCAAGGAGCCAGCCCAACCCGTCAATATGCACGCCGCACTTGCGGCCCGGATGGTAATATTTTATGTAAACGCACCGTTCACGGTCTTTCTTCATCTGTTCCCATTGCCGTCCGGTACAGGAGGCCGGAATACTGGATCCGCGCGCCGACGCGCATTTTTGCCGTGGCTCTGCTCCCGGTAGACTTCCATGTCCGCCGCGCCAACCTGGCCGTAATGCCCTGACTTTTGGCAATGTCCGCCGGGCGCGCGTTCGCCCGATAAAGCGCGGCAATCTTCCGCCGGTTCGAAAAAGTTATGTATTTGTAGTGCCACGCCATGCTTTTCCTTCTTTACCCAACTTTCCCGGTCTCCATAGTATAAGAAATCCGATAGAATCAAATCGCCCCGTTCGTGGGGCTTCGTGTTCTTTCGCATTTAATGTTACAACTCGCATTCCTTAAAAAATTTCAATTTACCTCTTGCTTTTTCTTTCTTTGTATGGTAATATACTTGAGGTTCACAAGTTATGCTGTTTATCCGGGTGTGGCGAAGTTTGGTATCGCGCTTGACTGGGGGTCAAGAGGCCGCAGGTTCAAGTCCTGTCACTCGGACCAAAAATCCTCCGATTTCCGCTGAAATCGGAGGATTTTTATTGATTTTGTTCACTTTTCCGTATGGGTCAAATATGGGTCAACCTGTTCTGACCCATATCTGACCCATTCTGGAAAAATTTCAGGGAGTGCCGATTTTTCTCTCGGCACCCCCTGTTTCCGTTTTCTGGGCGGTTAGACAGCCTGGGCGATGAAACTGCCCATGCGATCTGCCGCCTCTTTCTGCATCTCCCCGGTGACGTGGGCGTAGGTGTCCAACGTGAATCCCGCGCTGTAGTGGCCCAGGATGCTGGATACCGTTTTGACGTCCACCCCCTGCTGAATCGCTAAGGTGGCAAAGGTATGACGCAAGCCATGGAAGGGGAAGTTTTCGGTGATTCCGGCCTTCCTCAACAAGGTCTTGTGTAGTCGCCCAATGCAGTCCGGGCCGTACATCTTCCCCGTCACCGGCGAGGGGAACATATAGGGATTGGACGGGTGCTTTTCATGCTCCTGCACCAGCAGATCCACCGTCTCTTTCGGCAGACAGATCGTCCGCACCGAATTGGCGGTCTTGGGCTGAGTCACCCGCACCTCGCCCTTCAAGCGTCCCGCCGATTTCGACACCGTCAGGGTGCGGGTCTCCACATCGAGGTCAGTCCAGAGGAGGGCTGTCAGTTCTCCCCTCCTCAGCCCCGTGGTCAGCTCCAGGTAGAACATGGGCAGGACGCCGTGCTCCTCCGCCGCGCTGAGGTAGGCTCCAATCTGCTCCGCCGGAAGGATCTTCATCTCCTTTTTCTCTTTGGGCGGCAGTCGGCAGCCGATGGCCGGGTTGAAGGGGATGAGCCGTTCCTTCACTGCCTGATTCAGCGCCGTGCGGAGCATGGCGTGGAGACCGCGCACCGTCCGGGCGCTCAGGCTCCTGTCCTCCATGCCCTCGTATTTCTCCACTCTGCCGCTCTTTTTTGTCTTGTTGTAAAATTTCTGAAGATCCAGGGTGGTGAGCTTTTCCAGCTTGATCTTGCCGATGTTGGGCGCGATGTGGTGCTCAATATAGCTGCGGTAGTATTCCGCTGTGCTGTCTTTGACGGCAGGCTTGCAGTAGTTCTCGTGCCAGAGCCAGCACCATTCCTCTACCGTGTATTGCCCTGCCTTGGTCACATCGATTTTCCCGCTTTTCTCAATGGCCTGGGCCAGCTTCTCCTTGCACTCTTTTTGCGTTTTTGCCAGAACATTTTTGTAAATGGCCTTGCCCGTCACCGGGTCGCGGCCCGCCGTATACCGTCCCTCCCAGCGGCCATCGGAGCGCTTGCGCAGGCTGCCCTCACCATTTGCTCTTTTCTTAGCCGTGGTCATTCGCCTCCGTTTCTAATGTCACCATCGTTGTCATCCATACACTCGGCCATCATCCTGACGCCCAGCCGGAAACCCAGGATAAAGTTTTCCAGCGCCGTGATGCTGTCGATTTCCTGCTGTGATTCAATCAGTTTTGCCAGAACCGTCTGCCCTGCTTTGCTGAGCTGCTCCATAAGCTGGTTTTCGAAGCGGGCCACACGGTCTGTGGCCCGCCGCAGTTCTGAATTAGGGTTCATAACCTGTTCATTGGGTGTGATGTTGCCATAGTAGAAATCTTCCAAAGTTTTCCGCATTTTCTCCGCCTCCTTTTGCAAGGACACAACATACCACAGGCCGGCGGGAATATCTATGGAAAAGGCCGAGAGTTATCAGTTTGTTATCAATTGACCTGGCTGTCGATCCATCGGATGAATTTCTCTTTCGGCACCACGATCCTGTTCCCGATTCTCAGTGCAGGAAAGTCATCGCTCCGCGCCAATTCGTAGGCCCCGGCACGGCTGATGCCCAGCACCACCGCCACCTCCGGAACGGAAAGCATTAGGGGCAGCTGGTCGTATGAGGTGTACTGTGTTTTCTTCATAATTGTCCTTTCTCCCTTCCGCACGGAAGGGTTCCTATTTGGTTGGATGCGTCTTGTTGATATAGTTCCTCTCAAAATTTTGGGGTGGGATACTCAAAATTCTAATACATTGTCATGTCCTCGTCCGGGTGGTCGTCTGGCTTGTGGCCCATGGCGATCTTCTTCTCCCGGATCTTTTGCAGCAGCTTACGGTCTGTCCGCATACCTACCGGGCTGTGCTTGGGGAGGGAGTTGTCCTGAAAAACCTGGGCCATGCTGTGGAGCAGGCGGATCACGGCCAGCGCCGCCACGGAGGCTTTGGAATCCTCCATCCGCTCCAACAGAAGGCCGGCGTACTCATTTCCCTGCGCTGCCGCCCGAGACAGCCAGTATTCGGCCCGCTCCACATCGCGGGGAACCTTCTGGCCTGTCAGGTACAGCTTGCCCAGCAGATACTGCGCACCGGGGTGGCCCGTCCCAGCACAGGCAGACAGGTGTTTCAACCCGCGCTCCGCATCTTTGGCCACGTTCTCCCCGCCGAGGTATTCCTTTGCCAGACGATAGCCCGCACAGAGTGAACCATTCTGCCACGCCAGTTCCAGCCACTCCATCCCCGCCCGAGGATCACGCACGTCCAAGTCATCAGAGAGCAGCAATTCACCCAACGCACACTGGGCCGGGCTCATCCCCGTCTGCGCCGCTTTCTCGAACGCTTTCGCCGCCAGCGCGCTGTCCGGGATAAGCACACCGCCATCCCGGTACAGCATTCCCAGCACATACCACGCCTGGGGCACACCGCGCTCCGCCAGCATCTGCATCTCCGATACCGCCCAATCCTTGTTCTCGATAGGCTCATTTGGGTCGTCCAGGATTTGCTTCATCTGCCGGTACCAGTGGCTGCGGGAATGGTCACAGCCGTCATCCTCATTCGGCTGTTGCTCCCCCTCGAAGGTCAGCACAGACAGACGGAGGTTTTCCGCTTCCGCCACGACGGCGTTCTTGATCTGCCGGAACTCTTTCCGCTGGGACAGCTTTTTCCTCTCGGGCGGCGCGTCGGAATAGTAACCCTCCACCTCACCCTGCAATGTCTGCCACTGTTCGTAGCACTTAGCCACTGCGGGCAGGCGCTCCATCTCGTCTACGATCTCATCCACCAGCCGCTTCACCGGCTTGGGCAGGTAGCCGTACTTCTTTTTACCCTTCACACCATCCAGTACCTGGGCCAACTCCCATATCAACTTCTCCGCTTCCGGATGGTCGCAGATGCCCTGGCGCATCTCCTTCACCAGTTCCAGCATGGACGCCCGCGCCTGACGCACCAACTCGTCACGGGAGACGGTTTTCTGCTCGTACAGATGGAGCATCTCCTGCTGGAAAATTTGATTCGTCAGCGTGGATTTGATTTTGCGAATGCCGTCCCGGTCCAGCCAGCCCTCCCCAGACTGACTGGACCAGGCCATCATGTGAACATGGGGATGATCGCCCTCATCATGGAACGCCGCGTACCAGCGGAAATGGTCGGCGGGTATGCTCATGGCGCTGGCGATCTCGTTGCGCTCGGCACGGAGCAGGTCGCGCCACGCCGATGCCCTGTCGTAGCCCAACCGCGCCGCGTCCTCCCGCTTCAGCGAGATGATGTGCGTCCACACGTTGCCAGTGTAGCTGTCCAACTCCGCCGCCGCCCTTTGCAGATCCACGCTGTCGTCGTCACCAAACAGGCCGTGGCTGCCCAGCCGCTCCACCCGCGTACGTGTCGCGATATACTTCAGGTACACATCGGAGCGGTTAGCCTGCTCCCAGTTACATTCCAGCGCCGTGGTGATGAATGTGGAAGCGTGGGCTTTGGTGTGCAACGCCTCCCAGTCTACATACTCCAACAGCTCTTTGCTGTCCGGGAAGTCCCGCACCAGCGCGCGGATCAACTGCTCCTGCCGCTTTGTGGCGGGACGGCCATCCGGCACAAGCTCCACTCCGTCCCGTGTGCCGATGTAGCGCAGGTAGCCGGACACGGAACCCCCGCCCTTGCCGCCGCACTTGAGGTACGGACTTTTCAAAATCAGCTTGGGCATCAGTCATCCTCAGCATGACGTGCGACCTGCTCAAAGCGCAGCTGGCCGTTGGTGCGCTTCACGCTGTCGATGCTCTCCGCCCGTTTGCGGCGCAGGTACGCCTCGTCCAGTTCGAGACTGTCGGCGAGGATGCGCTCGCACATTTCCAGCTCCACCGCCTGCTTGTACAGCAGCGACGCCATACGGTTCTCCATGGTGCCCAGCCGTCCGTTGATGCAGGAGCGGATGGCCGGCGGGAGAAAGGTCCCCGCGTCCTGGACGTCGAGATAGCCCAGGTAGAAATCCAGCGCGTGCTCGATGAACGCAGTCATGCTCCTGCTGCCGTCCTCGTGACAGCGCCGCTCCAGCTCGGCCTTCTTCTCCGGCGTGAGATAGACCGCCAACTTGTCTTTTTTACTCATTTTCTACTCCTTTCCGGGGCTTGCCCCCTGCTCAAAGCCTGTTACTTCGCACCTTTTTGGGGTTCTTGACCCCAACGGCACATTTTCTTTCTGTTTTTGACCCTAATTCGGGCTCCGGGAAAACGCCCGCACTGCGGGCGTTTGTGGCTCGGCGGGTGTCACTTGTGACGCCCGCTGTTTATCCTGCTTTTTCCTTCGTCCCGTCTTCAGGGCTCTCCTCGTGGTAGGTCAGCTTGTCCTGCGGCCCCGGCAGGGGCGGCAGATCCAGCAGATAATAGGTGTTGTTGCACTGCCGCCTCCGGCCCTTTCGGTCAGTGGCATAGGTGGGCACCCTGCGGATAAAACCCCGCCGCTCCAGCTCGTCCACCGCCTTTCGGGCTGTGGTGTCGGAGCAGCCGCAGGCTGCGGCGATGGTCTGCATACTGGGCCAGCAGTAGTCCTTGCTCCCCGCGCGGGAGCGCAGGTAGCCATATACCGCCAGCTCCCGACAGCCCAAGCCGTAGCTGTAGATGGCGTTGCTGGTTTTGAAATAGCGCTCTCCTAAAATTGACATGGTGGTTCCCCTTTCATCGTCCGTGGGTTGATAACCTGACGCGGAACATTTGGCCCGCCTCCTTCCTCCGCGCAAAATAAAATATTGCTCCCACAGAAATTTGTGGGGGCAATATTCATATTGCGTTTTCACTTGTGTGTGGTAAAATATTACTGTCGGGAGGTGACGGAATGTCTCAGGCCAGATACCAGATCTTTCAGCTGTCCGCCCGTGCGGTGATGAGTTACGCCGTGGAGACGGCAGATGGCTACTCCTTCGATCTCAGCGCGTTGGCGACGGAGAAATGCAAAAGCAGAACGGCCACCCACGAGCAGGACAGCAATGCCCTGTTCTTCCAGACCATGTGCGTCCTGTGTGGTGACAGTTACGCCGAATCCAGCGATGGGAAGCTCATCCCCGACCTGTCCGACGCCATCTTCTACATGGACTTCGACCGTGTCTTTGACCGCAGCGCCGCCAGCAAAAAACAGCGGGTATGCCAGGAGAAAGCCCGGGCCATGTTCCGTCCCGAGGGCGTGGGACTGGACTTCGGTTCCGGCCCCCGCCGTTATGTGGCTTTCGAGCGCTCCGGCAGCATGAGCCGTCAGGCGCGGCTGTCCTTCATCCGCGCAGACCTCCATGACGCGGTGCGCCGCCGCATCATGCTGGGCATGGACATTGACCAATGCCAGCTCTCCAAGCTGTACGCCTATAACGGCCTGATGCTGTCCAGCGGCGCGCGCATCGACGGCGTGGACATTGACCGTCCCCACCGGGTCATTGTCGTGGAGAACCGCCCCCGCACCGAGCACTTGGTTCCCGTCATCACTGTGGAGGACGACGGCTCCCAGGACACCACGCGGAAATATCACCGGGTGGAGAAAAAGGTGGACGTGTCCATCATCTGCTTCGATGGCGAGGGGCTGATCTCGCCCCGGTTTGCCGCGCAGATCGACAGGGTGCTGTGCGGCAGGCACATCCACACCTCTTTCCAAATTCGCCTGCCCTACGTCAAGGGGATGCTCCACCAGGTGGATTTTCACAGCTTCCTGACCGGCTGCGGCACCCGCACCATCACCGATCTGTGGGGCGTGGAGCACCGGGTCAAAGACGTGGACATCACCCTCACCCGCTCCATGTGCAAGGGCCTGGGCTGGATGGCGGAGTGCGGCATGGGCTGGCCGGACTACTGGGACGCTTTCCGGCGCTACCGCCACGCTCTGTACATCACCAACGTGAGCAAGGAGAAGCCGGAGCAGTTCACTGAGCTCAACTACCAGTTCCTCACCACCGTGTCTGTTCGCGCGGACGAATTTCGCCCCGCCGACTTGCCGGACGGCTGGGACCACAGCCCGGAGGAGGACAAGCGCCACTGGCTCACCAAGCAAACCGAGCTGGCCTACTACAACTTCCGGGCCAACGGGCAGTTTCGGCGGAACTACTTTCTGCGGGCACTGGAGGGACACCACTTCTGGGAGCGGAAAAAGAGCCGGGAATACTATCTCGCCGCCGTCCTGAAAAAGAACCCACGGTTTATCGCTGAGCCGGTGTACACCCAGGCGCTGGACAACTTAGCGGAGCGCATCGTGAAAAACTACGCCGTGGGACGGCTCATCGTGGCCGGGGACAACCGCTACCTGTCCGGCGACCTGCTGGATTTCCTGGTCATGCTGCTGGATTTCAAACAGGTGCGCACCAAGCGGGAGCGGGCATTTTTTGCGTCGGCGCTTACAGACGCCCGTCATTTCCCCCGCGGCGCGGTCTACGCCCCCGGCGCGGTCTATCCCCGGCAGGAGGTATGCACCCTCCTGCGCAATCCGCATATCGCTCGCAACGAGGAGATCCAGCTTTCTTTCTTCGACGACAAGGACAATATGCGCCACTACTATTTCCACCAGCTTACCGATGTGGTCATGGTGGATTCCAACATACTGGCGGCGGAGCGGCTGGGCGGCGCGGACTACGACGGCGACATGGTCAAGACAATCGCCGACCCGATCATCAACACCTGCGTGCGGCGCAACTACGACATCGCCCGGTTTGAGAAATACAAATCGCTGGAAAACCAGGAAAACATCCCCCTGCTGATGATTCCGGCGGCAGCGCCCCGGATCCGCTCCGCCCACGACTGGGAGGCCCGGTTTGAGGCGGTGCGGGACACCTTTTCCTCCCGGGTGGGGCAGATCTGCAATGCCGCGCTGGACCGCAGCATCATCGCCTACAATGAAAACTCCGACGACGAGGAGCGCCAGCGCTGCCGGGAGGAAACGGAGCTGCTGGCCATCCTCACCGGGCTGGAGATCGACTCGGCCAAAAGCGGCGTGCGGCCCGACCTGGTGGAATTTCTGGGCCAGCGGACGGTGAAGCGGACGCCGTTTTTACAGTACAAGTATCTGGCGGAGCACGCCTCTACCCGGCGGGCCTGGTACGAGCCCACCCATGCCGCAAAGCTCAAGGCGTTCTTCAAGAAAGTGGATTGGAGCGAAGTGGACTCCAACGTGGAGCGGCTTCCCTACCTGGCCCACCAGCTGAAAAAACACACGCCGAAACTCAAAGTCACCCCGGCGCAGGATGGGGAGCTGTTTGCCTTTGCCGCCAAGCCGGGGTGGCGGGACGCGCTGGACAAAGACACTTTGGATGCGGTAGCCACTCTGCTCAGGGACTACGAGGCGTGTCTATCCCGCATTCGGGCCTGCCGGGTGCCCGTCCAGAGCAAGGGGCGGAAGAACGATGTGGAGCGCATTCTCTTTTCCCGCGGGCAGGAGGATGACTGGGACGCGGACGAGCTGTACGCCCAGCTGGGCGAGCTGCCGCCGGAGCGGGTGGCGGAGGTGCTGGAGGCCATGCGTCGGGATGGGTGGCAGTTCCTGGACACGGAGGCCCGGGAGCGCTTCCTGCTGGAATGGCTGCCGGAATTTGAGGAGCTGTTCGACCTGCTGACTGACTTCCGCTTTGGCGGCTACCGGGTGCTGTGGGATATCCTGCTGGATATCGACCAGGAGAACACCGCCCAGGATCGCAAACGGCTGGTTCGGGATGGGGACTCCCCTGCTTTCGCCACCATGATGGAGGCGTATCAGAAAAAGACGGCCTCCCAGTCCTACCGGGACGCCGTCTCCGCCAAGTGCCGGGAGCTGCTGGACATAATCGTGAAACCTGTGACCGCTGTGCGGTATGTGGTGGCTCTGGGCAAGCGTGGGCTGCTGTGGGAACTGCTGCCGGACGCCGTTCTGCCCAACGTGTTGGAGGTGCCCCATGCTGAATGAGTGGCGGGAGTTTTTGGACTACACCAGGCCGGTGGCCTACAAGGCCGACGGAAAGAAGGACACCACCTGGCTTGGGCGGTTCACCTTCGAGGCTCTGCGGGAGTTCGGCGGGCTGTCCCGGATCTTGACCATCCTGGCACGTGGGTTCCTGTTCCATGGCCCGAACGGGACAGAGTTGGACGACCAACCCAGAGAGCGGATGGCCTATGCCCGCCGGGGGCTGTGCGCCTGGTGCAGTGTGCCGGAGCGGGCAGGTGCCAAGCCGGAGTGGCAGTATCGGACGGATTTCGGCGCACTCCACCGGGAGTTCCCGGCACTGGTGGACGAAGATGGCCGCGGCTGGTTCTGCCGGCATTTCCACGCCGCCATGGCTTTCGCGCGGGACAATCCGAAGGTAGTGCGGAAAGCGTATTCCGAAACCGCCGGGGAGCTGGACAAGAAATTCGACGCGGAGTGGCGCAAAAAGGTGCGGCAGTTCCAGATACCTCTGTTTTCCTCCAATGCGGACGCCGCGTGGATTCTCCGTTTTGACGATGTGTTTGCCGATGCGTTGGAACTGGGCCCGCTGCGCCGGGATGAGATGGAGCTGCCCGAGGAACTTCGAGCGAAAATCGAGGCGGTACGGCCGGAGAAGCTGCCCGCTGAGGCGATCTACATGCTCATCGCCTACTATGCCGCCAACCGGCCCGAGGACAGTGATTGGGTGGTGCTGCCGGTGGCGAATTTTGACTGCTGGTTCGGGGACACCAATTTCGGACGAAAGCATCTCAGCCAGATTTCCGAGGAGATCATCCAGCGGAGCAGCAGCTTCGGCGTCAGCCGGTATCGGGTGCTGCCGGAGTTTCTGCCGTAGACAGCGCGAAGGGCTGAACCGCTTCCGGTTCAGTCTTTCGCTTTTTCAACAGGGGGCCACAGCGGGCACACGGTGGCCACAACATGGGGCGGTCTGGGCTGGGGAGGTGTTAACCCTCGTCCGGGAATTCCCATCGCTCCGGCGGCGCGCAACGGGCGTCCTGCCCGGTTTGGTCTGACCGGGTGGGACGCCCGTTTTCCGGGTAGCTGTTCAGTTCGTTTGCCAGCCGCCACGCCAGCCGAAAACCGCAGACGAAGCTGTCCATAGACATCTCCTCTGCCAGATGGTCTTTGGCGTCGATCAGCCGGAGCACCAGCCGCCGTTCCGGCTTGTCCAGTTTTAGGATGAGCTGTCTGTGGATGTCCTGGATCTCCGTGCGGGTGTCCGCCGACTGGGGCGGTGTATAGAAGCTGTCGTACAGAGCTGTCAGGGTCTTGTTCATGCCGTCGCCTCCTCGTGGTACAAACATATACCACAGGCCGGTAGGAAAAGCTACTGAAACTTTTCGGAGCGTGTCTTTAACTTGTTGGATGCGTTTTGTTGATATAGTTCCTCTGTGGATTTTGGGGTGGGGTGCGGTAAAATCAGCACCTCTATGCGGTGATTTTTTCGATCAACGCCAGTTCATCTGCTGTAAAGCTTGTGTTCTCCGCCGCTTTGACGTTATCCAGGATTTGCTCCGGGCGGGAGGCCCCGGCCAGTACACTGGCCACGATGCCGTCGTGCAGAACCCAAGCCAGCGCCATCTGCGCCAGGGTCTGGCCGCGCTGGGCCGCCAAATCGTTCAGCACCCGGATCTGGTTCATCCTCTGCTCTGTCAACTCATTTTCCTTTAAGAAGCGGCCATCAGTCATGATCCGGCTGTCAGCGGGGATGCCTTTTAGGTAGCGGTCTGTCAGTAGCCCCTGGGCCAGGGGCGAGAAGGCAATGATCCCTTTGCCCAGCCTGACCGCGGTCTCCTTCAAGCCGTTGCTTTCGATTGTGCGGTCAAAGATGGAGTAGCGGTTTTGGTTGATGACAAAGGGCACCTTCCACTCATTCAACATCGCAGCGGCCTGCTGAAGATGCTCGCCGTCATAGTTGGACAGGCCGACATACAGCGCTTTGCCGGACTGCACCGCGGAGGCCAGCGCGCCCATGGTTTCCTCCAGCGGGGTGCCGGGATCCATGCGGTGGTGGTAGAAGATGTCCACATAGTCCAAACCCATGCGCTTCAGGCTCTGCTCCAGACTTGACAGCAGGTACTTCCGGCTGCCCCAGTCGCCGTAGGGCCCGGGCCACATCTCATAGCCCGCCTTGGTGGAGATGATCAGCTCGTCACGGTATGCGCCCAAATCCCCCTTTAGGATGCGCCCGAAGTTGATCTCGGCTGTGCCCGCAGGAGGGCCATAGTTGTTGGCCAGGTCAAAGTGGGTAATGCCGTGATCGAATGCGGTGAAGCACATTTCCCGCATCGTTTCAAACCGGCCGGTATCTCCAAAATTGTGCCATAAGCCAAGGGACACCGCAGGCAGCTTCAGGCCGCTGGCACCCAGGCGGTTATAGGGCATTGTGTCATAACGTTTCTCAGAGGCAATGTACATAGTTGGATCCCTTCGCTTTCTTTTATGCCTTTATTCAACGGCTGTCACATTATCTGTCCACATCTCACACTGGATCATTACCGTCTGCACCGCATCCTCCATCCCCTCCGGCGGGTATTTATGCTTTTTCAGGAGGCGCTTCACCAACCGCATCCCGGCCCGGGCGCTCTCCTTCTTCTGCCAGTCGATGGTGCGGTTTTGCCGCAGAAGGCCTGTCAGTTCCTTGGTGATGGCGATCAGTTCCTCATGCTCATAAAAATCCTTGATGGCCTGGGGCTTGGTCAGCGCGTCATAGAACGCCAGCTCCTCCGCGTTCAGCCCCAGTGCCTCGCCTTCCGCATTGGCTTGGGCGATATCCTTTGCCAGCTTCAGCAGCTCCTGGATGACTTCCTCGTTGGTCAGCATTCCGTTGAGGTAGCGGTTCATCACACTTTGAATGATTTCGCTGAACTTTTCCGACTTGACCACGTTGCTCCGGCGGTAGATGGACACCTGCTCGGCAATCAGCTTTTTCAGCAATTCCACCGCCAGGTTTTTCTCCTTCATGTGGGCGATTTCTTCCAGAAATTTCGGATCAAACAGGGAAAACTCCGTCCCAACGTTGGAAAACAGGTTGATAATGCCCTCGCTTTTGATGCTGTGCTTTAGCAGCTCGTTAATCCGATCGTTGACCTCCGGCAAGGTGAATTTTTCACCTGTCCCGCCTGTGGTCAAGCGCACAACCATCGTTCTGACCGCCTCAAAGCGCGCATTCCAGCCGCGTCTTTTCCTCCACCAGGCTGGCACACAGCGACAGTGCCTGAC
>OFGH01001540.1_pt1 | contig 14889 bp, 17 predicted proteins | sample 1521721 | NCBI WGS metagenome assembly OFGH01 (sample SAMEA3504132, study PRJEB24116) | mouse gut metagenome | biome: mouse gut; feature: mouse-associated habitat; material: faeces | place: Denmark | collected 2011
GATGGCGCGCCGCACCCGCCGCCCCGCCACGAAGCCGCCGAGCAGCGCACGGTCCAGCGCAGGGCCCGCGCACTGCGCGACGGCCTCGCCCCCCTCGGTCAGCGCGAGTTTCACACGCGAATTGCCTATGTCCACGATCAGATTCATAATCCGCGCAGCGTGCGGTAGGCCTCCTCCACGTCCTTTATTCTGCGAACGGTCATCGCCAGCCGGTTATTGTGCTGCTTGAGCACGAAGCGGTCGGGCTCGCGCGTCACGCGGCGCAGCAGCTCCATGAACACGTCGCTCTTGTAGTAGGGCGAGTCCTGCTCGCCGACAAAGTGCACGATCATCAGTCCGTTCTTCACCTTCACGTGCTCCATGCCGAGGCGCTCGGCCTCCCAGCGCAGGCGCACCACGTCGAGCAGCTCGCACGCCGCATGCGGCAGCGGACCGAAACGGTCCTTCAGCCGCGCCTCGAACGCACGCAGCGACTCCTCGTCCTTCGTGGTGTCCAGCTCGCGGTAGAGGCGCAGGCGCTCGGCCGTCTGGTGCACGTAGGTGTCGGGCAGCTCGGCCTCCACGTCGATCTCCACCAGCGCGTTGTCCACGAAGCGCAGCCGCTCGACCACCTGCTGCTCGGCCTGCGTGAGGCCCGCGACCTCCAGCCCCTCGGCCCGCAGCTCGGCGATGGCCTCGTTCAGGATCTTCTGGTAGGTCTCGAATCCCACGTCGGCGACGAAACCGCTCTGCTCGGCACCCAGCAGGTTGCCCGCGCCGCGGATGTCGAGGTCCTGCATCGCGATGTTGAAGCCCGAACCCAGGTCGGAGAACTCCTCGATGGCGCGCAGACGTCGCCGCGCATCGGACGACAGCAGCTCGTCGGGCGGCGAGAGCAGGTAGCAGTAGGCCTTGCGGTCGCTGCGCCCCACGCGGCCGCGCAGCTGGTGCAGGTCGCTCAGACCGAAGTTCTGGGCGTCATCGACGATGATCGTATTGGCGTTCGGCACGTCGATGCCGCTCTCGACGATCGTCGTCGAAAGCAGCACGTCGAACTCGCCGTAGATGAAGTCCATCACCAGGCGCTCCAGCTCCTCGGCCAGCATGCGGCCGTGCCCCGTGCGCACGCGCGCCTTGGGGCACGCCTGCTCGACGACCGCCTGAATGCGCGGCAGGTCGTCCACGCGGTTGTGCACGAAGTAGACCTGGCCTCCGCGCGCCAGCTCGGCCTCCACGGCGTCGCGGATCACCTCCTCCGAGAAGACGTGCGACTCGGTGACGATCGGCTGGCGGTTGGGCGGCGGCGTGGAGATGACCGACAGGTCGCGCGACCCCATGAGCGAGAACTGCAATGTGCGCGGAATGGGCGTCGCGGTGAGCGTGAGCGTATCGACCGACACGCTCAGCTGGGTCAGCTTCTCCTTGGCCGCCACGCCGAACTTCTGCTCCTCGTCGATCACGAGCAGTCCCAGATCCTTGAACTTCACGTTCTTGCCCAGGATTTTGTGGGTCCCGATCAGGATGTCGATGCGCCCCGCGGCCAGATCGGCGAGGATTTGCGACGTCTCGCGCGACGATTTGGTGCGGTTGAGGTACTCCACGCGGATGGGGAAGTCGCGCAGGCGCTGCGAGAAGGAGCGGAAGTGTTGCAGCGCGAGGATCGTCGTGGGCACGAGCACCGCCACCTGCTTGCCGTCGGTCGCGGCCTTGAACGCCGCACGTATGGCCACCTCGGTCTTGCCGAAGCCCACGTCGCCGCACACGAGGCGGTCCATCGGCTGCTCCGACTCCATGTCCCGCTTGATCGCGGCCGTGGCGGCCTGCTGGTCGGGCGTATCCTCCCAGGCGAACGACGCCTCCAGCTCCTGTTGCAGGTAGCCGTCGGGCGAGAAGGCGAAGCCCTTCGAGGCCTTGCGCCGGGCGTAGAGCGCGATCAGCTCGCGCGAGATGTCCTTCACGGCCTTCTTGGCCGCGGTTTTCAGCTTCTGCCAGGCCCCCGTGCCGAGCTTGTAGACCTTGGGCGGCTCGCCGTCGCCCGAGCGGTAGCGCGAGATGCGGTGCAGCGAGTGGATGCTGACGAAGAGCACGTCGCCGTCCTTGTATACTAATTTTATGGCCTCCTGCATCTTGCCGTTGCGCTCGATCTTCACCAGACCGTCGAAGCGCCCCACGCCGTGGTCGATGTGCACCACGTAGTCGCCCGGACGCAGGCGGTTGAGCTCCGCCACGGTCATCTGCTCGTCGCGGCGGATTTCGCCGTTGATGCGGTAGCGCTGGTAGCGGTCGAAGATCTGATGGTCCGTATAGAAGCACGCTTTCAGCGCATGATCCACGAACCCCTCGTGCAACGTGAGGGCGAGGGGCACCACTGCGGCCTGTCCGCGGCCGATGCGGCGCAGAATATCCTGGAGCCGCTCGATCTGCAACTTGTTTTCCGAGAGCAGGTAGGTCTCGTATCCGCGCAGGGCGTTGCGCACCAGGTCGTCGGCCAGCACCTCGAAATGCTTGTTGAATTCGGGCTGGGGCGCCGTGTCGAAGGCCCCCGCCGCAACGGCGGGACGCTCCTTGAGGTTGTCGCGCTGCACGAACATGCGGGCTTCGGCCATGTCGGCCAGCAGCCCGTTGCGGCTGGTGACATGGTAGTCGATCCGCGACGGGTCCTCCAGGTCGCCCAGCAGTTTGCGGCGCACCTCGTTCACGCGCTGCAACACATGCTCCGCATCGTAGAACCAGAACGACGCCTCCGCTCCCGCGAAGCGGGCCAGCGACACCCTTCGCGCCTCGCGCGCATTGAGGTTCGGCACGATGCCCGCCTCCGCGAGGCGCGCCTCGGAGAGCTGGCTCGAAATGTTGAACCGGCGGATCGAATCCACCTCGTCGCCGAAGAAGTCCACGCGGAAAGGTTTGCTCTCGGAGTAGGAGAAGACATCGACGATGCCGCCGCGCAGCGAATACTGCCCGGGCTCGTAGACAAAATCCACGCGTTCGAAGCCCGCATCGACCAGCGCCTCCACGAGCAACTCGGGCGTGATGCGGTCGCCCACGGCCACGCGGATCGTCTCGCGCTGCAAATCGCACGCGTCGGCCACCCGCTCGGCCAGCGCCACGGCGCAGTCGTTGCCCGAGACGACGGTGACGCACTTTATCATTTCGGAGACGGGCATCTGCTCCCCCTCCTCCAGGTAGACCTGGGAGCCGCCCATGCCGGCGGCGTAGGCCGAGACGGTGACCATGTCATCCAGGGAAATGCGGCCCGAGTCCACCGCCTCCATGACCAGAAGCAAGGTCATGATCTTGGTGACGCTGGCCGGCTCCAGCTTCTCATGGGCGTTATCCTCCAGCAGGACGGCGCCCGTCTCCTTTTCCATCAGCAGGCAGGAGGCGCAGGACAGACTCAGCCCGGCGTCCGCCGGGGACGCTCCGGCCGGAAGGATACAGAGGGCCAGCACGGAAGCGGCCAGCGCAATTGAAAGGGATTTTTTCATAAAGGATTCCTCCTGATCCATGAATTTGCGGGTATGGTCAGGATGTGGAGCGGGCGGTTTTTCTATTCTTGGGTCTCAGATGGTAATTTTTGCAAACAAAGCACAGTGTAACGGGATGCGGAGGAGAAAGCGGGCGAAAAGCGGCGGAGAAAATTTTTTTGTTGGATGTACCCAAATGTGCAACTTTTGCCCGCCGCCCCCCACGGTTGTAAGGAGGGATGAGATGGCGAAAATCGGAAAGCTGCCGGACAGAGAACAGATTATCAGGCAGATGTGGAAGCTGGCCAACGCCGAGGCGGGAGACGCCGTCAAGCTGGCCTGCTTCCCTCCCGAGGAGTGGCGGGACCCGGAAAAGCTGGACCTGGACGCCCTGACCGAGTTCAAACGGGGGAGCAACGGCGTGGTGGAGCTGAAATTTGTGGACCGGGGGCGGCTGCTGGAGCGGCTGCTGGACACCGTGGACCACAGCGGCGAGGATCAGGTGGACCGCTTCCTTCAGGCGATGGAGGGACAGGAGGGGTAGCTTGGTTTTTTCCCAAAAACAGCGCCAGGTGCTGACCTGGTGGCGGCCTGGTTCCCCCCACCGGGACAAGCAGGCCATCATCTGCGACGGGGCGGTGCGCAGCGGCAAGACGCTGTGCACCGGCCTGTCTTTCTTCTGCTGGGCCATGTTCTCCTTCCAGAGCCGGAACTTCGCCCTGTGCGGGCGGACCATCCAGTCGGTGCGGCGCAACCTCCTCTCGGAGCTGCTTCCCTTACTGGAGCGGATGGGATTCCGGTGCGACCAGAAGGTGTCCCGCAATGTGATTCTGGTGCGGCTGGGAGGGAGATGGAACCAGTTTTACCTCTTCGGCGGCAAGGATGAGGGCTCCGCCGCCCTGATTCAGGGGATCACCCTGGCCGGGGCGCTGCTGGACGAGGCGGCGCTCATGCCCCGGTCCTTTGTGGAGCAGACCGCAGCCCGGTGCTCGGTGACGGGCAGCAGGCTGTGGTTCTCCTGCAACCCGGAGTCGCCCGCCCACTGGTTTTACCAGGAGTGGGTGTGCAAGGCGGATGAAAAAAAGGCTCTGCGGCTCCAATTTACCATGGCGGATAACCCGGGGCTGTCCGACGAGGTGCGGGCGCGGTACGCCAGCACCTTTCAGGGCGCCTTTTACCGCCGGTTTGTACTGGGGGAGTGGGTGGCCGCCGAAGGGCTGGTCTACGACTTTTTCGACGAGAGCTTCGTCCGGGAAGTCCCGGAGGGGCCCTTTGAGGAGTGGTACGTCTCCTGCGACTACGGCACCTCCAACCCCACCTCCATGGGGCTGTGGGGGAGAAAGGACGGGACCTGGTTCAGGGTGAAGGAGTATTACTATGACGGCCGGGCCGCCCGGCGGCAGAAAACTGACGAGGAGTACGCCGACGACCTGGCCGCGCTGGCCGGGGGCCGGCCCGTTCGGGCCGTCGTCGCCGATCCGTCGGCGGCCAGCTTCTGCGAGACGCTGCGCCGCCGGGGCTGGCGGGTCAAAAAAGCGGACAACCAGGTGGTCTCCGGCATCCGCCTTACCGCCCGGCTGCTGAAAAGCGGGAAGCTGGTCATCTGTAAGGGCTGCGGCAGCGCCGTCCGGGAGTTCGGGCTGTACCGCTGGGACGACCGGGCCGTGGGCCGGGACCAGGTACGCAAGGAGCACGACCACGCTATGGACGAGATTCGGTACTTTGCCGCCACCGTGGCCGGAAAAGAGGGACGGGGCGGCTTTGTCGCCGGAAGCGTAGAGAGAAAAGCGTTTTAAGAAAGGAGAACTGCCATGAAATGGTGGAAACAGAAGCGGAGGGAGCCCCCCGCCGCCGTGGTGCAGGTGCGGCGGGGGGAGGGACAGCCCTTTAGGGCACTGGATCGGTATGTCCCCCTGCGTACCGGGGAGACGGCCCTGTACCGGGCCATCCGTGAGGGGGTGCCCATCGTGGACGCCGCTATCTGGAAGCTGGTGCGGCTGTGCGGCGGGGTGAGCGTCCAATGCGCCGACAGGGCCGCCCGGACGGGGCTGGAGGAGTTCTTCCGCACTGTGGACGTGGGCTGGGGGCAGCGGGGGGTGCAGGCCTTTCTGGACCGATATCTGGACGACCTGTTTACCTGCGGCCATGGGCTGGGGGAGGTGGTCCTTACCCCGGACGGAAAGGACATCGCCGCCCTGCTGTGCGCCGACCCGGCGCAGGTGGAGGTGAAGCTCGGGGACAATCCCCTGGACTTCAAGCTGTGCAGGACGGGGATCGGGGAGAACCGGGAGCTGCCCTGGCAGGAGCTGCTCCTCTTCACCCCCTTCCAGCCCACCGGAGACGCCCCTTGCGGGGTGTCGCTGCTACGGTCCATGCCCTTTATGGCCGGTATTCTGCTGAGAATTTTTCAGGCCACCGGCCAGAACTGGGAGCGGACGGGCAATCTCCGCTTCGCCGTGGTATGCAGGCCCGGCGAGGGGGAGGAGGCCTTCGCTCAGGAGCGGTGCGGCCAGATCGCCCAGGAGTGGAGCGCCGCCATGCAGGCCGGCCGGGAAGGCTCCGTCCGGGACTTTGTGGCCGTGGGCGACGTGGACATCAAGGTGATCGGGGCGGACAGCCCGGTGCTGGACAGCACTACCCCCGTGCGGCAGATTCTGGAGCAGCTGGTGTCCCGGACGGGCATTCCCCCCTTTATGCTGGGGCTGTCCTGGTCGTCTACCGAGCGGATGAGCGCCCAGCAGGCGGACATGCTCACCAGCGAGATCACCGCCATCCGCCGCTGCGTGGAGCCCGCCCTGTACCGGACGGCCGAGCTGTGGCTGCGGCTCCACGGCTTCGTGGGGAAGGCGGAGATTGTCTGGGAGGACATCAACCTTCAGGACATTGTGGAGGAGGCCAGAGCGGAGCTCTACCGGGCTCAGGCCGAAAAATTAAGGAGGGAAATGCAGTGAAGATCGTCAAGCAGACAGAGGGCGGGCAGAACGCCGCCCTCAGCCCGGAGGACCTGGAGCTGATCGGCGCCCTGGCCCGGAAGCCCTTGGAGCCGGAGGAGGTGTACACCTTTTCCGTGCGGCTGTGCGACAACGAGATCGACCGGGATTTTGAGCGGTTCACCGTCCGGACTCTGGAGAAGCTTGCCCCCATGTTTGTGGGCAAGGCGGGCATATTCGACCACCAGTGGTCGGCCCGGGGACAGGCCGCCCGCATCTATAAGACGGAGATCGTCCGGGAGCCCGGCCGGGTGACCGGGGCCGGGGACGGGTACTGCTGGCTCAAGGGCTGCGCCTACATGGTGCGCACCGACGGCAACAGGGACCTGATCGCCGAGATCGAGGGGGGCATCAAGAAGGAGGTCAGCGTGGGCTGCGCCGTGGAGCGCGCGATTTGCTCCATCTGCGGCTGCGACCGGACTCAGACCGACTGCGGGCATGAGAAGGGTCAGGAGTACGGCGGGCAGCTGTGCTGGGCCGACCTGGAGGGGGCCAAGGACGCCTACGAGTTTTCCTTTGTGGCCGTCCCCGCCCAGCCTGCCGCCGGGGTAGTCAAGACCGCCCGGTGGGGGGACGCCCGGGCCGCCGCCCGGCTGGAAGAGGAGGCCGCCCTGGGCCGGAGGTGTCTGGAGCAGCTCCGGGGCGAGGTGGTCAGACTTGCCTTGCTGGCTGACCGGGAGCTGTCTGTCCAGGCCATGAAGTCCCTGGCGGACAAGCTGTCCCACCAGGAGCTGGAGGAGCTGCGCAAGTCCTACACCCGGCGGGCCGGGGAGCGGTTTCCTCTGAAAACACAGCTGAACTATGAGACCAAGAGCGCCGCCTTTGACGAGGAGAACAAGGCGTTTCTGGCGTAAATTTTAAGGAGGTTATGAGATATGGCATACTGTTACGACAACCTGAAGCTGGACAAGGGGATGTATCGGGAGGCTGGCCGGTCCTTCAGCCAGGTGCTGGAGCGGGAGGACCCCAGCGAGCGCTACAAGGGCACCAGCCTGGAGGGGCTGGACGCCTTTCAGCGGCAGCTCAAGCGGTTCAATATCAAGGTAAAGGGGGAGGCCAGCGACCCGGTGGAGGTCTTTTTCCAGACCTCCGACGCCGCCGTCCTCTTCCCTGAATACATCGCCCGCACCGTGCGCCAGGGCATTGAGGAGGGGGACATCCTCCCCAGCATCACCGCCGCCGTCACAAGGATCGACGGCCTGGACTACCGCTCCATCACCTCCGAGGCCGGGGGCGAGGACAAGAAGCTGCAGACCGTGGAGGAGGGAGCCGAGATTCCCGCCACCACCATCAAGGTGCAGGCCAATCTGGTCAAGCTGAAAAAGCGGGGCCGCATGCTGGTGGCCAGCTATGAGGCCATCCGCTTCCAAAAGCTGGACCTGTTTTCCGTCACTCTGCGGCAGATTGGCGCCCACATCGCCCGCACCCACCTGGAGGACGCGGTGGACGTACTTATCAAGGGGGACGGCAACACCAACCCCGCCGCCGTCACCGCCATCGAGACCGGCAAGACCCTGGACTACGGCGCCCTGGTGGATTTCTGGGCCAAGTTTGACCCCTACACCATGAACACTCTGCTGGTGTCCGGCGATGTGATGCTCAAGCTGCTCAAGCTGCCTGAGTTCCAGAACCCCCTCACTGGCCTGAATTTCCAGGGCACCGGCAAGCTGACCACCCCCCTGGGGGCCAACCTGCTGCGCACCTCCGTGCTGGCCGAAAAGACCGCCATCGGCCTGGACCGCCGCTTCGCCCTGGAGATGGTTCGGAGCGGCGACGTGATGGTGGAATATGACAAGCTCATCGACCGCCAGCTGGAGAGGGCCGCCATCACCACCATCAGCGGCTTCGCCAAGGTGTTTACCAAGGCCAGCCAGGTGCTGAAAACCACCTGATATGATTGAACAGATACTGGCCCTGTGCAGGGCGATGGGGGCCGGTCAGGAGGAGCTGCTGCTCCCCCTGGCCCTGGCCGTAAAGGAACAGCTGGCCGGACGGCTGAAGGAGGGGGCGTCCCCGGAGGACTGCGGGACCGCCTTCCCTTTGGCCGCAGCCATGCTGGTCATGGACCAGCTGTCCGGCGTGACGGGAGGGGGAGGGGCGGTCACCTCCTTCACCGCCGGCGACCTGACCATTCGGAAGGAGGCCGGGGGCGGCGGAGCAGGCAGGACCCTGTCCGCCCAGGCGGAGGGACTGCTGGCCCCCTGGCTGAAGGACGCCGGGTTCGTCTTTCTGGGGGTGGAGGGATGATGGAACGGATGTGGGCCGACATCCTGGAGCGCTTCGGTCAGGACGTGGTCCTGCGGGGAACGGAGACGGCGGCCTGCAAGGCCATGGTCCAGCCCTTCCCGGACCGTAGGGCGGAGCAGGAGACCGCCTCCCCTCTGGGACTGGGGCGGCAGGACCGGCTCCGCTACCTGGGCCCCGCCGGACATCCCCTGGACCTGGACACCGTGGTGGAGTGGAAGGGTAAAGAGTACCGGGTGGGATCGGCCCACCTGACGGGGGATTATATCTGCCCCCACTGGCGGGCCGTACTCTACCCCAGAGAGGAGGTTCCGGAATGAGCGTGGGCCTGGAGAAAATCAGCCGGGAGATGGCGGACTATCTCAGCCGCCGGGGCGTCCCCGCCGTGACCGCCTTCCCGGCTGCCCCCAGAAAAGAGGAGGCCCGGCCGGTGGCGGTGGTCTCCCTCCGGGGGTGTAAGGCGGCCGGCTCCGGATTTCAGAACTACCTGGGGGAGCGGTATGAGGAGGAGACGGGCCGGTGGGAGGAGCGGTACGGACACCGGGCCGAGCTCACCTTCGGGCTGGACCTCTACGCCCCCGAGCGTGGAGACGGAGAGGCGCTGCAGAGGGCCTTCGACACCCTGGCCGGGGTTCTGCTTCTGGACGGGCCGGAGGGAATGGAGCTGAAGGAGCTGGCCTGCGGCGAGACGGTCCGGGACGGAGAGAGCCGGCGGCTGAAACGGCCGGTGGAGGGGGTATTTACCCTCTATCTCAGCGCCGCGGTGGACGCCGGCGGCGCATTTACCGATTTTGAATTGCGAGGTGTGGTAAAAGAATGAGTATTACCGTACATCAGCGTCCGGGAGTGTATTCCTCCTACGACGCGTCCGGCCTGGTCAGCGGCGGCGGCAAGGGCCGGCTGGTGGGCCTGGTGGGCGTCAGCCCCGCGGCCCAGGAGGGAACGGTCCAGACCGTGACCAGCTACGATCAGGCCCTGGCCCTCTTCGGGGATCAGGGCTGCGAGGGTATGTCGGAGCTGATTCGTCTGGCTTTGAAAAACGGAGCCTCCGGTGTGGCGGCGGTGGCCGTGGCCGGAGCGGAGGGCTACGAGGCGGCTTTCGCAGAGATGGCCCGGACGGAGGACGTGGCCCTGGTGATCTGCGACAGCACCGATGCGGAGGTGCAGAAGAAGCTGCGCGCCAGCGTGGAGGAGGCCTCCGGCCAGCGCAGAGAGCGGCTGTGCGTGGTGGCCGGAGCCAAGAACGAGACTGTGGAGCAGTTGATTGCCCGGGCCAGCGAGCTCAACCATGAACGGGTGGTGCTGGTGGCTCCCGGCGGTGTGGACGGCAAGGGCGAGGCCGCCTCGGGACTGATGGTGGCCGCCGCTGCAGCCGGAGCCATCGCCGGGGAGAGCGACCCCGCCGTTCCCCTGGGGGGCGCTGAGCTGAAAGGACTGAGCGGCCTGTCCGCCCGGCTGGAGGACAACGACATCGACCTGCTGATTCTGGGCGGCGTTACTCCGGTGGAGAGCTTGGGCGGCGTGGTCAGCGTGGTCCGGGGGGTGACCACCCGCACCGCCTCCGGCGGCGCGGAGGACGCCACCTGGCGGGATCTCTCCGCCATCCGGGTGGTGGACGACGTGATCCCCGGCCTGCGATCCGCCTTGCGGACCAAGTTCCGCCGGGCCAAGAACACGGAGCAGAGCCGGGGCGCCATCCGCTCCCAGGTGGTGCTGGAGCTGGAGAACAAGTTGGCCCGGGAGATTATCACAGGCTATGACGGGGTGAAGGTGTCCGCCGACAGCACGGACCCCAGCCGGTGCCTGGTGGACTTCTCCTTCGCCGTGGCCCACGGGCTGAACCAAATCTGGCTGACGGCCCATATCACTGTTTAAGGAGGTTCACTTATGAGTATTCCCGGATTTCCCACCAGCAGCGACATCTACCTGGAGGCGGACGGCGTGCGGGTGGCGGTGGTGCAGAGCTACGCGGCCAAGACCACCAAGAGCAGCACGGCTGTGGAGGCCTTCGGCGAGTCGGAACCGGTGGCTACCTCCCCCGGTCAGGCCACCCACGTAATTGAGCTGAGCCGGCTCTACGCCACCGATCAGGCCATTCGGGACGGCCTGAATTTTTACGAGATGAAGGACTTCTCTCTGGTGATCTGCAAGCCCGACCGGAAGGTGATCTACTCCGGCTGCCAGTGGAGCTCCATTCAGGAGAGCGCCAGCATCGGAAGTATGGTGCTTGAGAAAGTCTCGCTGGTGGCCTCCCGGCGCATTGAGATTCCGTCATGAACAGAATAGCGGAGACGGCCGGCTGGACTATGAGGCCGCTGCCGGCGCTGGAGCTGCTTCAGGCCCGGAGAGAGGCTGCCGGGCTGGCCAGGGACAGGCGGGAGCGGGCGCTGTGCAGCAACGCCTGCCTTCTGGCCAGAGTGCTGGAAGATGAGGAGAGCGGCAAGCCCGTTTTTCCCGACGGGAAGACGGTGCTGGCCGAGCTGACGGCGGAGGAAATCGGTGCGCTGGCCGCCCGGTGGAACGCCTTTCGCCGGGGGAATGACCCGGGACTGGCCCGACTGTGCCCCGACTGTCAGGCCAGGGCGCTGGAGGAGCGCTGTCCGGTGTGCGGACGGGAGAAAACCGGCCGGAAGATAATTGTAAACCCAGCCTTTGACAGCGAACGGTTCCTGGAGCTGAAGGGAGGAGAGGCGTCTGACTGACTATCTGGAGGAGGCCCTGGAGGGGCTGGAGGCGCTGGCCCGGCGGCTGCGGCGGATGGGAACGGCGGCACCACTCAGAGAGAAAAATGCGGATAATTTTCTAAGTTACGGGAAGAAAACGGAAGATTTCAAAGAAAAAAGTCGAAACATAGATCAAATTGCAGAAGGGGTTTACGATTTAAACTATATTGTAAACCGTAACATAAATACAGTTTATAATACGGACAAGGGTGAAGGGCGTTCCGCCTGGAAGGCCGGTGTCGGGGACAGCGGCGGACGCAGAGAAATTCTTCCGCCTCCGGAGCCGGAAGAGGTCCCGGCCGGACGAAATGGGGAACAGAACACAGGTCCCGTCCCCGCAGGCTGGGGGGCGGAGGCGGGTCTTTCCGCAGATACCAAAGCGCCGGCCGTTGGTCCCGTCCCCGCAGACCGGGGGGCGGAGGCGGGTCTTTCCGCAGATACCAAAATGCCGGCCGTTGGTTCCGTCCCCGGAGAGGCGTGGGCCGGCGGCGGGGAGCGGACGCCCCCCGGATGGCTCCCCGACGGGGCGGTCCGCTTCTGGACGCCGGCGGAGGAGACAGGCACCGCCACCCCTTCGGCCCAGGGCGATATGAGATGGGCAGAGCAGGCCGACCGGGCCTTCCGCCGGGACAGCCGCCGGTATGACGGAGGCTTCTACTTGTATTGAGGAGGGGTGTACATGGATCTTTCACCCATGCGCTATAAGGGCTATACCTGGCCTCACAATCCCAGAGTCTACTCCATCGACTTTCAGAGAGCCATGGCGGCCCACAAGATGCCCTTCGGGCGTTACCAGCTCCAGGACCTGGGGATGGGCCACCGGGTGATGAAGGGCTCGGGGGAGTTTGTGGGGCCGGGGGCCTATGAGGAATTTCAGCGGCTGGCCTGCCTCTTCTATGAGGGTGGGACGGGGCAGCTGGTCCATCCCCTGTGGCAGGCGGCCGATGCCTATTTTGTGGCGCTGCGGCTGGAGCAGACCCCCCGGCCCGACTATGTGCGCTACTCCTTCGAGTTCTGGGAGGAGGTGGGCCGCTACCGGGGGATGGCCGAACAGGCGGTTCAGCCGGTCCAAGGCTCCTCCGGCGCGGCGGAGCAGAAGGCGTCCCAGCCCGAGTACCACCGGGTAGTAAAGGGGGACACCCTTTGGGGGCTGTCCATGCGGTATGGCGTGGACCTGAAGGAGCTGGCCGCCCTCAACCCCCAGATCAAAAACCCCAATCTGATCTACGTGGGACAGGAGGTGCGGGTACGTTGAACGCCTATATGACTGACGCCTCCGGAAAGGAATATCTTCTGCCCGGGCTGCTGGCCTGGCGGATGGAGTACACCGCCGGGGCGCCCTGTGACAGCTTCTGGCTGCGGTGCGGCTGGGACGCGGACAACAAGGTCAAGCCCGGGGAGTGGGTCGGCTTCCGGGCGGAGTACCAGGGAGAGCGGGTGTTCACCGGAGTGGTGGACGAGTGCGAGGTGTCGGTGGATAGTTCCGGCCGTCTGCTGGAGGCGTTCGGGCGGGGAATGGCCGCCCTGCTGCTGGACAACGAGGCCCTGGGAGAGGACTACCAGTCGGCCACTCAGGCGGATATCCTCCGGGACCACGTGACGCCCTATGGGATTACAACGGCACCGGGGGCCGGGCTGCCCCCGGTGTCCCGTTTCTCGGTGTCCAGCGGGAGCAGTGAGTGGTCGGTGGTCTACGACTTCGCCCGGTACTACGGCGGAGTGTCTCCCAGGTTTGACCGGCAGGGGCGGCTGGTGCTCTCCGGCTGGGACGACAGCCGGGAGCGGGTGGTGGACGACACCACCCCCGTGATCTCTATGGCCCGGAGGGACAAGCGGTACGGCGTACTGTCCCAGGTACTGGTGCGGGATCGATGGAGCGGCCGGACGGAGCGCGTGGAAAATACCGCTTTCCGGAGCGCCGGAGGCCGGGCCCGCCGGGTAATCACCATGCCCTCCCGGAGCAGCTATAAGGCCATGCGCTACTCCGGCCAGTTCCAGCTGGACCGGTCGGCCTGTGATCTGGAGCGGCTGGAGATCACCGTGGGAGAGGCCTTCTGCGTCTGGCCCGGGGACCTGGTGACCGTACAGCGGAAGGGCTGGGACTGGAACGGACGTTACCGGGCGGTCCAGGTGGCCGTGGGAATGGACAAGTCCGGGTACTGGAGCCGTATGGAGCTGGCGGGGCCGGATTTTGTCGCGTGACCCGGAAAATATTTGACGAGGTGAAGGAAAATGTGGACAGCGGAACGGAATCGGAATCCGCGCTCGGGCGAGCCGGCGGCGGAGCTGGGCCGCGTGACCCTGGGGGGCGACCCGGCAGGTGTGAGCCTGGGAGGCGAGCGGCGGTGGATCGGCGTATACGGCCCCGGAGGCTACAGCTGGCGGCCCACCGCCGGGGACAAGGTGCTGGTCCTCAAGGCGGGAGCGGAGGGAGAGACCCCTTGCCTGCTGGGCGTGCCCCAGGAGGAGACGGGGCTGAAGCCCGGCGAGGTGCGGCTGAAGGGCGGAGAAAGCTCCGTCTTTCTGGGCCAGGACCGGCTGGAGCTGGAGGGCAGCCTGTACCTCAACGGCCAGACGCTGTGGGACGTGGTGGAGGAGATTGTGATTGCCTTGCTGGGGTGAGGAGGAAGGAAAATGGAGTGGAAACTGAGCCAAGGGGACTACGTCCCCGACGGAGCGGGCGGGCTGACCGCACTGAAGGGCGGCGAGGAAATGCTGGCCCGGGTGCTGTACCGCCTCACCGCCCGCCGGGGGGCGCTGCCCTTTTTGCCTGAGCTGGGCAGCCGGCTGTATCTGCTGGGACGTGAGAAGCCCTCCTCCCGGCAGGCCCTGGCCGCCCAGTATGTGGCCGAGGCCCTCCGGGAGGAGCCCGACCTGTCGGTGCGGAGCGTGGAGCTGGTCCAGGAGGGGGAGAAAGGGCGGATCACCGTGTATTTGGACTGGCAGGGAGAGGAGCTGATCGCTCAGCTCCCTGTTTAAAGGAGAAGAGCAATGAGAACTGCTGAGGAGATTTATCAGGAGCTGCTGGCCAGCTTTGGGAAACGGACGGGGCTGGAGCCCCGGGAGGGATGCGACCTGTCCGCCCGAATGTATGCTCTGGCCGCCCAGGTGTGCGCGCTGTATATTCAGGCGGACTGGGTGGTCCGGCAGGCCTTTCCCCAGACGGCGGAGGGGGAGTATTTGGATGCCCACGCCCAGCTGCGGGGGCTGGCGCGGAAGCGGGCGACGGCGGCCCAGGGGACAGTGCGGTTCACTGCGGGGGAAAAAGCAGACGCCCCCCGGGAAATTCCCAAGGGGACGGTGTGTATGACAGCCGGTTGTTTGACGGTGGTATTTATAATGGAGGTTTTCTTCCGGCTGACATTGCCAGTCCCCAGACTGGTTGTATTTATCAAACCTACGTATACTTTGGTATAGCCGATCCCAAGTACGGATTTGATGTCGACGAGTACGGGGGCTGGGATGCCATAGGTTTCCCTCCTCTCCCGG
>OFGH01001547.1_pt1 | contig 14775 bp, 15 predicted proteins | sample 1521721 | NCBI WGS metagenome assembly OFGH01 (sample SAMEA3504132, study PRJEB24116) | mouse gut metagenome | biome: mouse gut; feature: mouse-associated habitat; material: faeces | place: Denmark | collected 2011
CGGCGCTACCGCGCGGCCCTTCATCACCCACCACAATACCCTGGACATCGACATGTATATGCGCATCGCCACGGAGCTGAACCTCAAGCGGCTGATCGTGGGCGGCTTGGAGCGGGTCTACGAAGTGGGCCGCATCTTCCGCAACGAGGGGATGGACACCCGGCACAACCCGGAGTTTACCACTGTGGAGCTGTATGAGGCGTATGCCGACTTCAACGACATGATGGACCTGTTCGAGGCGCTTCTCAGCGGCGCGGCCAAGGACATCTGCGGCGGCTATCAACTCCGGTGGCAGGGGGAGGATATCGACCTGACGCCCGACTGGCCCCGGATGAGCATGGCAGAGGCGGTGAAGCGGCATTTGGGCGTGGACTTCATGGCGATTGCCAGTGACGCGGAGGCGGTGGCTGCCGCCAAGGGCGCGGGGGTAGACATGGACGGCGTGGAGCCCACATGGGGCCATGCGCTCTATGAGTGCTTCGACCAGAAGGTGGAGGGGAAGCTGGTGCAGCCGACCTTTATTACCATGCACCCGGTGGACGTGTCCCCGCTGGCCAAGCGGTCCCCCAAGGACCCCAGGGTCACAGAGCGGTTCGAGCTGTTCATCTGCCGCAGCGAAATAGGCAACGCCTTTTCCGAGCTCAACGACCCCATCGACCAGCGTCAGCGGTTTGAGAAGGAAGTGGCGGACCGGCTCAAGGGCAACGACGAGGCCGGTATGATGGATGAGGACTTCCTCACTGCCCTGGAGTACGGCCTGCCCCCCACGGGCGGCCTGGGTATCGGAATCGACCGGTGTGTGATGCTGTTGACGGGAAGCGACTCTATTCGGGATGTGATTTTGTTCCCCACGATGAAGCCGTTAGATTAGCGAAACCGTTGCGGCGCAAGGGGTTTAGTGGTGTTTGGTTGATTTGAAATGCCCATTTGCCCAGAATTTGCCCATTTCAGAGAGAACTTTTCATAAACCTATAGAGGCTTAATGAGGCGGAAGGAAGCCCGAGGCAATCGCCTCAAGGTTTCCTCCCGCTTCTTTTTGTTGGCTGCCAGCCTTATCCCTCGGCCTCAGCTTTTAGCTGAGAAGTCCCCCACTGCTTTTGCAGCTTCTCCGCCAAATTGTCAAACTCGCTCTTTTTCATGTCCTGCGTGATGTGCGTATAGATGTTCATGGTGGTATCAAAATCGGCATGGCCAAGGATCTCCTGGATGACCTTGATATTGACGCCATTCTCAAACAGGCGGGTCGTGAAGGTGTGGCGCAGGGAGTGGCAGGAGAACCGGGGCAGCAGCACAGGATTTTTGAGCTTTTCCAACTGCTCATCGTTGCAGTCCCGGATGATTCGCCGAAGGGCCTTGTTGAGCGTCCCTTGATGCTGGCAATCTCCATACCTGTTGATGAAGATGAAATCCGTAAAGCCGTCCACTGTCATGCGGCACTTGATCTGGTTGAACTCCTGGTATGCTTTCTCCATCAGCAGGGCCTCTTTTACACCGGGGAGCATGGGAATCGTCCTTGTGCCGGCTTTGGTCTTGGTCGGATGTACGTTGAAATAGCAACTGTTCTTTCCGTCCACCCTGTGGTCGTAATAAACAAGGGTGTGGTTCACAGAAATCAGATTGGCGTTAAAGTCAACGTCTTCCCAACGAAGGCCAGTCACTTCACCAACACGCATCCCGGTTTCCACCATGACTTTAAATACCGGATACCAGTGATGATATTTGACGTTCTCACGCTTGAGATAACCGATGAAAAGCTCCTGCTCTGCAACGGTCAGTGCTTTTCGGTGTGGGGCTTCAATGTTGTGGCTCTGTTTCAGCTCTTTCAGAATGTTGTCGGCAATATTGATCCTGATGTAGTTTTCCTCGACAGCGACTGTCAGCACCTGATGCAGCACAGTGTGGACGCCATCTATGGTGTTCACTTTGAGGCCGCGTTCTTCCAGCAGATAGTTGTAGAGGTTCTTTACATCGGATCGTTTTATCTGTTTGATCCGGATCTGGCCGATTTTCGGTTGGACGAACATTTCATAGAGATATTTGTAGTTTTGAAATGTGTTATCCGCCAGCCCACGCTTCAAATGACACCACAAGCCGTAGATGTCATCCAGTTTAACATTTTCCGCGCCAACAAGGATGCCGTCAGACTTGTCCTTTAGCACATCCTCTTCCTTTTTGCGAAGCTCCTCCAGTGTTTCGGCGGAGATCGAATGGCTTTTGCCATTTCGCGCTGTCCAGCGGTATTCGTAGGTCCCTGAACTGCGCTGTCTCTCTCCGGTTCTCAAGAGCCTGTGCCTGTCATCATATCTTTTTGCCATGTGAATTCATCTCCTTTTGTAGAGGGGGCTGCACCTTGCGATGCAGCCCCGGTGGTTCAGATGGAATATGCCGCTTCGAGATACGCCTTGAGCTTGTCTTTTTTCAGCATACGTTTGGTGCCGTTCCACAGCACAAAATCGCACCGCTCATCATTGGACATCTCCCTCAGCTTGCAGATGCCAATTCCGGTATAGGCCGCGGCTTCCTCCAAGGTGAGCAGACATTTCTCGCTGATGGGAACCTCCGCTCTGCTTTTCTTGGGAGCAGATTGTTCTGGAAACATTGTTGTCCCATACTTTGGCATGGGATAAGTTCCCGGCATCACGCATGAGGCTATCATAGCACGTCCTCCTTTCTGTTTTGAAATATTGTATCTTGGCTGCTAAATAGAGAATATATCACCCAATTTAAGTGTCATACGTTCACATATCACCTTCCTCTGTCATGCCTGTGTTCTCTGTGTTTTTGCCGCCGGAGACGCGCCTTTTCCTCTTTTTCTTTTAGTCGGGCCACGATCTCACGGTTCCTGTTGCCGACCTCGGTCTGTATGCCTTTTCTTTCCAGGGCAGTGGCCGCACGGCCAAGTGGACGTGTTGGCTCCCGGTCGATACCCTGCACTTCCAAACTCTCGTGACTGACGCACACCTCTAGCCCCCTCTCTATGAAAGCCCTGTTCTGCGCCTCCGCCCACGCTGCCCGCCACTTGCGCAGTTGCTCTACGGTATTCCAACTACGGTCTTTCTTGGAGCAAAAGCCGTTGGAATCGACTGGACGATCAGAGAGCAGGATATGGGCGTGAGGATTATTCTTTGCGGGATCTTCCTTTCGCCCCTCATGAATCGCCATAATGGCGCACATCCCCTGGTTAACAAATGTCTCCTTGACAAAACTCCTTGCCAACTCAATTCGTTCCCTATCTGAAAACTCTTTGTCATTGGGGAGAGAAAGCCGCACAACCCGACCTGTCCTGGCGTCGTATCGCTTTTCCGCACGGTCGATAGCGGCCAAAAGCATGGTCAGGTCAAGGAAATCCTTTGGCGCGTTGTCAGGAATTAGGATCTCAGAATAGAGCAGGTCTTTCTCGTAGGCGTAGTAATGGGTCATGCCAAGGTATGAGTCGGCGATGTTTTTGCGGAGGATATAGGCAGCTGTTTTAGCGACTGATTCCCCACGCAACCTAGAGATTGGCGCAATGTTAAATCCATAAATTGCCAAGGGAAATTACCTCCTTTCCCTTCAATGTGTAACTGCACCCCAAAATATAGGTCAAGGGAAATCTGGAGGATCACGCACCCCAGAAGCTATCTGTGCGGTGAAATCTTTGTGGTCAGCAAGATAGGACAGGATGTTTTCCAACGGTGTGAACGCAGCCTTGTTTTTCTCGGCAGCGTCCTTTCCTTTGTAGACTGTAATTCCCAAATCGGTCTTGAGGTACTTGGCAACTAGAGCACCAGCCACAAAGCACCAGTGATTGTCCTCCTTCCTTTGCTCTTCACGCTCATTCCGTTCACGTCTTCGGCGCAGGAGTTTCATTTTCTCCAAGTCGTTTAGCCCTGTGTCCATTGTGTACACCTCCTGATACTGAGTATAACAGAAAGTGCTGTGGGCAAGGTGTGACAGAAATGGGCTGCTCTGCAAAACACATAACGAAACAGGTGGTGTAAATCATGCCTGATGATGCAAAAATGACAGACACATATACCCGGTTTATTGAAGATCAGTCCACGGAGAGGATCGGTGTTAAATTCCCACCCTATATGCTCCATACCGAACAGCAAAGTGCAAATTTCTTCTTTGGAATCAGGAATCACCATAGCACTCAAAAAACGTATTACATAGGGAAGCCTCAAGATAAGGATGGGCATATTTTAGTTGTTGGCGGAGCTGGCAGCGGTAAAAGTTCCTGCATTGCCATTCCTACATTAGGTACATGGGGTGGCACGTTTTTTGCCATTGATATCAAAGGGGAATTATCAAAAAACTGGCCTTTAGTGCGAAAAACAAAATATCCAGTTAAGGTTTTTGATTTCTCACAAGTGAAGAAAAAGGTGACGTTCAGATATGATCCGTTTTATCTTTTGCGCGAAGGGAACCAGGACGATTTAGTTCAAAAGGCCCGTGAGATTGCCCAGGCAATTATTCCTGTCCAGCCTAATGTTCAGGAACCGTTTTGGAGCCAGGCCGCACAGAATATCTTGACCGCAGTGATCCTGTATGTCTGTGGACTAGCGGAGCGTGATCCGCATACCGGCGAATTGCTGCAAGGGACATTTAACCAGGCTATGACGCTCATTCAATCGAAGCCTATCGGGGAATTGATCGAAGAGATCGGCAATAGCGGCAATGAGGCCGCTATCATGCACATCAATCAATTCCGGGGAATCGAGTACCCAGAGGATAACAAGATGTTGATGGGTATTAGCGCGGAATTGAGCAATCGGGTTATGGTTTTTGCCACTGATAATCGAATCAAAGCTGCTTTTACAAAATGTGATGACATGATACGATGGGAGGACTTGGAAGATCACAATATCTTCATGCGGATACCGGAGGACAAGCTTGGACAGTGGGACGGAGCCATAACGATGATGCTGACACAGCTCATCCGAACCCTGGAGCGGCGGCCAGACAAATATAGCAACGGGGAAGAGCTGCCTCCTGTTCTGCTTCTGCTGGATGAATTTCCCCGCTTGGGAAAGATCGATGTGATTCAAAATGCCGTCTCCACTCTCCGAAGTAAGGGCGTAACGATTTGCTTGGTTGTGCAGAGCCTGGCTCAGCTCGATAAAATTTATGGAAAGGAATCCCGTCAGATCATTGTTGACAACTGCCAGTATAAAGCGATCCTTAGTGTAACTGATCCGGAAAACCAGAAGACGATCAGCGATATGATAGGTACGATCAATGTCAGGCAGAACAGCATAAATGATAGCAGTAGCAGGAGCCTGGGAGAAAATAAAGGGAGTAACCTTGCTGAAGATCTCTCCTTTTCGGACGGGCAGTCGCGTGGAATGTCGAGAAGCATCAGCACTGGTATGTCTGTGGTGCGAGAGCCTATTATTTTTCCACATGAGTTGGCTACGTTACAAGATATTTTACTGCTAACTCCGGAAGGTTTTTGCCGTGTAGAAAAACTGCCATATTATGTGTATCGCAAACCTGTTTCGGATAGCTAAAACAGAAGCACCCCTCGCTTGGAGGGGTGTGCTTCTGCCAAATTAACATCAATTAGCTGGTATCTCAAGTTTCGCTAAATTCAGACATTGCAAGATTTTGCTATAGAGAGAACGCAGATCATCAGCGATCCGCCCTTGCCCAATGTCATCTGATGCTTGTTCATTCAGAACCTTCATGATGTTGTCGAGATGCGTTTGAGCAGACCCGATATCATCGGTAAGAACTCTTAAATCAGATTGTTTTGGTTGTATTTCTGGGGATTTCCGATTATTAGAGCCAAGATTTGGGTTAAAGATGGTTTTTAGTTTGGATGAAGATTCGCCGGTTCCTTTAGCGGCGATATTATCAGTTTTGGCAGGTTCCATTTTCTCATGAATGATATGACGTATTTCACGGACGGACATATCGTTGACTGTTTTCTGTTGTCCATTTACCTCATGCGGTTCGCTGATAAAACTCTCTCGCTGGGCTTCTGGTAAGGCCAACAACGCCAAGGCTTTTGTCATGCCCAAATCCGTCACCGATGTCGAATTTGCGTATGCCCTCGCCAATTGCATATAGCGTTCGGCCATTCGGTAGGAAATGCCAACTTCATCATCCAGCCAGTTCATCCAACCACCATGTTTTGTCAACTGCTCCTTAGCCTCAATGAGCAGGTTGCCAATCTCAATGAAAGACTGGACGCAGGTCAATCCGGATTTTCTCCCCCTCACCGTCGGCAAAGAGGACGTTATCCGGCAGCACCACAGCGGCGCGGGCTTTCCCGTCCGCGTTCAGACTGCGGTAAATATGCTGCAAAAAGTTCAGCTGCTTGTTGCTGGTGGTGTAGGTGAAGTCGTCACGGGTAGCGCGCTCACCTCCCTTCTTCGTTCCAAAGGGAGGATTGGTGAGGACCACGTTATAGCCCCGCATACTTTTGCCGAGATTGGACAGGGTATCGCCCAGCGTGATGGTTCCCTCCATATTGTGCAGCATTGCGTTCATCAGAGCCAGACGGTGGGTATCGTGTACCAGCTCCATGCCGGTAAAAGCCTCCGTGCGTTCAAAATCAGCAGTATCGGCATCAAGGTCATAAAATTCATCTGTCTGCTCGGAAACATATTGATGGGCGGCGATCATAAAGCCGAACGTACCGCAGGCGGGGTCATTGCAGCGTTCCTTCGGTTGAGGCTTCACCAGACGGGTCATGACATCGATCAGCACCCGGGGCGTGAAATACTGTCCCGCGCCGGATTTCTTCTCGTTGGCGTTCTTCTCCAAAAGACCCTCATACAGATTGCCAAGCCCCTCTTCTCGGGCAGAAAACCAGTCCAGCCCGTCAATGGTGGTGATGATCTTTTCCAGGTTCTTCGGTTCGTCGATGTTAGTGGCCGCGCCTTGATAGATTTCCCGCACACGGCCCGTACAGCTCTCCCCCAGGTGGTTCAGCAGCTCCTTGTAGAATTTTTTCAATTCAATGCCACTTTTGGCGGTGAGGCTGTTCCAGCGGTAAGCCTCCGGGATCTGGCTCTCTGCCCCTGTCTCCTTCGCCATTTTCAAAAACAGGATATAGGTCAGTTCCGTCACATACTGGTGATAGGTGATGCCGTCGTCACGGAGAACATTACAAAGATTCCAGAGCTTGGAGACGATTTCTTGGGTAGTCATTAAAAGCTACCTCCGTTCATCCAGCCAATTTCAGACGCAATTTTTAAGATAACAGCATCGAATACTTGGGGCTGAAATTCGAGTTTTATTTTCTGTTTATTCTCAATCAGATCATGGATTGCGTCTAATATTTTCTTTTGAGCCTCTTGCTGATCTTCAGGCAATGGTAGCACACTTTTTTGCTGGTTCAAAATTGCTTGATTCACCATCGCAGAGAAAATGTTGTTCATCCATTCACTTTGATTCATGCGATTTTCCCTCCATCATCGTACAGATACTCGTTGAGTTCCAAGATAATGCTTTCCAGCTTATTTCCAAACACTTTATTGATCTTCGCAAAGCCGCCTTGTGCCTTGAAGCGCCCATCCTCATCAAATACGGTCACATTCAGCACAGATTCTTCCATCAGGTATTTTTCCATTCTGGTGATCCAGTTAAGCTCCTGCTTGGAGAAGGTATGCGCCTTTTTCAGCTTGTCCACCGCGCGTCTGATTCTGGCTTCGTGGGAGATCAGGGTGGAGCCGATGGCGTACCGGCGAATCAGGCTGATAATATCGGCGGCAATTTCCTCGTTGGTCATCTGGGAAACAGCCGTATTCAGCTGCTGGGTGGTAAAGCCCTCCCTGTCCAGCGTCAGCCGCAGGGAGCGCAGACCATCGCGGGTCAGCTCCTTCGGCCTTGTGCAGACAATGTTCAAGGCGGCAATCTCGTTCAGATTGGTCTTGACGTAGTTGGCAAATGCGTCCAGGTAATCTTCGGGTTTACTGCCGCTGCCGTAGCCTCTGGTATGCTCCAAGAGCTCATCCTCGTGGTCGGAGATCACCACAGAGCGGCGGCCATCCGGCTTGAACTGCGCCAGCATTTTGAATAGCTCCACATTGGCAAGCAGACGGTTTTTGGCGTCCTCCGGCCTGCGCTGCTGAATGTCGTCAATGAACTGGGTGGGGTCTTGTCCCCCGGTCATGCTGATAAAATGTTCCATGGTTTCAGCATCCATGCGCCGTTTTTTCCGTTGCAGCTTTGCAAGGATTTGATCGATCTGGTTTTGCACCTGGCGTTCATCCTCCAGAACCTCCAGTCCATCCAAAAGCTGCTCAAATGTTACGCTGGGGTTGGCAACGACGGGCTTCATGGTGTTGACCGCTTCCAGAGAATCATAAACGCCAACGGGGTCGTAGATTTCAAAATGGGTCTTGTGGATGTCAGGACAGCGGCGGGTGGCCCGGCCCATCATCTGCTCAAACAGGATACGGGACTTCACACGGCGCATAAATACCAATGTTGTGATTGCGGGAACATCAATTCCCGTCGTCAGCAAATCCACTGTTACAACAACACTGGGAAAGCGTTCATTCTTGAAGTGCTTGATGGCGTCCTTTACCTTTTTCTTGTTGCCGCCGCCGACAGAACCGGTGATTTTCATAATGGCGTCATTGTCCACGCCCTTTTCCGTATAAATCTCCTTCAGAATTTTTACGATTAAATCAGCATGGTCATCATTAACGGCAAAAATCAAGGTTTTCCCCTGAACATCCGGACTATCCGGGTCAATATCACGGGCGATTTCAGCCAAAACCGTTCGATTGAACGGCTCTGTTATGACTTGGCGGTTGAAGGCGTCCACATCGAAGTCCAATTCATCTTCCAACAGCTCAGAATTGGTGACCTCACCCGTCACAGGGTCATACCGTACAACGGTATCGCCCCTCTTGTAATGAATGCCCTCCGCGCTTAATTTGGTAGACAGCCTATGGGGCGCGTCATGGTCAACCAAATACCCCTCGATCACCGCCTCCCGGTATGTATACTTGAATACAGGCTGTCCGAAAATCTCGGTTGTCTGTAGGGCTGGCGTTGCGGTCAGCGCAATTTTCACAGCGTCAAAATACTCTACAACGCAGCGGTATTTGCTCTGATAATCGATCTGATCCCGGTAAAGGACTTCGTCCTCGCCCATTTCTTTATCCAGAATATAGCCTCGGTGCGCTTCGTCGATGATGACCAAATCATAGTCAGAAACAGAGGGCATGGTATCCTCGTCATTGTACAGGATTCGCTTGACCATGCTCTGAACCGTGGCAATCTGGATACGAGTCTCACGGTCTATATCCTTATCCTCTAAACCCTTAATATTGTATATATCGTCAAGGGTCATTAAGTCCTCCAGCTTGACCTCCTGGAATACGTCAGAGGCCTGTTCGCCCAGAGCGGTTCTGTCCACCAGGAAAAGGATTCTGCGGAACCGTCCCGTTTTCAGGAAACGGTAGATCATACCCAGAATGGTTCGGGTCTTGCCCGTGCCTGTCGCCATGGCAAGCAGGACATTACGCTGGCCGTTGATGATTGCTTCCTCGGCGGCCTTTATCGCTCTGACCTGATATTCATAGAGACTCAGACCGTCCTTGTCGCGCAGCAGGTCATAGGACATCTCCCGCAAGTCCTGATTTCTTGCGGAAATATCCTTGTCAAGCAGCTCCATGATCCCCTCCGGGCTCATCCAGCCCCGCAGAGCTTTTGGCGCATTATCGGGCTGCCTCAAATCCAAAAACCATATACCGCTTTTGGTGTCGTACTGCTCTAAATACGGCCTTCCGTTGGTGGCAAAGGTGAGCGGCACTTTATAGCTTCCCCACGTTCCAATCTGATAGGCTTTATCAGCACTGCGGATATTTCGGGAGTAATCTTTGCACTGATAGTCGATGACAGATGGAATATCTTTATGGATCGCCTTTGCCTCAACCGTTGCGACCAACTGCATACCAACGAATAGAGCATAATCCACATAGCCCCGATTGCCAACCGTAGAATCAGTAGGCCATTCAGCGATAGCGATATTGCGCCCTTTGACAGGGCGCGTTCCCTTGGAATAGCGCAGCTGCTCTGTATCGGCCTCCCAGCCAACCTTGCGCAGCTGCTCGTCGATCAGATAGCGTGTTTCCGCCTCGGATTTGACTCGCTGGCTTGCGGCTTTGGCGGACTGCTTCTTTCGGACTTCCTTTTCTATGGTGGGAGCCGCCGCCGCTGCCCTTTCCGCCTCTTCGATCCACTGTGTCTCCTGAGCCTGTTCGCTCTGCTGATTGACGCTGACGGGTTCCAGTGTTTCAGATGGCATGACAAACGGCTGATTTTGATAATTCCAGTCCCCATAGGTCTGCATAAACCATTCGCATAGACTGTACGCCATTTGAAGCAATGTCTTTCCGTCTTCTACAGAAGCGTAGTTTTCATGTGTCGCCTTATTGCGGCTGATGCGCAGGGCATGAAGGACCTCCTTCAAGTCGCGGGTAATCATACCCTCGCGGAAGAGGCTGTTGATTCTGACTGCGGCTGTGTTATCCTGGGGCAGAGGGATTCGATCATAGGTGAAACACAAATTAACAATCGTTTCGCCGATCATTCCCAATTTCATCAGGCAGGAGTTAGAATCGCTATATAAATATTTTTCTGCCAGTTCACCGAAATTTGCCAGCACGGGGAAATGACTGTTCAAAAACGCAAAGTTTGATTTCATAGTTCTGTTCTCCTTGCTGGTCATTTGTTAAAGGATTGAGATTCATGTAGCTTGAACCTCTTATCAGAGGGCTTTGGGGAATCTGCTGGGATAAGCCAAGTCTTTCCTTTTTTGATTGCGCCCTCTATCCGTCCGGCCGCACATAAAACGCTAATTCTGCGCTGTGTGATTTTCCATCGCTCAGATAACTCTGCCGTTGTCAAATATTCCATGTACTTTTTCGCACCTTAATTTAGATTGTGTTTGACATCCATTATACATCACATATCGGAACAATACAATAGGAGCTCCCTTTGAAAGTGGTAATTCCACTTTTCTTTGAAAGAATAAATAATGTTGCAAAGAAGATTTTCGACCAAAATGCATATTTTGCCAATATCTTTGTACTCACAAAGGGAATGTCATTTGTTATGAAGATTCTAGGGCCTGATATGTTTGTATCAGAGGCGACAATGCTGGCAGATAAGAATCTGTTATTGATTGATTTTACACCGAGGTACAAGAAAATGAAATAATAATCTCCCCGTGCCGTTTTGAGGGCGGCACAGGGAGACTTTGCAGCTATTTGATTACACACCCTGATGTAAAAATTGTTCTGGTGTAATTGCCTTAACGCGAGAATGTTTGAAATCATCAACATTTCTCGTCACAATGTAGTCTGCAGAAACCTCCTGCGCACATTCATCTTGCAGGCAGTCCTCAAAGTCCGAGAACTCACCCCGAGAAATAGCATCATAAACCCTGTCATGGCCTGCTCCTGTTACCTGAAGAACAAGACAGAGATTTTTAAGCATGGATCGCCTGTCTTCATCAGAATAACTCTTGCGAAGGATGTAGAAGATATTAGGCAGGGAGTGGAAAGCAATATATCCCTGAATTTCGTCACTGGCGCACGCTTGCAGGATCGCCTTTGCATTATGATAGAAAGGCTGCCTCACGGTCAGAAAGTCCAGAGCAACATTTGTGTCAATCAGAATGACCATACTTCTTATCCCTCGCCTCTTCTAACTCTTTTTCATAGTCCAACTCCGGCACGGGTTTGACCATTTGCTCAAGATCAAAAAACGCTTTCAGTTTTGGAGAAACAGCTTCGCTTTCATGGGGACGGTCGAAACCCACCTTTCCGATGAGGGAATGAAGATACTGAATGATGTTTGGCACCTGATCTTCCGGAATCTGCTGAACGAGCTGTACGGCCTGCCGCCTCAATGTTGTCATCATCTTCACCGCCTTTCTGCTTACATATAGTATACCTCTATAATGGAAAAATTTCAACCGGAAGATGTTGAACCTTCCTTACCTTTGCGCTATAATGTAGCAGGAAGGGACGCGGGCTTATGTACGGAGTTTGCCCAAGTCGTGCCCAAAATTTACCCAGCACAGAGGAAAACAACGGCTACTTGCAGAGAATTATATCTCAGAAAGCGTTTCTAAAATCTAGTTATATAGGCATTTATGAGAACTTATAGAACATCATTTCAGATGTTCCACTGTTCCCCACGATGAAGCCGCTGGATTGAGAAAACCTTGAAACTACAGGCGTTATCGAGCTTTCAAGCGGTCTGTAATGGTTGATGGGGAAACCCTGGGAAGAAATCCGAAAAGCCGTCGAATCTGCGATGTAAAAACGTACAGGTCTGTTTAGTGTTTGGCAGCCCTGTGCGTTTTTCTATTTGAGCCGCGCAAAAGTGTTATAAAAAGCATTGCAGTTATTTGACCGGAAATCAACACTTGTAATCCCGCCCCAAATCTGCTATACTAAGCTGACGCTTCCTAAAATGGAGAAAATTTCATCCAAAAACCGGATCTTCCGAGATAACGATATGAGAATCTTTTTGGAACAATTTGACTGGGCCGGCCTGCTAAGCCTCTTCCAGCGGATCCTGGAGGTGCTGGTGTGCCTGACCGTCCATGAAACCTGCCACGGCTTGGTTGCCTACGCCTTGGGGGACCCCACCGCCAAGCGAATGCGGCGGCTGAGCTTCAACCCCCTGCACCATATCGACTGGCTGGGCCTGGCTTCCATGGTTATCTGGGGTTTCGGCTGGGCCAAGCCGGTGCCGGTAGATATGCGGTACTTTAAAAAGCCAAAGACCGGCATGGCCGTCACCGCCCTGGCGGGGCCGGTATCCAATATGCTGCTGGCCCTGCTGATGATACTGTGTGCGTCGGTCATAGCAAAGGCCGCCCCGGCGAACGTCGTCACCAAGTGGGTTTTTTACTTTCTGCTGGATGCGGCGGCGCTGAGCGTCGGACTGGGACTGTTCAACCTGATCCCGATCCCGCCCCTGGACGGGTCCAAGGTGCTGTTCGCCCTGCTGCCGGAGCGGGCCTATCTGACCCTGATGCGCTATGAGCGGTACGGGATGCTGGTGTTGCTGCTGCTGGTCTGGATGGACGTAGGGGGCTTCTATCTGTCCGGAGCAATTGGCGTGATCTACCGGTGGATGATAGGGCTGTTTTTTTGATATACTTGATACGGAGGGCCGGGGATGGACGAACCAGTCTATAAGCTGGAACAGGTGGTACACAGCCGGGAGGGAATGGAGGACTTCGAGGGCCCTCTGGATCTGATTCTGTTCCTGCTGAGTAAAAATAAGATTGAGATCCAGGACATCCCTATCGCCCTTATTCTGGAGCAGTATCTGGAGTATCTGGAGCGACGGCAGCGGATGGATCTGGAGGTAGCCAGCGAGTTTGCCGCCATGGCCGCCCAGCTGATGTTTATCAAAACCAGGATGCTGCTCTCCATAGAGGACGAGGAGGCCAAGAGCGAAATGGCCGAGCTGATCCGCTCCCTGGAGGAGCGGCGCAGCGGGGAAAACTACGCCAAGATCAAGTACGTTACCGCCCGTTTGGACGCCATGGGAGAGTTTGGCGGCCGGATTTTCCTGCGCACCCCGGAGCCCATGGAGCAGGGGAAGGCGTATACCTACAGCCACGTCCCTGCCGACCTGCTCGCGGCCATGGGGGAAATCCTGGGCCGGGAGGAGCGGCGGCAGCCTTTGGGATATCGTGCGTCAGGAGCCCTATCCGGTGGCGGGGAAGGCCCGGGAGGTTTTCCAGCGCCTGTGCCGGGGAATTACCAGCTTCCGGCTCCTGTTCCGGGGCAGCCGCAGCCGCAGCGAGGTGGTGGCGACCTTTCTGGCGATCCTGGAGCTGTGCCGGGCCAGAATTGTCATACTCTCCGGCGGCGAGCGGGACTGCACCGTCACTGCCACCGGCGTGGATATCGACGCCCTTCAGCTGTAAGCATTCTATTTGTATAAGGTAGGACGGGAGAGCCATTGGATAACAAGGAAATGCAAATTGCCGCGGAGAGCGTCCTTTTCGCCTCCGGAGAGCCGGTACATATCAGCCGCATCTGCATGGCTCTGAATACGGACCGTCCCCGGGCGGAGGAAGCCCTGCAGCGGCTGGGAGATTACTACGCCTTTGAACGCCGGGGCATCCGCCTCATCCGGATGGAGGACAGCTATCAGCTCTGCTCCGCGCCGGAGTACGCGGAGATCATCCGCCGGGCCTTTGAGATCCGCAAGCCCGCCCGGCTCTCCCAGCCGGCGCTGGAGGTGCTGACCATCATCGCCTACTACCAGCCCACCACAAGGGCCTATGTGGATCAGGTGCGCGGGGTGGACAGCGCCTACACCGTGGGCCTGCTCTTGGAGCGGGGACTCATTGAGGAGTGCGGGCGTCTTCAGGTGCCGGGCCGTCCTATCCTCTACCGGACCACCAAGCACTTCCTGCGCTCCTTCCACCTGAACTCCTTGGATGACCTGCCGGAGATTCCGGGCTTGGAGAGCGAGGGCCAGCTCCGCCTAGGCGAGGACGGAGCCTTAATCGAGCCCACAGCGGAGGAAAATTAGGAATGGGGAATTATTTGAAAAGACAGGCAGGCTGTCAATGGGGACAATTCCTAACTCCTCATTCCTTATTAAAATGAAAGGGGGGAACAGGGATTGTAGGATGGATTATACTGGCAGTGGTACTGGTTTTACTGCTGCTCATTGCTCTGACGCCTGTGGGTGTCCACGCCGCCTATGACGGCGCGCTGACCGTCCGGCTTCTTATCGGCCCCTTCCGCTTGACGCTGTATCCTCCCAAGGCGACGGAGGAGGGGAAGC
>OFGH01001556.1_pt1 | contig 14717 bp, 11 predicted proteins | sample 1521721 | NCBI WGS metagenome assembly OFGH01 (sample SAMEA3504132, study PRJEB24116) | mouse gut metagenome | biome: mouse gut; feature: mouse-associated habitat; material: faeces | place: Denmark | collected 2011
AAGCGTTCCCAAGAACAGCGCCAGCACGGCCACTTCGGCCACCACCAGCCCGATGACGATCTTCTCCATGAGCGCTGCCGCGCGATGGGCCAGCGGGTCTTTCTTGGAGAGCAGCACGGCTATCACCTCCACCAGAGCCACGCCCGTATCGAAGGCCGACACCGTGAACAGGCACGGCAACAGGGGCGAATCCCACAGGGGCACGCCTCCTGCGGTCATGAGCAGCATGCCCGTGTACACCGCCACGAAGGCGCCGAGCCCAATGCCGACCACCGCCAGCACCCGGCGCAGCTTCACACCGTTCGGCACCGCCGCCTTCGCGCTCTTCGCCGCATCGCCGGCTTGCTTGGGCGTGGCGCCGAACCACTTCCACCGCTTCGCCAACCAGTTTCCCACCGGGCGCATGGCCAACAGAGCCGACAGAGCGAACACCGCCAAAGCCCCGAAGGCGCCCCAGGCGCCCAGCGTCATCCACGAGGAGAAGTTGCTGAAGCTCTGCCACATCATCATGCCGCGCACCGGCGAGATGAGCTCCGACAGCAACAACAGCAGCCCCACGGCCAAGCTGGCGAAGGCGGCCCACATGGACACGCAGACCACGAGCCGATGCTTCGTGCGGTCGATGAGGAACAGCACCGCCGCCATAATGAAGGCCCCGGCTCCCATGCCGCCGAGGAACAGGTACAGCGCCGGCTGCCAGCTCCAGGTTAGTTGCAGCATAGCGCTACCCCCTCTCCCCAACGAGCAGGCAGTTCGGCCCGCAGGCCTCGCCCACCGGCACCGGTGCCAGCCCCCGCGCCTCCGCTTCGGCTCGCAGCTCGTCCACAGGTCCGTACTTCAGCGCATCGAAAATGCAGGCCTGCACGCAGTAGGGAGTGTCGCCCGGCGCCACGCCGGCACCCAGGCAGCAGTCGCACTTGTCCATGGATACGTTGTTGTAAGTAGGCACCTCATAGGGGCATGCCTGCACGCAGTACTTGCAGCCGATGCACCGATCCGGATTCACCGACACAATGCCGGCGGCTCCCTTGGAGATAGCCCCGGCGGGGCACACCCGCAAGCAATTCGGATCGTCGCAATGCATGCACGAGGTAGAGACGTAGACGTTGTTGCTTCTCGAGTTCATAAAGACCTGGACGCGCCGCCGATTGGCCGTTTCCTCGGAAAGATGGTTCGCCTCGCGGCACGCGGCCACGCAATTCTCGCAACCCACGCAGCGGCTCAGGTCGGACAAGAAGCCGTACTGCACGTTCGCCACAGATGACACGCCCTCCTCAGCCGAGGCGCTTCCCGCGCTGGCAGCGCCCACGACGACGAGAGACCCCGTCACCGCAGCGCAGCCCGCGAGAAATCCCCGGCGGGTCAGTGCGGTATGCTCAGTCATAGTTTCCTCCTTTCAGAAGGTCAAAGGGAAGGGGCGCCGTTGGGATAAGGCGACCGCGAACAGCGGCATCGGCACCCCGGGCAAAGCGGCTACCGCACCTCACCGCCATAAAGCACACCAATATTGGGAAGGTTCTGAAGCTCCGCCCGGGCCTCATCGCTCGTAGGACTCGGCGGGGGCGTCTGACGTTCCTGGAACTCGACGGCCACGATGTCGCGGGCGAAGTAGCTCGCCGGCGTAGAGCCCAGCCACAGCTGGTTCATGCCCCCGACCGACTCCACCAGCGGCGCATCGTTCACCGCGAACACGATGGCGCTGTAGCGCTGAACCACGTAGCTCAAGGGCAGTGCCACCTCGTAACCGTCGGCCGACGTGAACACCACGGTGTTGGCCCCGGCCTCCGGCTGCACCATCTCGAACAGATCTTGCAAGGGAATACCCGTTACCTCGGCATTGGCCGTGGCCTGCCCGTCGACAGGGTTGCCCATGCAGGTACAGCCCATAACGAGCGTCTTGGCATGGCCCGAATCGCGGAACTCCGCCAGCGACAGGGACTCCGGGTTCTTCACCGCGCCGCGCACGGCAAATGTCCAGTCTTCAGCCGCGGTGCCTTCGTTAGCCGCCATGGTCTGCGCATTGCACAGGTACTTCGACGCCTCCCCGATCATACGCGACAAATACTCATTGGAAGCCACCTCGGTCTGGGTAAAGGCGAACTCACCCGCCACCTGAACCGGCTTCACCATGACGGTCTCGCTGCTCACCGCATGTTCGGCCGTTGCAGCGGGCGCATCCGGCTGCTGCGCATCAGCCGTCGCCACCGTCGCAAATGTAGCCCCCACACCGCCCAAAGCCATCAGCACACTGGCACCAAGGGCAGCGGTTTTCTTCAAAGTCGTCATAGCTCTATCTCCATTTCCCTCAGATTCTCAGATGCACTACTTCGCATTGATCATGATACGGTCGGGCCTATAGGAGACGCGCCCATCCCCCGAAACTGCCCGCACATTCAAGACGTAAGCCCCCGCCTCCTCCGGCGTGTATTCAAACGTCCAGTACACCCATTTCTTCTTATCAGAATCGGAGGTATCGAAACGGGTCCATGTGGCACCGCCGTCCATGGAGAACTCGACCGCTGTCACTTGCTCGTTGATGGCATCCGCATAGCCTTCGAACTTATAGGGTGTTCCCACGGGAACGATCTGGCCTTCGTAGGTATTGCAGATCGCTACGTTAGGCTTGTTCGCGAACTCGGCGGAAGATTCGTCATCGCCAATCCAGCTGCCCGCCCCTCCGAAAACGCCGGCAATGCCGAAGCCTTCGTTCCAATGAAGATCATCGTTGCCTACCACAATCTCGTTCACCCAGCGCACCGACATCGGGAAGCTATGGTCCGGGAACCAAACGCGACAGGGATATCCGTCAAGGTAGCTCAGGGGCTCCCCGTTCACCTTATAAACGAGCCAACCGCCTTCGGAGGCAATATTGTCGAGCGTATTGGGATAGCCCGTATAAGTGTCGGCTCCGAAGGGCATAATAGTCGTCGCCCCCTCTTGAACGCCGGCCTTTTCCAGCAGCCACGAAAGAGGAACAGCCGTCACTTCGGCATTCGCTAGAAACTCACCCGCAGGTGGATTGAGGATGCACTGCTCTGAGCTGATAAACGTCTCGGACGGTGCCTGCTCGATGAGTTCCCCCAAAGTGATGGAGAAGGGTTTGTCGACCATCCCCGAAATGGAAATCTCCCAATTCTCAAACAGTTCCGTGTTAAGGGGCTTTTCCTCAAAAGCATCGTTGAGAAGCCCATCAAGCTCGGAATCGCCCATAGGCCACCAGGTAAGACCAAGTGAACCGCCCAGCTTATCCTGGTCATAGGAGAAATTACCTCCCACGTTCTCTACGGAGAGAATCCCCGAGAGCACATCATATTTGGCTATATCCCAGAGGGCCATCCCCTGGCCATCGGCGGTGGCACTATGACATGACATGCAATCGCCTTTGAAAGTGTCACGACTATGGATGCCATGAATGAGAGAACCGAACTGCTTGGTCAGCCCGTGCTGCAGCCAGCTGCTATCGTTGTGGCACATGAGGCAGTCCTGCACACCTATGCTCGTGCCGAGCCCGGTTTCCAGATCGAAGTGCTTGTATTGCATGTTGCGCACCAAGTCAGCCAGTCCATCCTGATGGCACGAATCACAGCCCCGGTTGTCCGCATTAAGGGATGCCGTGTTGTAGGCACTCGGTGCCCCGGCGAAAACGCTATCCCCGTCGGAATCGGGTGTTCGCTGAATCTGCGTACCGTCTTCCAACGTTATCACTTTGGGAGCGTATTCTTCAGCCCTCTCATCCATTTCCTCGTAGATCGAAGAAAGACTTTGCGGCCCGTTATTCCCTTTCAGGGTCGCCTCAATTTCGGAACCCTCCTCGTAGTGGCGTTCTGGAACTTCCGGCACGCAAGCAACAAGAGCGAGCCCCATCGCCCCACAGACCACCGCTACGAGCAAAGAACGCTTTCGCATTGCTACCTCTTCCAATCAAGTCCACAGTTGACTCCTTGGCGGAGATAGTATCATAAATTTGTATGATTTGGTATAACTATCTTAGAAATATATGATTCTTTTTTTGAGACCATTTGCCCTAATCGCAAACCACCCGTGTAGAATAGAATAAACCAAGGAGAAAGGCAGAATTGGGATTCGGAGAAAGCCATGTTTGTTTCCAACGGTTACGTTTGCGCCAGTCAGCCCACTCCCCATTTGGCCGTTGAATCTGCGCGAGTCGTCGACGACCTCTGCATGCTCGTTACGTTCAACACAGGGGAAACACGCTTGTTCGATGCGACCGAGCTCCTTCCCTTCGACGCCTTCGCTCCGCTAGCCAACAGAAATGTTTTCGCTCGGTTCTCCATCGACCACGGCGTGCTGACATGGCTCGACGGCGACATCGACATCGCTCCCGAAGGGCTCTACCGGCGAACCTATGAGTGGCAGTCGGAGAAGATCGCCTAGCGCGTCCCCTACCCCTTCGCGATTTTCTGCAGGCCGTCGAAGGCTTCGGAGAGGGCGCTGGGCACCACCACGAGGCCGCCCTTCTCCTTCACGGAATCGGCGACGAAGCTCATGGCCCGCAGCTGCAGGGCCGCCTTCGGGTCGCCGTAGGTGTCGGCGGCTTCCACGAACATCTCGGACACCTCGCGCTCCACTTCCGCCAGCATGATGCGAGCATTGCTCTCGCGCTCGGCGCGGGCCTCGGCGGACAGTGCCTCCTGCAAGTCGGCCGGCACCTCGATGTCGCGAATCTCCACCGACAGCACGGTGATGCCGTACTCGTTGGTCTTCTGCTCCAAGATGTCGGCCACTTCCTTGTCGATCTGGGTGCGCCGGGTGGAAAGCTGGGCGATGGTCACGGCGCCCATCACGTCGCGCAGGGTGGTCTGGGCCACCCAGTACACGAGCCGCACGTAGTTCTTCACCTCGGCGCAGGCCTTCTCGGCGTCCCACACCGTCCAGAACAGCACGGCGTCCACGTCCACCGGCACCAAGTCGGCCGTCAGCACATGCTCGGCCTTGAAGGCAGTGGAGCGCATGCGCATGTCCACCGTGGCGGTCACCGAATCGATGACCGGGCACATGACCACGAGGCCCGGCCCCGCCACCCGGTGGAACTTGCCGCAGCGCAGCACCACGGCCCGCTCCCATTCCAGCACAACGTGGGTGCAGCTGAACAGCAGAAGCGCCGCCACGAGGCCTGCGATGACGGGCCAGCCCGACCCGCTGACCCACGACGCGGCGGCGAACACCGCGAACAGCAGCGCCGCCAGCACGATGCGGATGACCGCGGCGCCCGTGCGGCTCGTGGTGGTCTCGTCGAAGCTCGCCTCGGAGGCGATGGTGGTGTCTTCGGAGGTAAGGTCCTCCGGCTCGTCGAAGTACGATTTCTGATCGGCCATGATACGCCCCTCGTTCTTGACGCACGCCGTCCCCCGACAGCCGCGCGCTACCTGCCTGCACGTCTATTCCAAATCGGCGAGCGCCTCTTCCACTCGCGTCAGTACGTCCCGCTTGGTAATGCCCGACTCCCGGGCCACCCGGGCCAGCTCCTCCACCACCGCGTCGATGGGCGACTCGGGCAGGTTCAGCGCCTCCCGGTCGATGTCGGCAATGGTGGAGCGCCGCCCGCGCCCCGAGTTGATGAGCCCGTCGGTTTCCAAATCTTGGTACACCTTGTGGATGGTGTTGTAGTTCACGCCCAGATCCACCGCCAGCGAGCGCACCGTGGGCAGCGTGTCGCCGGGGCGCAGCACCCCCGAGCGAATGAGGAAGATCATGTGGTTGCGAATCTGCACCCACACGGGCACGCCCGACTTGTCGTCCACTTTCAAGCTCTCGAACACAGGCGCCTTCCTGCCGGTCAAAGTATCATCGGGTCGTATGATAACACAGGAAGGTTCTGCGCCCGTTGGCAAGAAGCCGTCGAGGCGTCGGCAGGGCTTTTCCAGCTTGCATGGCTCGGAAATAGCTGCGGGAGGAGCAGTGGCGCACTCACGGCTCTCGCGGATCGTTGTACACCACGCAGGAGTCGGGGCGGGCTTGGCAGATGAGGGTCAGGTCGAACTCCCGAGCCAGGCGAATCGTCTCATCGGTGGGGACCGCCTTGGTAGCCAGCAACGGAATGCCGGCGCGAATGGCCTTCATCACCATGTCCTCGGGCAAGCGGCCGCTGGAGAACACGAGGGCGCGACGCAGGTCAAAACCCTGGCGCAGCGCCGCTCCTACCACTTTGTCGAAGGCGTTGTGGCGCCCCAAATCCTCCCGATATGCCAGCAACACGCCGTCGATCATCAGGTAACAACTGTGGGTGCCCGTCGTCGCCCGATGGAGCGGCGAATCCCCCGCGAAGGTTCGAGCCATCTCAAACACCCACGCCGATTCCCACGGAATCGGTGCCACGTTGGTCGGGCGCTCGTCATTGGTGAAATACTGGTGGTAGGTGCGATTTCCCGTGCAACACGATGGCACCACTCCGGCTTCCCTCCGCGAAAAGTCGGCCCGACGGTCGGCCAGCATCACCTGGGCCCGCGTGCCGTGCTCGCACAGATACACCTCTTCGATATCAGCCACCCCGGCCACCATGCCCTCGGTGAACAAGCGCCCCACCACTAAATCCACCAAATGGTCGGGCGTGCACACAACGCTCATGGTGGGCACTGTGTTCACCAGCACTTCCAACCGGTGCTCCACCAGTACCGTGCGCTCCACAACAGCAGTGGCGCCGTCCGCAGACAGCGCCACCGCAGGGCATACTATGGCCCCGTCATCTTCGCGATATCGATCAATCACACGCATGACGGGCTTGGGGGACGCGCCTACAGAATACGCAGGTTCACGTCCTTCAGCTGGCGGCCGGTGACGGCACTCGGGGCGCCGGTCATGGGGTCGCTCGCCGAAGAGGTCTTCGGGAAGGCGATGACGTCGCGGATGGAGTCCTTGCGGGCCAGCAGCATCACCAGGCGGTCGAGGCCGAGCGCGATGCCGCCGTGGGGCGGGGCACCCAGCTCCAGAGCGCGGATGAGGTGGCCGAACTTCTCGTCGATCTGCTCGTCGGTGAGCCCCACGACGCGCAGGATGCGGCGCTGCTCCTCGGCGTTGTGGATACGAATGGTGCCGCCGCCCACCTCGAAGCCGTCCATCACGAGGTCGTAGCTGTAGCTGCCGCAAGCCAGGGGGTCGCTCTCGATCTTGTCGAGGTCCTCCTTCAACACGTGGGTGAAGGGATGGTGCTCGGCGGCGTACTTCTTCTCGTCCTCGTCGTAGCGGAACATGGGGAAGTTCACCACCCAGAGCAGCGCGTGGCCCTCGCGGGGGATGTTCAGCGCCTCGGCCATGTGCAGGCGCAGGGCGGAAAGCACGGCATTGGCCACCTCGGGGGTATCGGCGGCGAACAGCAGCAGGTCACCAGGCTCCACTTCCATCTCAGCCTTCAGGGCGGCCCACTCCTCATCGGTGAAGAACTTCTTAATGGGGCTCTTCTCCTGACCGTCGGTGGTGAACGCCACCCAGGCCATGCCCTTGGCGCCGTTGGCCTCGGCGATGCTCGCCAGCTTCTCCACCTCGCCGCGGGACCAGTCGCCGGCCCCCTTGGCGTTGATGGCCTTCACGATGCCGCCGGACTGAGCCACGCTCGCGAACACCTTGAAGCCGGTGTCCTTCACGATCTCGGTGATGTCGTGCAGCAGCATGCCGAAGCGCACGTCGGGACGGTCGCAGCCGTACAGGCGCATGGCCTCGGAATACTGCATCTTCTGCAGCGGGAAGGCCACGTCATCCACGCCCACGGCGGCCAGGGTCTCAGCCATGACGCCTTCCATCATGTCGGTCACGTCATCGCCCTCCACGAAGGACATCTCGATGTCCACCTGGGTGAACTCCGGCTGGCGGTCGGCGCGCAGGTCCTCGTCGCGGAAGCAGCGGGCGATCTGGTAGTAGCGCTCCACACCGGCGCACATCAGCATCTGCTTGAACTGCTGGGGGCTTTGGGGCAGCGCGTAGAACTTGCCCGGGTTCGGGCGCGACGGCACGATGTAGTCGCGGGCGCCCTCGGGGGTGGAGTTCGCCAGAATCGGCGTCTCGATCTCCAGGAAGCCGCGCTCGTCCAGGGCCCGGCGCATGGCCTGGGTCACCGTGTGGCGCAGCCTCAGGTTGGCCAGCATCTCCGGGCGGCGGATGTCCAGATAGCGCCACTTCATGCGGGTGGTCTCGTCGGTCTCGATGCCGTCCTCGATGGCAAACGGCGGCGTCACCGAGGTGTTCAGCACTTCAACGGAGGAGGCCAGCACCTCGATCTCGCCGGTCACCATGTTCGGGTTCACGGCCTCCGGGGCACGCTCGCGCACCCGGCCGGTCACCTTCAGCACGTACTCGCGGCCCAAATGCTCGGCGGCCTGGAAGTCCTCCGCGCTCACGCAATCGGGGTCCACCACCACCTGGGTGTAGCCCTCGCGGTCGCGCAGGTCGATGAAGATGAGCCCGCCGTGGTCGCGCGTGTGCCACGCCCACCCGGTCAGCGTCACATCCTGGTTCACATCGGTGGCACGCAGCTGCCCGCAGGTGGCCGTATGCATGCAGTATTCGTTGCGGAAGTCTTCCATAGTGCGTTCGTTTCTTCTCGAGGCCTGAAAAATCACGTGCCCGTAATCGTACCCCAAACTCCCCGCAAGGGCTACCTTTTCCGCACCTTCTCCGCAGAGGGATTCACTTTGACAAATAGGAAAGAATAGGAAAGAATAGGAAATAAAGGAAAACTAAGGAAAAAAAGGAAAGGAGCGAGCCATGCACGAAGAAATCTTCTCTCCTTCTTTCGGGAATCGCCCCTCTTCTCTTGTGGGCCGGGAGCGCTTGCTCAATCAGATCGAAACCGGACTGCAATCGCGACCGGGAAGTCGCGAGCGAGCCGTGGTGCTCCTGGGCCAGCGAGGCAGTGGCAAGACCGTTCTACTTTGGGAGCTTGCCGATCGCATGCGGCAACAGGGATTCGCCGTGGCATCGCCCACCATCGTTTCCGAAGGCATGCTTGAGCGCATTCTTGAGAAGATAGAAGACGACTGCGATGGCAGCAGCGACGGCAAGCCTCATCTTGCCGGTGGCAGCGTGGGGGCGCTGGGCTTCTCGGCCGGCATCCAGTTCGAACGCGACACCCCCACGACCAAAAGCCCCCAGCAGCGTCTGGTGCAACTTTGTCGCCAGCTCACTGCCAAAGGCCGCGGCATCCTTATCCTCGTCGATGAACTGCAAGCCTCAAGTCCCGAGATTCGCCAGCTTATCGGCACTTACCAAGAAATGGTGGGTGAGCGCTTGAATGTGGCCATCGTTATGGCCGGCCTCCCAGGCGCCGTTTCCACCACCCTCAACGACAAGGTTCTCACGTTCTTGAACCGATCGCGCAAGATCACGCTCGACCCTTTGGAATACGGTGAAGTGGACGCTTTCTTCAAGCGGTCCTTCGACACCCTCGGCATTGCCATTGCAAGCGATCTCCGTCGCAAAGCATCGGAATACACTGCCGGCTCTCCCTATCTTTTGCAGCTGGTGGGCCACTACACCTGCCTGTACGCGGAAGACGGCACCGTCACGGAAGCAAGCCTCGCCGAAGCGCTGCAAACGTCCAGCGAAGACTTCAAGAGCGACGTGTGCGCCACTACCTTGGCCGCCCTCTCCGACCGCGACATCGATTTTCTCACGGCTCTCGCCTCCCAAGGGGACGAGGCGTCCACAGCCGTTATCGCCGAGCTCATGGGCGCCACCACCGACTACGCCCAGAAATACCGCCGCCGGCTCCTCGACGGCGGCGTCATCAAACCCGCCGGCCGCGGCAAAGTAGCCTTCGCAGTCCCGTTCTTGGGAGAACATTTGCGTTGGGAAGAACGGTAGCACGGAGCTTCCCTCGTCCATTCCGCTATGGCACGCACTTGGAATTCGCACCAAAAGAAGAGCCCTGCATCCCTATGATGCCGGGCTCTTCGACGTTCAGCTTTCAGCGGCGAGAACTCTCTAACACCCGCAGCGGCGCCTACCTAGCAATCAAATTGGGTAGCAAATACCCGATCAGCATCCTCATACTTTTCTCAACTCGAAAGTATGCCCCAATATCAACCTTTTCTCCCCCTTCCCCATTGGCGCTGCGACATCGATACTCGCCTTATGGTTCATTGCAGGATCGCACGGTCGTCAAGTAAAGTCAGGAGGAATCATGGGAGAGTTCAATGTAACCCGACGCTCATTTTTGGGCCTCGGAGGCGCGGCCACACTTTTGGGCACCGCATCCCTCATGGGATGTACGCCCACAACCGCGGCGGCACCATCAAACGTTGATAGCGCTCTGCCGGAAACCGGCGAGACCGAGCAAGTCTCGCTGAATCCGCAGGACACTAGCTATCTCGAAGGGGAAAGTGACTACGCCGCCATTTTCGAGCCTCTTCAGCTGGGAAGCATTCAAATTCAGAATCGACTTGCCAAGGCAGCTGCGGGCTCCTATTCTATTGACGCCGGCATCAACGACCAGGCCATCGGTTTTTACGAGGGCCTCGCCAAAGGCGGCGTGGGTATCATCTGGCATGAGGACCTGTCGTTTTACCCCTACACAGTGGAAGAGGTGAAGCCCCTTGTAGCCGCAGTGCACGAGCACGGTACCCCCATCGGCCTGCAAAGTTACATTGACTGGAGCCGCGCTTCCACTTCAAAGCACCTCGTCAGCCCCTTGGAAATGGATATGCCGGAGTTCCGCCATACCGCTATGTCCATCGAGCAAATCCATGCTGCCCAGGACGAGGTAGTCGCCCGAGCTCAATTCGCCAAGGACTGCGGCTTCGACGCCTTTAGCCTCAATTGCTCCTGCGATCACTGCTTCGACACTTTCCTTTCCCGTTTTTGGAACGATCGCGAAGACGAGTACGGTCCCCAAAGCTTCGAAAACCGCGCACGCATCGTCACGGAGATCATCGAGCGCATCAAAAAGGAGATCGGAGCCGATTTCATGGTGGAGGTTCTCTTCAACGGCATCGAGGAGAACGTCCACGACCTCGGCGATAGCGGCCTCTGCATTAAGGTCGACGAGGCCATGGAGTTGGCAAAGCTCTTCGAGGCAGCGGGCGCCGATGCCCTGCAGGTTCGCTCCGCCATGTTCGGGAATCATTGCGCCGGATTCATGCCCGACATCATGCACTTCGGCGAACACGGAAACACCGGCCTGGGAACCATAATGAACTACGATCGCCACAGCGAGGGATCCATCACCGGTTCGCGTGACGGTGTCGCAGCGCTGGCGGAAGTGGCGGCCCAGGTAAAACAGGCGGTCAGCATTCCCGTCGGAGTAGTGGGCAGCATCGATCCACGCCTCGCGCCCCAATTCACCAACAATCTGATCGCAGAGGGCAAAGTCGACTATCTCGTGCTCAATCGCACCCTTCTTGCCGATCCTGAGCTGCCCAATAAGCTCAAAGAGGGCAAACGCGATGAAGTGCGCCCCTGCAACCGCTGCGTCAACTGCTTCAAAGCCGTCGCCGATATGTGGGGTATCGGCTACTGCCGTGTGAATCCTGCCTACATTCGCGGTGGCACAGAAGAGATGCCCGAAGGCGCTACCCCTCAGGCCGCAGAAACGCCCCGCGCCATCACCGTCGTAGGCGCCGGACCCGCTGGCCTCGAAGCGGCTGCCATCGCTGCCGAGCGCGGCCACAGCGTCACGCTCTACGAGAAAAGCGATACGGTGGGCGGCCGCCTCTCTTTCGCCCAAATCATCAAGGGCGACCACGAGCGCATCGACGACTATCGCACGTACCTGGAACGCCGAGCCCAAAACGCTGGCGTCACCATCCAAACCGGCATCGAAGTGAACGCCGAGCAGCTCAATGCTGAAAAGCCCGACGCCGTCGTGATCGCCACCGGAGGCGAAAAACACGCTTCTGCAATCAAGGGTTGCGAGAGCGCTCTCGATCTTGACGACATCGCCACAGGCGATGCGGGTGAGCGCGTGGCCATCGTCGGCGGCAACATCATTGCTACCGATTTCGCCATAAGACTCACGGGCGAGGGGAAGGCCGTGACCATCATCAGCTCGCGACCCACGGCAGAAATCGGTATCGAACAGGCGTCCTGGCCCCACTGCGTCCTTATGCCCTGGATGAAAGCCAAGGGCGGCTCCCTTATTGGCGGCGCCACAGTGACAGAAGTCTCGTCTAATAGCGTGTCCTATACAGCCGATAATGGGCTGAGCCGAACACTCGAATGCGACACCGTTTACCTGCTCGAGGATCTCGATCCGCGCACCTCGTGGATTGACGCCATCGATTCCTCTATCGAAGTTCACATCGTAGGCGACAGCAACGAGCCCAGCAATATCCTCAACGCCGTTCACAGCGCCAACCTCGTCGCACGATCCCTTTAGCGGCTCCCATCCTCCTCTCGTCAAAGGGCGCCCCGGTCGACAAATCGTCGCTCGGGAGCGCCCTTTGCGCACTCCTGGCCCTATTCGTCCCTCGTGCGACTGAAAACCAAATCCAGCAACTGGGTCTTCTTTCTCACGCCGCACTTCCTGTAAATGTGGCTGATGTGAGTTTTCACGGTCGATTCCGATATGAACAACTCACAAGCGATTTGAACCGCGGTCTTTCTGAGAGCGAGCTCTTTCAGCACATCCTGCTCCCTCAAAGTGAGATCGTAGCAACGCCCCATCTCCGCACAACGGGCCTCCAGTGAAACTTGGTCGAAAGTCGCTGATTCTTTGTCGCCTCCGTTCGAAGCGCCAAGACCCCATAGACTGTGAAAGCCCCGATCCAGAGTGAGGATAGCGAGCGCGGCCACAGCAAGAACGACAGCCCCAGTCGCAAGCAGCGTCACCCCAAAACGAGGGGTCGCATATGCGCATAGAAACTTAGCTCCGAGAAAGGCCATCGTGTTTCCCAGCTGCATCGCACTGAACAATCTTGTTGTTAAAGGAGACGCCGCGCCGCCCAATGAGCACAGCACCGAGCAGGAAATGATGCTGAACAACGCAAAGCCCGCGTAGGCCAGAGGTTCAGCAGCGATAAAGGAAGACAAGGAAGGCAGAAAAAGGCAAAACGCCCCAGCGGCAATGGAAAGAACGGCTACGGTCAAGCCCACTTGAAAAGCCTTCCCAAGAGAACCCCGTGCGATGGAGATAATCAGAATGATAGCGAAAAGAGCTCCACCCGCCAGGTTGAGCCCGTAACTGCCATGATCTCCCAAACTCGTTACCGATACGGCGGCAAATTCCACTAGGACAAGAGCGCAAACAAGGTGAATAGCGCTGCCTAAATTATCCGAATTGCCTGGTGAGTTGCCATCAGCACCTTCTCGCAGCTGAAGCTCTTCAGCCACCGAGAGAAATCCCCACACCCCCAACACAGGCGACGCGCATGTAGCAACAGTCAAAAGAAAAGAAAGCCCCTCGAACAGACAGAGCCCGGCGAAAAGAGCGCCAACCACAAAGGAAAGCGCAATGGCGCGAACGACCTCGCTCACCCGCATACGCGAGAAAGTATTCATCCATCCCAGAAAGAAGCAGCTCGTGAAAAGAGCGAGCATAGCTTGGGTCGCTATATCCATCGTCATTGCCAGAGGCGTTCCCTCAAAGAGGGACAGAGCCGAAAAAACCAATCCACCGCCGCACAGAGCACCGCTGCCCCAAAGAAGCGCACGTCGATCCATCAGCCAATCGATCACACGGGGATACCCGAAGGCAATTCCATAAAAAAGCAGCGAGAAGGCAACTGACCACCATTCGACTCGCATTGAAAAGACCGAACCCTGGAATACGTCCAGGACACTCGTCGCCGATCCCAGCACATCAATAACAGCATAGCTGAGAGCCGCAATAAGTATAGGCCGATCAATCCCGTGGAACCGCTCCCCCTGGATATCTCCCATAATTCGAACCGCCTTCTATCTTTGCCACCGAGCTCACCATAACCCCGTAGGCCCATTTTGGCGAGGCACCGCAGGTGCCTATCAAGAGAACGCTTCATCGAAGCCTCTTTCCCCTGCAGGCGGTAGACTCGGTGGAACATCCCTGTGGCGTTCCACCGAGTCCAAACAACAAAGCAAGGCTGCAACGACTTTGCAAACCTAAATCAAATCCCGCAGCACGTACTGGAGGATGCCGCCGTTTTCGTAGTAGCGGCCCTCGGTGGGGGTGTCGATGCGCACGGTGGCATTGAACACCACGGGCTCGCCGCCCTCGCGCTCGGCGGTCACCTCGACCACAGCCGGGTTCGGAAGACCCGCCGAGAAGTCCACCGGCGCGATGGTGATGCGCTCGGTGCCGTCCAGGCCCAGGGTGTCGGCGTTCTCGCCCTCCAGGAACTGCAACGGCAGAATGCCCATGCCGATGAGGTTGGAGCGGTGAATGCGCTCGAAGCTCTCGGCGATGGCCGCACGCACGCCCTGGAGCATGGGGCCCTTGGCCGCCCAGTCGCGCGAGGAGCCGCTGCCGTACATCTTGCCGGCCAGCACCACAGCCGGCGCCCCCTCCCCGGCATAGCTCACCGAGGCGTCGTACACCGGCACGATCTCGTCCGCCACATGGTCGCGGGTCCAGCCGCCGCGCTTGCCGTCGGCCAGCTTGTTCTGCAGCTTCACGTTGGCGAAGGTGCCGCGCATCATCACCTCGTGGTTGCCGCGCCGGGCACCGTAGGTGTTGAAGTCGGCCGCCTCCACGCCGTGCTCCTCCAGGTAGCGGGCCGCCGGCGAGGCCGGGGCAATGGAGCCGGCCGGGGAAATGTGGTCGGTGGTGATGAAGTCGCCGAAGTTCCCGAGCA
>OFGH01001585.1_pt1 | contig 14487 bp, 12 predicted proteins | sample 1521721 | NCBI WGS metagenome assembly OFGH01 (sample SAMEA3504132, study PRJEB24116) | mouse gut metagenome | biome: mouse gut; feature: mouse-associated habitat; material: faeces | place: Denmark | collected 2011
GACCGGGCCATAACAACCCGGTCCCCCGCTATGTTAGGAGGAGTGGAACGCTTGTTTATGCGATGGCAATGGTTACCGTGCCGCTGCCGGCATCCCAGGAACCCTGGAGCCCCAGAACGGACAGGGATGCGAGGCTGCAGTAATTGCTGCCCCGGATGGCGTAAAGGGTAAGGGCCGCCTCCTCGCCGTCCAGCTGGACGGAGGCCGCGCTGGGATTGACCAGCTTCTCCGTGCCGGAAACCGCCTCGCCCTCGCCGCCGGCGGGGGTGTACGCCTTGCCGGAGGTAATGGCGATGGTCTTTTTCCCGTGGTCCCACCCCAGGTCAAACCCGGCGGCGGAACCGGAAACGGCGGCGGCCACATCCCGCAGCTTCACATAGGGCGCGCCGTTGATCAGGTAGACCGCCACGGCCGCCTCCTTACCGTCCACCAGGACCCTGCCCTCCGCCGCCTGGGCGGAAACGGTGTTCCGGGAGACGGCGACCTCGTCCACGGCCTGACCGTCCACGGTCAGCGTGTAGGTTCCGTTAGGGACCTTGAGGGCGTAGCCGCCGTCCGTGCCCGCCTTGGCGGATGCCTTCGCCTCGCCATTGGCGCGGAGCTCCACGGAGGCCCCCGGCGCAGCCTGGCCGTCCACGGTGTACTCGCCCCGCAGGCGGGTCTGGGTCAGGCCATCGGCGGTATAGGCATCGGAGAGGGTTCCATCCATACTCTTGGCGTAGTAATACAGGGCGGTCCACGCCTTCAGCTCGTAGTCCGTGCCCTCCAGCACGCCCACGCCCTTGCAGTAGGGGGCCCAGAAGGCGTAGTACTCCTCGGAGGTGTTGTCCGCCGGGACCTTGGCGTAGGTCTTGGCCGCCTCGTCATAGGGGGCGAAGGGGATCTCGCCGTAGCCCAGGGTTTTGGTCAGCGTGGGCATGAAGCCCACCAGATTCTGGGTGGATTCGAAGGTAAAGGAGGTCAGATACCCTTTGTCCGGGTCCAGGGGGGACCAGGTATCGGTGTCCGGGTCGTAGATCTCAATGGTGTTGAGGTCGCAGGAGATGGTCTTGCCGCTGACGTCGTAGCGGTAGCGCATGTTGGTGCTGTGGAGGGTGCCCGCGCCGCCGTAGAGGTCCTCTCCGTTGGCATGGGAGCACATGGCGTCAAAGAGGCAGATGCCCGCCAGCTGCTTGCCGGAGAGGCTGCAGACGATCAGGCTGGACCCCGCGCTGTGGTCCACGGCGGACTCGCCGGTGGACTGCATGTTAAAGGCATCGGCGGCGGTAAACTCCCCCTGGTAGAGGGCGGTGCGGACGTAGCCGCCGAAGAAGAAGGACACCTGGGAGCCGGAGGCGTAGTTGAAGGCGTCGCCGATGAAGGCGGTGACGGGGGACTGGACATAGGTATATCCGCCGTCTCCATTGCGGCTGAACACGTAGTTGCAGCCCTTCTCCACGTTCATCGCCACCGTGGCGGGGGTTACGCCCTCCAGGCCCAGCCGGGAGAAGTAGCCGTCGGAGGCCACCAGGGCCTCGTCGTACTTCTCCACCAGGCCGGCCAGCTTCCGGTAGGCTTCTCCGGAGGCGGAGGCGTCGGAGGACGCCCGGTCATAATCGCCGGTGAGGGTGAGGGTCCTCGTCTCGGAGGGGAGCCAGGTCCAGCCGTCCTCGGTCTTATCCAGGCTGAGAATGCCCAAGTGCTGGGCGTACTCGCCGGTGGAGTAGATGATGACGCCGTTGACGGTGACCGGCTCGGGGTACACGGTGTGGCTGTGGGCGCTCTGGATCACGTCCAGATAGCCCTGGGACGCCTCAGCCACCGCCTTGTCCTCCTCGTCGCCGCAGTGGCTGACGGCGATGACGATGTCGCAGCCCTTCTCCTCCTTGAGGAACTTGGCGTAGACATTGGCTGTAACGGCGCAGTCCATCCTCGTCAGGTCGGAGTTCTTGCAGTAGCCGTAGGACTCCTCGCCCTCCAAGGCAAAGAGGCCCACCTGATAGCCGTTGACCTCGGTGACGGCGTAGTTGACCGCGCCGGTTTCCGCATACTGGCCGGAGGCGAACGCGTTATGGCTGGAGTCCTCGGGGTCAATGTCGGCCTCGGTGTAGGCAATTTCCTTGCCATCCGCACCGTATTTGATAAACATGTTGGAGACAAGCAGGGTGGGGAGGGCGTCCTCCACGCCGAAGGCGGCGCGGTTTTTCTCCGCGTTCACCCAGGAATTTTCCACAGCCTGGTCCCCCACGTCGAACTCGTGGTTGCCCAGAGTCGCGTAGTCGAAGCCCAGGGCCGCCAGGACCATGATCTCCCAGCCCTGCTGGTAGCCGTCCTGATAGGGGGTGCCCTGGGAGTAGTCGCCGCCGTTGAGGGTCAGGGCCTTGCCCTCGGCCCGGGCCCGCTCCTCCGTCAGGGCGGCGGCCATGCGGGCCACGCCGCCGATGACGCTGGTGGAGCCGTCGGCCTCGTAGATCTTGGAGGGGCCCAGGTTGGAGTGCATGTCGTTGGCCAGGAAGAGGACCAGGTCGCCGGCATAGGGAGCGGCCTCCCCCTCGGCAGCCAGGGCCGCGCCGGGCAGCAGGCCGGCGCACAGGAGCAGCGAGAGCAGGAACGCGGTCAGTCGAATCCCTTTTTTCATCCTAAAAATATCCTTTCCTATTATTTCCCAAGCAATATAGCCGACACACTTGAGAATCGGTAAAAAGGAGGCGTGGGAAAATGCGGTGTGGCAAGGCGGAGGACGCAGGCGGGCTGACGCCCGCCAAGGACGACAACGCAGTCCACGCCACATTTTGACCGCCGAACTTTACCGATTTTTACGTGTGTCGACTATATAGCGCGCCTCTGGTTTCCCGGGTTCCCACCTCCCCCTCCGGCAAATAAAAAGACGCGCAAAACAAATCCTTTCGGAATTGTCCTGCGCGTCTCAAGCTCTCTGCACAAAAACTACATAATACGGCAAAAATTTTTGCTGAATTTAGTATAACAGCACAATTGCAAAAAAGCAAGGGGGAAAAGCAAAAAAATGCAATTTATTTTTCCGCCGGCAAAATGACCTCCATCCCCACCTTCTGGGGCCTCATCCCGCACCTCTCGTAGAACCGCATGGCGCTCTCGTTGCAGCTCCAGACGTTCAGCGTCAGGTTATAGCACCCGCTGGTCCGGGCCAGCTCCAGGACGGCCTCGTAGAGGGCCCGGCCTACCTGCCGTCCCCGGCAGGACTCGTCCACGCACAGGTCGTCCAGGTACAGGATGGTCAGATCCCGGAGGGACCCCTCTCCCCGATGCCGCTGAAAGACGCAGAAGGCATAGCCCGCCACCCAGCCGGCTTCGTCCTCTGCCACCAGGATGGGGCGTTCCCCGTCCCGCAAAAGCGCGCGCAGCTCCTCGTCGCTGTACTTGCGGCCCCCGTCCCGGAACAGGTCCGGCCTGCCCTGGTGATGGACCCGGCACACCTGGAGCAGCAGCTCTCCCATACGGGGGATGTCCCTTTCTTCCGCGGGACGGATATTCATGGCCTTTCCTCCTTGTTCTCCTCTTTCTCGGGAATCAGCCCTCCGATGAGCTCCATCACCGCCGCGCCGCCCAGCAGCACCCCCGCCGCCGGCGGCACCCATGGGACGCTGCCCGGTACGCTCCGCCGCCCCGGCGGCGGGGCCTCCAGCTGGCGGGAAGGGGCGGCCTGCTCCGGGCTGAACACCACTTTCTGGTGCAGAATTCCCCGGTTCCGCAGTTCTTTCCGCATCACCCGGGCCAGGGGGCAGCCATAGGTCTCGGAGATGTCCGCCGCCCGCAGCAGCGTGGGGTCCAGCTTGTTGCCGGTGCCCAGGGCCATGACCAGGGGAATCCCCAGCCGCCGGGCGGTCTCCGCCAGGTCCAGCTTGCAGCTCACAAGGTCAATGGCATCCACAATGTAGTCGTACCGGCATCCGGCAGGGAAAAAGTCCTCCCGGCGGGCGGCGTCGTAAAGGCCGTGGATGGGGTGGAGGACAGCCTCCGGATGGATGTCCCGGACTCGGGCGGCGGCGGCCTCCGCCTTGGGCTGGCCCACGGTGGACCACAGCGCCTCCAGCTGCCGGTTCAGGTTGGTGACGGAGACGGTGTCGCTGTCCACCAGCGTCAGTTCTCCGATGCCGGAGCGGGCCAGACACTCGGCGGCGTAGCTGCCCACGCCCCCCAGGCCGAAGACGATGACATGGGCGGCGGCAAGCCGCCGCTGGCCCTCCCGCCCCCACAGCATCTCGTTGCGCAGGAATTGTTCCTTCATAGGTTCCTCCATAGAGAAACGGGACGGCCTGGAACCGTCCCGTTATCCGAAAATTGGCTGAGATCAGCCGACGTACTTCATGCCAGAATCGCTCTTCTCAATGGTGTGATTCTCGGTGAAGGTCAGATACCACTCGTCCATGGCGGTGTTTACCAGGTTGTTGCGGACCTGGACCTTCCAATAGGGCGTGCTCTGGCCGATGAAATACATGATGTGATAGCCGTAATCCGTCTCCACAATGCCATTGTCACCGCTCTTGCGGCCGGCGTCGAAGCACCAGTCGTTGAAGGTGGGAACCATCTGGCCCTGGTAGACCTCCGTGTAGATGCCGCCCTCAGAGGCGTTGCTGTCTGCGGAGTTCTCCCGGGCCAGGTCGGCGAAGGAGTCCTCGGTGGCGGCGCCGGACTTCCACTGGGCGTACAGCTCCTCGGCCTTGGCCTTGGCATCGGCCCGCTTGGCGTCCACATCGGCCTGATAGCCCTCGTCCTCGCTGGAGAGAGTGGTCTCCTCGGGGGAGATCAGAACGTGACGGATGTCCACGGTGTTGTACTCAAAGCGGGACTTGCTGTGGAACAGGGCCACGGTGTAGGAGGCGGAGTTCTCGATCATCTCGACATCGCCGTCCCGCCGGGCGTCGTCAAAGGCCCACTCCAGGGCGGGGTTGTCGGCGTAGGAGGCGGTCTCCGGATGGGAGTAGGTGACGCCGTTGTCCGGGTCTGCCAGAGACTCCAGGCTGGCGCCGCCCTTACAGGCGGCCAGGATCTCCTCGGCCTTGGCTCTGGCGGCAGCCATGGCGGCTGCGGTCTCATCCGCGGTGGGCTCCACGGTGTTGCCATCGGCATCGGTGGTGGGCTCGGCGGAGCCGGAGACGGTGATGGACTCGTAGTTCACCCGGTCATAGGTGTTGCGGTCGGCCTTGTAGGCGTCCTCCAGCTCCGCATCGGAATAGGCGAGGCTGTCCTGGCGGGCCGTGGCATAGGCCTCGTACTGGAGTGTGGCCATCAGACGCTGGCCGTAGATCTTCTCGGTCATGGTGCTGCCCAGGTTGGCCTGGAGATAGCGGTCGACAGAGACGCCGCTGGCGGAGGCGCTGGAGCGCAGAGATTCCATGTTGGAGTCATAGTTTTCCTGGACGCTGGCGGGATACTGGAAGCCCTCGTCCCTGGCGGCCTTCAGCACACCCTGAACGGCGGACATCTGCTCCAGGGTCTGCTCTGTGAAGTAGTCCTTCCAGGTCTGGCCCGCGGCGTCGCTCTCCAGGCCCAGCATGGCGGCGTCGCCCTCGCCGATGGTCTGGCTGGAGAGGGAGGCGTTGGGATTCAAGCTCAGCAGCCCGTAGGACAGCAGGGTATAGTTGTTGTTGATAAAGTTGCGGTAGACATTCTGGTAATGAAAGTTCACCTCAGCGGCGGTGTATTTCTGCCCGTCGATGGTGGCGGCGGTAGCGGTCTTCTGGATGATGTTGGACTTCCAGACGATGACGGTAATGGCCACCAGCACAAACACCACGGCGATGACGCCGTAGAGAATGCTGCTGCGCCGCTCCTCCCTGCGCTGCTGCGCCTCGCGGGCGGTTTTGGGGTCGGTCCAGCCGGTGCTGTTCAGCTCCTGACGGAATTTCTTTTCTCTAGATGCGCTCATTTGTTGTTTCAGTCCTCTCAAGTATTGGTGGTTCCCGCCGCCTCTGCGGCCAGGATTTTACGCACTTGTCTATTATACTGGATTCCGGCCCATTGTGCAAGTGGAAATTCTGAACCTCTCAGCGGATTTATGGATTTTTGGAGGAAATCCGCCTCCGGTCCTCCAAAATCCGCCGGATCGCCCTCTCCGCCGCCTCCAGATCGCTGTCGCACAGGACGGGCAGAAAGTCCGCCAGAACCTCCGGCTCCATATCCCACCAGCGCAGCTCCAGCAAAAGCGAGATCAGCTCTCTCCCAAACCGCTTTTTGATGGGCCGGGCGGGATTTCCGCCCACCACGGTGTAGGGCTCCACGTCTTTGGCGACCACGGAGCATGCTGCCACAATGGCCCCGTCCCCGATGCGGACGCCGGGCATGATGACGCTCTCCCGCCCAATCCACACATCGTTCCCCACCACGGTGTCCCCCTTGAAGGGAAGCTGGGAGAGGTAGGGCGGGGTGTTTTCCTCCCACACGCCGCCGAAGACGCTGAACGGATAGGTGCTGACGCTGCTGATGCGGTGATTGGCGCTGCCCATGATAAACCGGGCGCCGCTGGCAATGGAACAGAACCTGCCGATGATCAGGCGGTCCCCGAACTCCGGGCAGTTGAAGAGCACGTTGTTCCGCTCAAAGCCCGTGGGGTCCGCGGGATCGTCGTAATAGGTGTAGTCCCCCACGGTGATGTTGGGGGCGGTAATCACGTTTTTCAAAAAGCACGAGGTCTTGTACTCGTTGGGAAAAACAGTGCCGGGGTCCGGAATTCTTCTCATAAACATTCTCCTCTTTATCTATTTGTGTTCATCACCTCCAAAAGCAGTCTGGTCCTCCGACGCTATCGCCCGCACTTTGCGCAAGATCCGCATCCGATGACCTCCTTTCAGCGTATACAGGTATGATAGGCCCTCAGCCTGAAATCAGTCTGAAACCATTTTTACACAGCAAAACAGGGCAGATCACCTGCCCTGAGAAAACGTACCCCGCGAAGGCCGTGTAGACCCGTTATAACCTGCACCTTTACGGACAGGTGGGTCGCCTCCAACTCGCTTTATCGCTTCCAACTTCCAGCCGCAGACGGCAGCCGGGAGGCCTGCGAACCACGCGCTGATCCGGCATCCCGTATAACGAAATGTGGGTTAAAAAAAGATCTATCACGAACCCCGCAGGGCAATTATTATCCTATCACACTATTTGCCGGAACGCAAGAGGTTATTCGCCGTCCTCCTGAAATAAACTCTCCATAAACAGCTCATATACCGCCTCCAGCTCCTCGTCGGAGTCCAGTGTGGAGAGGAGGTCCTCGCCGTCTTCGTGGATCACCTTCAAAATGACCAATCCGTTGTCCGGGTCGTCCTCGTCCTCCTCGGTCTCGGCGGGGAAAAAAGCCTGATACATCTGGCCGTTATACTCCAGGGCGTCGATAAACTCCAGGGCGATCTCGTTGCCGTCCTCGTCGGTGACAGTGATAAAGGTGGGGCCGAACTCCTCACTCATAGGGGGTCCTCCTTCCGCCTCGGCGGTTTCAAATAAGATTGAAATGTATTGTACATGACTTTTCCCCGGATTGCAAGGGCAGAACTTGTGAAAATATAGGAAAGGCAGTCCTTTGGACAGGGTATATTCTGCGCAAATTCGCCTGAATCATACAAATCTGAAACTATTATTCCTTAAAATACGACAATTTCAAACTTGACAGGGGATGGTACAATGGTAAATATTATGGTGAATTGTAGTTTTCCGCAGGAAAGGGGTGTCCGGAAGGGGACGGGCCCGGGCGGAGTCAGCCGTATTTTTCACTCAGATCAGAACGGAGGTGCCCAAGTTTGGAGCACGAAAAAAGGCCGCAGGCGCCCCGGGAGACCGGCCGCCCAGGCGGCAGGCCTCGAAAGCGAGGGGGCAGTCCGGCCCGCACGGCGGCCGGGATCATTGGACGCATACTGTTTGGGCTGTTCACAGTGGCGCTGATCGGCGTTCTCACCGCCGGGATCTTCGCCTATATCTTCTTACAGTATATCAACACCACTGTGGCCCCTAACCTGACGGTGTCCATGGAGGACTACGAGTTGGACCTCAGTTCCTTCATCTACTACCAGGACCAGGAGACGGGGGAGTGGGTGGAGTACCAGACCATTCACGGCGTCGAAGATCGGATTCTGGTGACCTATGACCAGATCCCGGACGCCATGTGGCAGGCGGCGGTGGCCATCGAGGACCACCGGTTTTTCCAGCACCACGGCGTGGACTGGTACGGAACCCTGGGCGCGGTGAAGACCTTTCTGACGGGGGGGGACACCCGCGGCGCGTCCACCATCACCCAGCAGGTGCTGCGCAACATCACCATGGACAAGGAGGTCACCATCAACCGTAAAATCCGGGAGATCATCCGGGCGCTGCAGTTTGAGAAGAACACCACCAAAGAGCAGATTCTCACCCGGTACCTCAACACCATCTATCTGGGCAAGGGGTGCTACGGCGTCCAGACGGCGGCCCAGTACTATTTCGGCAAGGATGTGTGGGACCTGGATGTGGCGGAGTGTGCCAGCATCATCGCCATCACCAACAACCCGGAGATCTACGGCCCCATGTCCACCATCACCATCACCCGGGAGGACGGCACCACCACAACCCCCCGGGCGGCCAACAAAAAGCGGCAGGGATGGATTCTGGACCGGATGGCCGGAGGAGAAGACGGGGAGGTCATCAACCCCGATACCGGAAAGCCCTACATCACCGAGGCGGAGCGGGACCGGTACAAGGCGGAGCCCCTGAACTTCACCGACGGCTCTGTGGAGGCGGACGAGCTGGTGGCCGAGGCCACCGCCAGCGCCGGCAGGAGCAGCATCAACAACTGGTTCGTGGACCAGGTGCTCCTGGATGTGTCCCGGGACCTGGCCGAGAAGTACGACATCGACAAGGACGCGGCTCTGGATCTGATGTACCGCAGCGGCTACAAGATCTACACCACCATGGACCCGGAGATCCAGAACATCGCCGAGGCCGTCTACGTGGACCGGAGCAACCTGGACGTCACCTCCAAGAAGGGCCAGATCATCCAGTCGGGCATCACCGTCATGGACCCCTACACCGGCAACGTGGTGGCCATCGTAGGCGCCATGGACCCCAAGGAGGGGAACTTGGTGAGCAACTACGCCACCATGAAAAAGCAGGTGGGCTCCTCCATGAAGCCCCTGACGGCCTACGCCCCGGCCCTGGACGCCGGGACCATCACCCCGGCCTCCACCTTTGACAACTACCCTGTACAGCTGTTGGCGGGAAGCCCCTGGCCCAAGAACTCCCCCAACCGCTACACCGGCTGGACGTCGGTGCAGGAGGGCATCCGGCGGTCCATCAACACCATCGCCGTACAGGCCCTGGAGTCGGTGGGCACGGTGGAGGCCTACGCCTTCGCCACGGAGAACCTGGGGCTGGACCTCCACCCCAACGACATGGCGCTCAGTCCCCTGGGCATGGGCGGACTGACCTACGGTCTGAATACCGTGGAGATGGCGGCGGCCTACTCCTGCTTCGTCAATAAGGGCATCTACAACAAGCCCCGGACATACACCTATGTGGAGGACTCCAAGGGCAATGTGATTCTGGAGAACGAACCGGAGTCCCACGTGGCTATGAAGGAGACCACGGCCTATCTCATGACCAAGATGCTCCACTCGGCGGCCACCACCGGCACCGGCGCCTCCGCCAGCTTCAGCGGCATGACCATCGCCGGCAAGACCGGCACCACCAACACCGCCTGTGACCGCTATTTTGCGGGCTTTTCACCCTACTACTGCGCGGCGGTGTGGACCGGCTATCAATACGCCGAGCGCATCTCCTACAACGGCAACCCGGCCATTACCATGTGGAAGAAGGTCATGCAGCAGATCCACCAGGACCTGCCAAACAAGTCCTTTGAAAAGCCGGAGAGCGGGCTGACCACCGTGACGGTCTGCGCCGACAGCGGCATGCAGCTGACCGACGCCTGCAAAGCGGACATCCGGGGCAGTCGGGCCGCCTCCTTTGAGATTCCCACAGGCCTTGCCCCCTCGGAGCCCTGTACGCTCCACACCATGGTCAATTACTGCATTGAGGGCGATTGTCTGGCGGGGGCGCTGTGCCCTGAGTCCTCCTTTGTGGAGAAAGGCGTATTGAACTATGAGCGGGAGGATTACGGCCCGAATATCTCCTCGGAGGATGATCCCTATCTGCTGGTGAACATCCAGAAGGCAGCGGAGGAGGCCGGCGGATGTCCCTTCCACGGCGGCAGCGGGATGCCTTACGATCCGAATAATCCCTATGATCCCAGCAATCCCTACGACCCAAATAATCCCTATGACCCCAATTACCAGCCGCCTGTGGAGCCCGTGGACCCGCCAGGAACCACTGCTCCGGACCCGGGCACCACCACGCCGGATCCCAGCGTGCCCCAGGAGCCCACAATTCCTCCGGCAACAGACCCCGGCACCACCGGTAATCCCGGTGACGGAAACTGGTTCGACAACCTCTGGAACCCCCCGGCAGCATAGTGACAGCCCCACGGCCTGCGGCCGTGGGGCTGTTTTTCTGGAGATCGCCTCCCTTGGCGGTCAAGGGCAGTTTCACGGTATTGGGCTGAAAGGCCAGGCATCCTTTGCAGGGGCGGGACTTTCACCTGACCCATCGTGCGGCGTCTTAATCGCTCCGCTGTCTCCCCATCTGTCAGGATGTTCTCCAGCTTGCAGTTGAGGACAAGTCACAGTGTTCAGCTTGGCCAAATCCCGGCCGCCCTGCTCATAGGTCCAGGGCACTCCGCTGTTGATTCCGGCGGCGGCTGTCAGTTGACTTTGTGACAGATCATGCGCAAGATGCGCGTGGCTGCAAGTCCGCTTTGGGTGGTGCGGTTCGCAAAAGCACATCGCGGGATGTCGGCGGGCTGCCAAGTCTCAGGTGTGCTTTTGAGCACCTGGACGATGATCCCGGTGAGCACCGCCGGGAACAAACGGCTCTCTTTTCGATGTACGTCAGCGCACAAACGGCATCAGCGCCGAGGCCACCAGGGCCAGCAGCAGCACCGCTACCAGCACCAGCGCCATGACGCGCTTCATCTTCCCTCTCATGCTCTCTCCCCTTCCGTCAGGATTTTTCGGATGCTCTTCTCCGCCTTGGACCGGGGCACCATCAGCTCATGGCCGCAGCCCAGGCATTTGAGCTTGATATCCATCCCCACCCGCAGGATCTCCCACTGAGTACTCCCACAGGGATGGGGCTTTTTCAGCTCCACTTTGTCGTGCAGATGCAAGTCCATACGGTTCCTCCTGTCATCTCTTTCGCATATACTGTATCAAAAACGCCGCGCCTGGCGGCAGATAGGATGCGATCAATATGCCGGAAAACAAGCTGTTCCCCCCGGAGGGCCTTCGCCCTCCTGTCCGCCACACCCTCGACTGCCTGCGGGAGGCCCTGGAGAGCGGCGCTGTACTGGAGGCCCCCGTCCAGCGGTGCGACGCCGGACACACCCTACATATCGACCTGGACGGCATCCCGGGCCGGATCTCCCGGCCGGAGGCCATCGCCCCCTGGATCAACGGGGCCGGCAGGGACATCGCCGTCCTGTCCCGAGTGGGCAAGCCGGCCTGCTTCCAGGTCCTGAGCCTCCAGGCCGACGAAAAGGGCGCGCCGGCGGCCGTTCTCAGCCGCAGGGCCGCTCAGGAGGCCGCCATGGACTTCTTTCTTCAAAATCTGGAGCCGGGGATGGTGCTCACCTGCCGGGTGACCCGGCTGGAGCCCTACGGAGCCTTTCTGGACATTGGCTGCGGCATCATCGCCATACTGCCCATCGAACTGATCTCCGTCTCCCGCATCAGCCATCCCGGCGCACGGCTGCAGGAGGGGCAGAAGATTCTGGCGGCGGTGCGGTCCTTTGACCGGGAGAACCGCCGGATTACCATGACCACGAGGGAGCTGCTGGGCACCTGGATGGAAAACGCCAGCCGCTTCGCCCCGGGGGAGACGGTGCGGGGCATAGTCCGCAGCGTCAAGGAGTACGGCAGCTTCATTGAGCTTGCCCCCAATCTCTCCGGTCTGGCGGACAGCCGGGAGGCCCTGTCTCCCGGAGACGGGGTGTCGGTCTTCATCAAGAGCATCCGCCCGGAGCGGATGAAGATCAAGCTCCAGGTCATTGAGAAGCTGCCGCCCCAGATGCAGCCGGAGCCCCTGCGGTACCAGATCACCGACGGCAAGCTGGGCCGCTGGACCTACTCCCCGCCGGGATATGAGAAAGAGCCGGTGGAGACGGTATTTACAGCTCCCGTCCCTTGAGCTTCTCCCAATAGGCCTTGGCGGCCTGCTCCGTCTTGTTGTCCCCGAACTCGTAGTATTTCACACCCTTTAAGGCGTCCGGGAGGTACTGCTGCTCTACCCAATGGCCGGTGAAATTGTGGGGGTAGCGGTAATGCTGCCGGTTGTCGAAGCCGGTGGTGTCGGCGTGGACGTTCTGGAGCTGCCGGGGCACATCCCCGGTGCGGCCCGCTTTCACGTCCGCCCGGGCCCTGCCGATGCCCTCGATCACACTGTTGGACTTGGGAGCCGTGGCCAGCAGCACCGCCGCCTGGGCCAGGGGGAGCTGGGCCTCCGGAAGCCCCAGCTGCATGGCGGTATCCACGCAGGCCTTCACAATCGCCACAGCCTGGGGATAGGCCATTCCCACATCCTCGCTGGCGGAGCACAGCAGGCGGCGGCAGGGAGTCACCAGGTCCCCGGCCTCCAGAAAACGGGCCAGATAGTGGAGGGCCGCGTCGGGGTCACTGCCCCGCAGGGACTTCATCAGTGCGGAGGCGATGTCATACATGGCGTCGCCTCCCTTGTCGTAGCGCATGGCGCTGCGCTGAGAGACCTGCGCCGCGTCCTCCAGCGTCAGACGGAGCGTTCCCCTCTCCGGCACCGCCGCCTGACAGAGGAGCTCCACGGCATTGATGGCCTTGCGCACATCGCCGCCGCAGGCGGTTGCGATGTGGAGTGGCACCCCCTCCTCCCACATCAGAGGCAGGGGGCTGCGCTCCCTCTCGATCTCCAGGGCCCGCGCCACGGCGGGCTCCGCCTCCGCCGGGGAGACGGACTTGAACTCAAACACCGTGCTGCGGCTGAGAAGGGCGCTGTACACGTAGAAATAGGGGTTCTCCGTGGTGGAGGCAATCAGGGTCAGCTTGCCGTTCTCCATGAACTCCAGCAGGCTCTGCTGCTGTTTTTTATTGAAGTACTGGATCTCGTCCAGGTACAGCAGCACGCCGCCGGGAGCCAGCAGCGTTCCCACGTCGCCGATGATGTCCTTGATGTCCTGGAGGGACGCCGTGGTGGCGTTGAGGCGGTACAGGGTCTTCCGCGTCCGCTCCGCGATGATGTTGGCAATGGTGGTCTTCCCCGTGCCGGAGGGCCCGTAGAAGACCATATTGGCGTCGGTGCCGCTTTCAATGAGGCGGCGGAGCACCGCGCCGGGGGCCAGGATGTGGCGCTGTCCCACCACCTGGTCCAGCGTCTGGGGGCGGATCTCATCCGCCAGGGGTCGCTGCATGGGGAGCCCTCCCTCCTGTTCTAGTCTTTTCGATACGCCTCAATGAAACACAGCATCAGACCGATGCACATGGTCGATCCGGAAACCACAAAAAATCCCAAAATCCCGCCTGCCAAAAGCGCGCCCAGTACACCGCCGTGTCCGTTATAAATGCAGGGATTCATAGCGGCGTAAAGCAGGCAAAACATGGAAAAAGCAAGCCCAATAACGGTAATCAAAACCCAGCAGACCATCTTCCTGTTCTTTCTGTCCATGGCAATCCTCCTTCCGCGGCTGTCAAATCATTACAAAGGAATTATACCACAGCCGCCGGAGAGATTCCACTGTTTTTCACACAGACCGCCTCCCCAGTGAAAAAATTCAAAATTTTCCTCGCCAAGGGTCGGATTTTGTGGTATCCTGTCATCGTGAGGTGACGAATATGAAATCCAAAGCCGCTGTCAAGCGCATCATTGAGACATTGAAGGGCATCTACCCCGACGCCCTGTGCTCCCTGCAATATGAGAAGGACTACGAGCTGCTGTTCGCTGTTCGGCTCTCCGCCCAGTGTACTGACGCGCGGGTAAACCAGGTGACCCCCGCCCTGTACGCCCGCTTCCCCACTCTGGAGAGCTTCGCGGAGGCGGACCCGGCGGAGGTGGGCGAGTACATCCGCTCCTGCGGGTTCTTCAACGGCAAGGCCCGGGACATCGTCGGCTGCGCCCGGCGGCTGATCGATGACTTCGGCGGCAAGGTCCCCGGCACCATGGAGGAGCTGACCAGCCTCCCCGGCGTGGGCCGCAAGACCGCCAATCTCATTCTGGGGGATATCTTCGGCCAGGAGGGCTACGTCTGTGACACCCACTGCATCCGCATTACCGGACGGCTGGGGATTACCGACGGCTCCAAGGACCCCCTCCAGGTGGAAAAACAGCTGCGGCTGACCATCCCGCCGGAGGAATCCAACAACTTCTGCCACCGGATGGTACTCTTCGGACGGGATACCTGCACCGCCCGGTCCCCCAAATGCCAGGGCTGCC
>OFGH01001589.1_pt1 | contig 14456 bp, 14 predicted proteins | sample 1521721 | NCBI WGS metagenome assembly OFGH01 (sample SAMEA3504132, study PRJEB24116) | mouse gut metagenome | biome: mouse gut; feature: mouse-associated habitat; material: faeces | place: Denmark | collected 2011
GGGCGCCGGCAAAACCGCCGCCAAGGCCATTGACGAGCAGCTGAGCAAATAAAATCTGAGATAGAGGAGGGAGGCGGACGGCTGTCCGCCTCCCTCTGCCGTCCGGAAGGAGACGGAGCGTTATGCCGAAACAATCCGGAATTCCGCCCTGCCTCCAAAATTTGCGGATAGTTGACAAAAAGGGACAGAGGGTATAAAATACAATCGTTCATATTTATGGGCAGAGGCCGCGCAACGCCGGAAAAGCTCATAAACGGTCAAAAATCATGGAGGGCCCTCCATGATTAGGTTTTTCTGAGAAAAACCTAATTCCCTTTTGGGAGGGGCTTTTCGGTCTTGCGCGGACGCAAAAAGTACCGTTTGGAGGAGGAAGCATTATGGCATTTTGCAAGAAGTGTGGAGCGGAGATCAACGAGCAGGCCGGCGAGTGCCCTCGCTGCGGCGCGGCGCAGACCCCGCAGGCAGCGGACAACGGCGGATTTCTTTGGGGGCTGCTGGGCTTCTGCATTCCGCTGGTGGGCCTGATTTTGTTCCTGGTGTGGAAGGACACCAACCCCAGGACCGGCAAGGCCGCCGGCATGGGCGCTCTGGTGAGCGTCATCTGCGGCGTTGTCTTTTATGTGTTGATGTTCATGATCGGCATTGGCGCGGCGATGCTTTAAGGCGTGGCTGTACAAGTGGCTCCCCATTTTCTGCGGATGCCACCGCCGGCCGGACCGCTCCTTTTTCTACAGGGGGGAGCGGTTCCCGGTCTGCGCCCGCTGCACGGGTGAGCTGGCGGGGATTCTGGCGGCTCTCGCGACCTGGTGGCTGGGTCATCCCGGGCCCCTCTGGTCCGCGGCGCTGCTGATTCCCCTGGTGCTGGACGGCGTGATTCAGCTCCGCACGGCCTATGAGAGCAGGAATCTGCGCCGACTGTGGACGGGCATCCTGTTCGGATACGGGCTGACCGGCCTTCTGCTTCTGTCCGCCGGGTGGGTCTTTCGCCAGGGGTACGCTTTTGGACAGACGCTTTGAAACGAGACAGCTGAGCGGCATCCGCCTTTCGGGGCAGGCCGTTCGGCTGTTTTTTCTGCGGACTGCCGTTTCACCCTGTGACGGTTTTTCCGGGCCTGTCATGAATGTCCCCCGCCTCTCATAGGGTATAGCAATGCTGCAAGGGGGGAATCTCTATGAAACGACTGATCGCGCTGCTGTGCGCCGTACTGGCGCTGACGGCCGGCGCCAAGGCCGTGGACGTCTCCGCGCCCTCGGCCCTGCTGATGGAGAAGGAGACGGGCACCGTCCTCTTCGCCAAGGACGAACACACCCAGCGGGAGCCTGCCAGTGTCACCAAGGTCATGACGCTGCTGCTGGCCATGGAGGCCATTGACAGCGGGCAGCTGAGCTATGACACCATGGTCACCGCCTCCGCCCACGCCTGCTCCATGGGCGGCAGCCAGATCTGGCTGAAGGAGAACGAACAGATGACGGTGGACGAAATGCTCAAGGCCGTTTGCGTGGTCTCCGCCAACGACTGCGCCGTGGCCCTGGCAGAGCAGATTGCCGGCAGCGAAGAGGCCTTTGTGGAGCGCATGAACCAGCGGGCCAGGGAGCTGGGCATGAATGACACCACCTTCCAAAACGCCACGGGCCTGCCGGCGGCGGGCCACGTCACCTCCGCCTACGACATCGCCCTCATGAGCCGGGAGCTGGTGCTGAACCACCCGGACATCCGCAAGTACACCACCATCTGGATGGACTCCCTGCGGGGAGGAGAGTCTCAGCTGGTGAACACCAACCGCCTGGTGCGCTTTTACCAGGGGGCCACGGGTCTCAAGACCGGCTCCACGGACAACGCCCTCTACTGCCTCTCCGCCACGGCGGAGCGGGACGGCATGGAGCTGGTCGCCGTCATCATGAAGGGAGCCACCTCCGCCCAGCGGTTTGAGGACGCCCAGACCCTGCTGAACTACGGCTTTGCCGGGTATACCCTGACTAAAATCGTGCCGGAGTCGCCCCTGGCGCCGGTGCCGGTGGCCCTGGGAACCCAGGCCACGGTCCAGCCGGTGCTGGGGGACGGCGGAGCGCTGCTGCTGGAGAAGTCCAGGGCCGCCGGATTACAGCAGGCCGTCACCCTGAAAGAGTCCGTGGAGGCCCCGGTGGCCCCGGGGGACAGCCTAGGGACACTGACCGTCACCGCCGGGGAAGGCGGGGAGGTGGTTGCGGAGATCCCCCTGCTGGCGGGAGAGGAGGTGCCCCGAATCACCTTCTGGCAGATGTTCCTGCGGACGCTGCGAATGGCCTTTTTGGCGGATTGACCAAAGGCATGTCCATTTTTCGGCGGGGCTGTGACGGTTTTCTCTTGCCTCCGGTCAGTCGGAATGGTATACTGCATCTATAATAGCGGTGGTTTGGGCCGCGTTTCCGGGGAGGCGCTGATGAGATCCCAAGCGCGCGGAATTTACCGGCGCTTTCCTGGCACATAAGAAAGGATCGATGATTATGTTGGATGTCAAACTGTTCCAGATGGAGACCTTCCTCTCCGAGCCCTATGAGGATACCCTGGCCCCGCAGCTGAAAAGCGCCCATGAGCGTCTCCAGGACGGCTCCGGCCTGGGCGGGGATTTTACCGGCTGGGTCCACCTGCCCCGGGACTACGACAAGGAGGAGTTTGCCCGCATCAAGGCCGCCGCGGCCAAGATTCAAGGGAGCTCCCAGGCTTTGGTGGTCATCGGCATCGGCGGGTCCTACCTGGGGGCCCGGGGCGTCATCGACTGCCTGTGCTCTCCCAACTACAACCTGAAAAAGAAGAGCACGCCCAATGTGTACTTTGTGGGCAACGGCCTCTCCGCCGACGCCATGCAGGAGGTTCTGGACCTGCTGGAGGGCGTGGACTTCTCCGTCAACGTCATCTCCAAGTCCGGCACCACCACCGAGCCCGCCGTGGCCTTCCGCTTCTTCCGGGCGGAGCTTGAAAAGCGCTATGGCAGGGACGGCGCCAGAGAGCGCATCTTCGCCACCACCGACAAGGCCCGGGGGGCCTTGAAGTCCCTGGCCGCCGCCGAGGGGTGGGAGACCTTCGTGGTGCCCGACGAGGTGGGCGGCCGCTACTCCGTGCTCACCGCCGTGGGATTGCTGCCCATCGCCGTGGCCGGCGTCGACATCGACGCCCTCATGGGCGGCGCGGCGGAGATGATGGAGCTGTGCGCCTCCAGGCCCTCCTATGAGTGCCCCGCCTGGCGCTACGCCGCCGCCCGCACCGCCCTGTACCGCGCCGGGAAGCCCATCGAGGTCCTGGCCTGCTATGACCCCGCCTTCCGCTTCATGCTGGAGTGGTGGAAGCAGCTCTACGGCGAGAGCGAGGGCAAGGACGGCAAGGGCCTCTTCCCCGCAAGCGTGGAGTTCACTGCGGACCTGCACTCCATGGGCCAGTACATGCAGGACGGCACCCGGAACATCTTTGAGACCGTGGTGCGCCTGGGGGCATCTAGCTGCCAGCTGTACGTCCCCCGGGACGAGGACGACGGCGACGGGCTGAACTTCCTGGCGGGCAAGCCCATGGACTTCATCCGGGACCGGGCCATGGAGGGCACACTGCTGGCCCATACCGAGGGCGGCGTGCCCAACCTCATTGTGGAGGCCGGCGGCAAGGATGCCCGGAGCCTGGGCCAGCTGATCTACTTCTTCGAGTACGCCTGCGGCCTCTCCGGCTACCTGCTGGAGGTGAATCCCTTCGACCAGCCCGGCGTGGAGGCATACAAGAAGAATATGTTTGCCCTGCTGGGCAAGCCCGGCTACGAGGAGCGGAAGGCGGAGCTGGAGGCAAAGCTGAACAGATAAAAAACGGAGAGCGGCGCCGGAGGGCGCCGCCTTTCTCCTCTTTTCGACAGGGGTGCGTAGAAATTTTGTGAATAAATCCCAAACTCTCGTTTTTTGCATTGTTTTTTCCCGGGGACTATGGTATCCTAAACATAACAAAATCTCCCCGAACGGAGATTCTAAATGACAGGAGTGATTTGATATGGTCAGACTGATTATGGGCACGAAGGGCTCCGGCAAGACCAAGCAGCTCATCGAATTGATCAACAACGCGGCAAAGGACGAGCCCGGCCACGTGGTATGCATTGAGGCAAACCGCAATATGACATATGATATTCACTATCATATCCGCCTCATCGACGCCCAGGAGTACAAGCTGAACAACTATGATCTGTACCGGGGATTCATCAGCGGCCTGTACGCCGGCAATTACGACATCTCCCACGTGTTTATCGACAATCTGCTCAAGACCGTGGGCCAGGGGATCAACAGTGAGACCGAGGCGTTTTTGAACTGGCTGGACACCTTTGGCGAGCGCAACGGCATCAAGTTCACCGTTACCATCAGCGCCGAAGTCTCCGACGCCACCGAGGGAATGCAGAAATTTCTGTAAGCGGACCGGAATGAAAGAGAGCCGGCCCCGTCTCATAGGACGGGGCCGGCCGCTTTGCTTTGGCGGCGTCCTGCGGAGACGGCCGGCCTGGAGTTTGGAGGCAGTGTGATGATTGAGATCAGAGAGCTCCGGAGGCGGGATTACAAAAAGGCCCGGAGGTTTGCCATTCAGGGAATGCACCTGGACTGGTATATGGACAGCCGGTGGATTCTCAGCCTTTACAGCAAGTATTTCTGGCATATGGAGCTGGACCGGGCCACAAGGGCTTACGGCGCGTACGCGGACGGAATGTTTGCCGGGGTGCTGCTGGCCGATATGAGGGGTGAGGACAGGATGTATCACCGTGTTTGGCGCGGGGCCTTTGTAAGAGCGTTTGACGCTTTGCAGCATCTTGCCGCGGGCGAGGGCGTCAGCGCTTATGAGGAGGCCAACCGTGAGATGTTTCGCTCATTTTGCGGGGATTACGCCCCGGACGGAGAGATCATCTTCCTTGCGGCGGACCCCGCGTGCCGGATCAAGGGGATCGGCACGGCCCTGCTCGCCGCGTTCGAGCGGGAGGAGCCGGGGAAGCTGGTCTATCTCTACACCGACAGCGCCTGCACATACCAGTTCTATGAACACCGGGGATTTGAACGATCGGAGGAGCGGGATGTGATGATCGACCTGGGGCGGAGGCACGTGCCGCTGAAATGCCTGCTGTACAGCAGGACGATTCCGTGAGCTCCGGTTTGCGGCCGTCCCGGTGACCGCCGGGATTTCCCTCTTGTGTTTTTACCACGGGGGCCTTATAATAAAAAAACACGCTATGTCCGTTCAATTTCCGCGGCGTCGCCGCGCTGCTAAGGAGAGTTTCCCATGCCAAGACCCCATTCCCGCCGCCGTGAGCGGAACAACATGCCCCTGGTCGTCATCCTGGCGGTTTTGACCGTGGCCGTCATCTACGCCGGCATCCACAGCTTTTTCAAGGCCCCGGAGCAGAAGCGGGAGGATCTGCCCCCCGTGGAGACGGCGGCCGGTCCCGCCGGGGAGGAGGACCCGGAGGCGGATGCGGCGGCGGAGGCTCTCCGGTCCCACCGGGAGCGGAAGCCGGACTTTTACACCATCCTGGTCTCCGGTGTGGACGACGGCAACGGCGGCAGCGACACCAACATTCTGCTGGCGGTGGACGCCGCCACCGGATACGCCTACGGCGTCAGCATCCCCCGGGACAGCAAGGCCGTGTTCAACGGGAAGAACCACAAGATCAACGCCGCCTACAACACCGGCGGCATGGAACTTCTGGCGGAGGTGGTGTCAGATCAGCTGGGAATCCCGGTGGATTACACGGTGCTGGTGGATCTCCGGGGCTTTGAGGCCCTGGTGAACGCCATCGGCGGCGTGGAGTTCTATATCCCCATCGATATGGACTATGACGATCCCTATCAGGACCTCTCCATCCACTTTACCCGGGGCACCCGCTTGCTCTACGGCGCGGACGCATTGAAGGTGGTGCGATTCCGCCATAACAACGACGGCACCGGCTACGGCAGCGAGGATGTGGGCCGCATGGCCACCCAGCAGAATTTTCTGAAAGCGGTGGCCAAGAAGACCCTGACCCCCGCCAACGTCACCAAGGTCAACGAGTTTGTGAAGATTTTCCACCAGTATGTGGAGACGGACCTGACCGTCAACAACCTGGCCTGGCTGGGGGCCCAGCTGATCTCCATGGGTCCGGACAAGATCGACTTCTGCACTCTGCCGGGGGAGTGGAAATCCCCCTATATCTACGTAAACCGGGAGGAGACGCTGGCCCTGGTGAACCAGTTTCTGAATCCCTACGTGGAGGACCGTGTCCCGGAGGATTTGCACATCCCCGACTGACGGCTCTCCCGAAATTCCTTTCCGCCCAGACCCGTAAGGAGGTACCCCTGTGATCAGACGCCGCATTCCGGCGCTGCTGCTGGCAGCCGCCCTGCTCTTGACGATTCCCGCCCACGCCGTCCCGAACAGCCGGGAGAATTTCACCCGGGGCCGGGCCTACTCCGGCCAGTTCTCCGACCTGACCACCGCCTCGCCCTTTTACGACAACGTGGCGGCACTGTACGAGTACGGCCTGTCCCAGGGGCGGGCGGACGGCGCCTACGGCCTCCGGGACCCCATGACTGTGGGGGAGGTGGTGATCTTCGCCGGGCGTATTCGGAGCATCTACCGCACCGGGGACGCCGAGAGGGGAGCGGGGCCCTACCGTGGGGACGGCGTCCCGGCGGCCCTGGGATATCTCCGCTACCTCCAGGCCGAGGAGGTGCTGGGCACGGAGCTGGACGGCCGGCTGGCCGCGCCGGCCACCCGGGCGGAGGTGGCCCATGTGCTGGCGAACGTCCTGCCGGCGGAGGAGCTGCCCCTGATCAACGACCGGATTGTGACCGAGGGCTACGCCTCCCGGAAGTTCATCACCGACGTGTCGGAGTACACGCCCTATTACCGGGACATTCTGTTTTTGTACCGTACGGGACTCTCTGTGGGCAATGATGAGACGGGGTCCTTCCTGCCCGGGGCCACGGTCACCCGGGGCGCGGCGGCGGCCATGCTGACCCGCATGGTGGACCCGTCCCTGCGGCTGAAACCGGACTGGACCCTGACGGAGGAGGACGGCATCTGGGAGCCCTCGCTGGCGGATCTGGTGCCTTCCGGGGACTACATCCCGTCCCCGGGCACCCTGGAGGAGATGGACGAGGCCGTGCGGTACATGCTCTCCGGCGGCTCCAGCGTGCTGGCGCTGCAGTATCCCGGCATTACGGCCGCTGAGGCCAGACGGGTGATGGAGCAGGCGTTGTCCGTTGTGAAAACCTACTGTGAGCAGAGCTATAACTCCGTTTGCTGCACCTACAACCAGGCGGGGCGGGTGACGCTGACCTTCTCCGCCGCCAACCTGGGGGAGCGCACCAAGGAGTATCGGGAGGAGACCATGGCGGCGGCCCTGGAGGTCCGGGAACGGCTTTGGGAGAGCGGGGCCATCACCGCCTCCATGACGGATACCGAGAAGGCCCGGGTCTATTTCGACTGGATCTGCGGGAATTGCACCTATGACTACGAGGCGGGGGACAAGTCCGTCAGCCACATCCCCTACGGACTGTTCGCCAACGGCACCGCCGTCTGCGACGGGTACACCGGGGCCTACAACCTGTTTTTGAAACTGGAGGACATCCCCTGCACAGCCCTGTCCGGCAAGGGGCATATTTGGACGGTGGCGGTGCTGGACGGCGAGGAGGTCCACATCGACACCACCTGGGGCGACGCCGGGGACAGCGTGGATGACAGCTTTTTCGCCATGACCGCCGCCCAGTCCTGGGCGCACCACAGCTGGTAGAGTCAAGCGGGTATAGTTCGGCGGTGTGTGGAACACGCGGTGTTTGACTGTGAAATGAAAATCAGGGCCGCTTTCCTCGGCCTGCCGCGGTACTTGAAAGGACTGCCTGGCCTTTTCAAGCTGTGGAAGAGAAAAACAGAGCCGGACCGGTTTTCCCGGTCCGGCTTTTGCTTGCTTGAAAAGAGGGCTACAGGTCCACCACGGTGACCTGATGGCCGGTGCGGGGCAGGAGCTTCTCCAGCACGTCCGCCGTTTTCAGCTTCAAGCTGCTGGTGCAGATGCAGGGGTGGCAGCTGAGGTGCTCCGCCTCAAAGACCTCCCGCTCCATCAGCAGCCGGACCCGGTGATCTTGGTCATTGGCAAGGCCCAGAACGGAGGCGGAGCCGGGAGTGCAGCGCAGCAGGTCCCAGAGAAACTCCTCCGGGGCGAAGGAGAGGCGGGCGGAGCCGATCTGGTGGGAGAGGTCCTTGGTGTGAAAGGGCTTGCCGGGGTCCATGCACAGCAGGTAGAACTGCGTCTTCTGCCGGTTGCAGAGGAAAAGATTCTTGCAGATGGGCACGCCCAGCACCTCGCTGACGGCGGCGCATTTCTCCATGGTGTCGGCGGGTTCGCTGGAGACCCGGTCATATGCGATGCCCAGCTCCTCCAGCAGAGAGAAGGCGGCCTCCTCCTGGGGGAGAAGCGGCCCCTCCGGACGGGTGTTATGGCACAGAGCGGATATTTCCACGGTATTACACGTCCTTTTCCAGAAGTCTTTCCCCGGCCCGGTAGATGTCCCCGGCGCCCACGGTGAGGATCAGGTCGCCGGGCTGGGCGGTTTTGCGCAGCTGCTCTGTCACCTTGTCCAGAGTGGAGCAGTACACAGCCCCGGGGATATTGCGGCACAGGTCCGCGGAGGAGATGCCCTGCGTGTTGGTCTCCCGGGCGGCGAAAATCTCCGCCAGAATGGCTGCGTCCGGCAGCTTCAGCTCCTCCACAAACCGGTCGAAGAGCTTGGAGGTGCGGGAGTAGGTGTGGGGCTGGAAGGCCACGACGAGGCGCCGGTAACCCAGTCCCCGGGCGGTGGTCAGCAGGGCGTGGAGCTCGTCGGGGTGGTGGGCGTAGTCATCGTAGATCTCCGCGCCGTTGAAGCTGCCCTTGTACTCAAAGCGCCGGCCCGCGCCGGTGAAGGACCCAAGCCCCTGTTCCACCGCCTCGCCGGGAAGGCCCAGCACGTAGGCGGCGGAGGCCGCCGCCAAGGCGTTGGAGACATTGTGCCGTCCGTAGACCTTCAGCTCCGCGTGGGCGTAGAATTGGCCGTGGACGTGGATGTCAAAGACGGGGCGGCCCTTCTCCTCCCGGAGGCTGACGGCGGTGCACGCCGCCCCGGGCTCCAGGCCGAAGGTGAAGGCGTCCAGGCCCTGGGCCACGCTGCGGGCGCCCTCGTTGTCGGCGTTGACGATGACGCTGCCGGTGGAGGGCACCAGCTCCGCGAAGCGGCGGAAGGAGCGCTTGATGTCCTCCAGGTCCTTGAAGAAGTCCAGGTGGTCGGTTTCCACGTTGAGGATTACCGCCACCGTGGGGAAGAAGCTCAGGAAGCTGTTGCAGTACTCGCAGGACTCCAGAATGATGGTGTCCCCCCGGCCCACCCGGTAGCCGGAGTGGAGCATGGGCAGGGTGCCGCCGATCATCACCGTGGGGTCCGCCTCCGCCGCCATGAAGATGTGGGTGCACATGGAGGTGGTGGTGGTCTTGCCGTGGGTGCCGGCGACGCACAGGGCGTTGGGGTAATGCCGCATGATGGCCCCCCAGGCCTGGGCCCGCTCGTAGACGGGGATTCCGCGGGCGATGGCCCCGGCGATCTCCGGGTTGCCGTCGTGGACGGCGGCGGTGCGGATGACAAGATCGCAGTCCCCCAGGTTGTCGGCGTTGTGGCCCACGGCCACGGGGATGCCCAGGGAGCGCAGGCGCTTCACGGTCTCGCTTTCGTTCATGTCGGACCCCTGGACCTGGAGACCCTTGCCCAGCAGCACCTCCGCCAGGGGGCACATGGACACGCCGCCGATGCCCACCAGGTGGGCCCGTCTGCCGGGGACGAGGTAATCGGAGATGGGAGTGGGATTGTTCATCATGGGGACTTCCTTTCCAAAACCGCTTTTTTCCGTTGCGTGGGAGGGGAATGCGGTATATAATCAGATTGTTGGCAAATTATTATAGTATAGAATTACGGGAAATGCAACAGAAAAAGGCGGTGAACAGGATGCTGGCAATTCCGGAGGGCGTGAGGGAGCTTTTGGAGCGGCTGGAGGCGGCTGGATATGAGGCGTGGTGTGTGGGCGGCTGTGTGCGGGATGCGCTGCTGGCGGACCTGCGGGTCTTGAACGGCACCCGCCCCCCCGTCCGGGCGCCGGAGGACTGGGACGTGACCACCTCCGCCCTGCCGGAGGAGGTGATGGCGCTGTTTGGAGACCGGGCCCTGCCCACGGGACTGCGCCACGGCACCGTCACTGTGAAGACGCCGGGGCGGGCGGTGGAGGTGACGACCTACCGTTTGGACGGGGAGTACCGGGACCGCCGGCACCCGGAGCGGGTGACCTTTACCCGCTCTTTGGAGGAGGATTTGGCGCGGCGGGATTTCACCGTCAACGCCATGGCGCTGAGCCTTCGGGGGGAGCTGCGGGACCCCTTGGGCGGGCGGCGGGATCTGGAGAGCGGAGTTCTGCGGTGCGTGGGAGACCCGGACCGGAGGTTTCAGGAGGACGCATTGCGGATTATGCGGGGGATGCGCTTTGCCGCCGTGCTGGGACTGGAGGGGGAGGATGAGACGGGCGCCGCCATGGAGCGGAACCGGGAGCTGCTGCGAGACATCGCCCCGGAGCGGATTCAGACGGAGATGACAAAGCTCCTGTGCGGGCGGTGCGCCAGGGAGGCGCTGGACAGGCATCCCGGGATCGTCGGCGTCTTCTGGCCGGAGGTTCTGCCCATGGTGGGCTTTGACCAGAGAAATATTCACCACTGCTACACCGTCTGGGACCACAGCACCACGGCCCTGGCCAACACGCCCCCTGTGCCGGAGCTGCGGTACGCCGCCCTGCTTCACGACATCGGCAAGCCCTCCGTGTTTACCCTGGACAAGGGGGGCGTGGGACACTTTTACGGCCACGCAGGCCGGAGCTGTGAGCTGGCGGAGGGGATGCTCCGGCGGCTGCGGCTTCCCAACGAGTTCCGGGAGCGGGTGGTGCGGCTGATCGCGTGGCACGACCGGGACATCCCCCGGACGGACAAGGGCGTGGGACGAGCCCTGCGGCGGCTGGGGGAGGAGGAGCTGCGGCTGCTGCTGGCACTGAAGCGGGCGGACAACCTGGCCCAGGCCCCCGCCTATCGGGGGCGGCAGCTGGAGATCGCCAAGGGGGAGGCCATCCTGGACCGGCTTCTGGCGGAGGACGCCTGCTTCTCCCTGCGGCAGCTGGCGGTGAACGGAAACGACCTCAAGGCCCTGGGCCTCCGGGGTCCCGCCGTGGGCCGGACGCTGGAGACGCTGCTGAACAGGGTGGTGGACGGCGAGCTGCCCAACGAGCGGGCGGCGCTGTTGGAATTTGTCACCGAATCGTAGCCGGTTTGTAACCGGCCTGTCACGACTTTGTTGTTGAAAAAGACCGGAATTGCTTCCATACTGGGATTATCTTGGTATGGAAGTGATTTTTTATGCGGAAGATGGTTTTGGGACTGGCGTTGTGCCTGACGCTGAGCGGCTGCGGCGGGTCTCCGGCGGAGGCTCAGGGGCCGCCGGTTCAGGTGATCGGGCCGGAGGAGGCCGGCTGGCGGGAGGCCTATGTGAAGTTCCTGGAGGACCTCTGTGAGGAGGAGAGGACGGTGCTGAACACGGACCGTCCGGATTATGACCCAAATCTCTACCCTGCGGAGGTGAATAGTCTCAGTGAGGAGTATTTTCTCTATGATCTGGATTGGGACGGCGTGCCGGAGCTGGTGCTTCGCTGCGGATGGGAGGGCTGGGACACCCGTTTTTACACCGTCCGGGACGGGGAGGTCGCGGAGGCGGGCAGGCGGGAGAGCCGGTATATCTCCTTTTTCACCAGCCCGGATGAGCCGGGGATCATCGTGCGGGAGACGCCCAAGGGGCCGGTCTTTGTGTACCGCCTCACCCTGGAGGACGGGGCGCTCCGGCAGGGGGAGGCTCTCTATGAGACCGACCTGAGCGTCCAATGTGTGGACGAGACCTTTCGCATGGAGGATGTGGTCCCGGGGGCGGCATATATCCGGGGCTGCCGCACCATGGCGGAGTGGCCGGAGCACACGCCGCTGACACTGCCCATTGACGGCTATGGCCGGAAGGAAACGGCGGCGGAGCCAGACCCGGAGTGGGATGGGGCGGCCCGGTCCCTGATCCTGGCGGCGCTGGAGGACGGGGCGCCGTTTTGCGCCGTCTCCGGCGACGGCTGGGGCGGTGATGCGGGGTGGACCACCATGGAGGAATATTTACAGCCCGGTGGGATCGAGGAGTACGCGGAAAAGCCCCTGGTTCCCCGGCGGCGGTGTTGGGTGGACCTGGACGGGGACGGACAGCGGGAGTGCGTGCTGTACGTGGAGCGGGACCCGGAGGATTTCATCCGGGACGGCTGTTTTTTGATTTTCAGCGAGCAGCAGAAGGTCGTGTACGCCTACTGCCTGAACTGCATCGACAGGATGGACGTCACCGCGGACGGCGTCTTTTTCGACCCGTGGCACCTGGAGGAGGGAATCGACGGCGGCACCTGGCGGCTTTCCTTTCGGGAGAACCTGTGCTATCAATACACAGCGGCCTTTGACGCGTCCGCGCCCCTTGTGGAGTGGGAGGCTTGGGACTGAGTCACCAACCGTCCCCTCCCGCCATACCATAGGGCGAGGGGGAGTGCCGGATGGAGAAGACCTTTGGCCTGATCGGAGGCGACCGGCGGCAGGCGGAGCTGAGCCGCCTGCTGGCCGCGGACGGGAATACCGTCCATACTTACGGACTGGACGCCTGGAAGCCCGTGGGCGCCGGAAGTCTGGACCGGACCGCGGGGGCGGACGTGATCGTCCTGCCTCTGCCGCTGTGCCGGGGGGACGGCGTGCTGAACTGCCAGGAGGGCCCCATGCCCACCCTGGACCTGTTTCGCCGCCTGAGGCCTCAGCAGCGGGTGCTGGCGGGGCAGGTGAAGCCCCAGCAGCGCCGGGAGGCCGCGGACTGCGGACTCTGCCTGGAGGACTACTTCCTCCGGGAGGAGCTGACGGTGGCCAACGCCGCCGCCACGGCGGAGGGCGCCGTGCAGGTGGCCATGGAGCGGCTGGATGAGATGCTTTTGGGCATGGAGTGCCTGGTGCTGGGCTTTGGCCGCATCGGGAAGCTCCTGTGCCACCGCCTCCACGGCCTGGGGGCCCGGGTGAGCGCCGCGGCCCGCCGTCCGGCGGATCTGGCCTGGATTCGGGCCTACGGCTGGCGGGCTCTGGAGACCGGGAAGCTGGACGGGGAGCTGTCCGGCTTCGGTGCGGTGTTCAACACCGTCCCCTCGCCCGTCCTGGGCCGGACGCTGCTGGAGCAGCTGCCTGGCCGATGCCTGCTGGTGGACCTGGCGTCTGTCCAGGGCATCGACCTGACGGCGGCGGAGAGCCTGGGCCTGCCCAATGTGTGGGCCAGATCCCTGCCGGGGCGGCTGTCGCCCCGGACGGCGGCGGCGGTGATCCGGGACGCGGTGTATTACATCCTATTGGAAGAACGGGGTGACCCTGCGTGAGAACGGAACGCGTCGGATTTGCGGTGAGCGGGTCCTTCTGTACACATGAACAGGTGCTTAAGGCGCTGGAACAGCTGGCGGCGGTCTATGAGACGGTGATTCCCATCGCCTCGGAGGCCTCCGCCTTTACGGATACCCGCTTCGGCACGTCCGAGGAACTGCTGGAGCGGCTGGAGGATCTGACGGGACAGGAGGTCCTGTGCGACATTCCATCGGTGGAGCCCATCGGCCCCAAGAAGCTGCTGGATGTGCTGGTGATCGCGCCGGCTACCGGCAACACCATCGCGAAGCTGGCAAACGGCATCGCCGACACCGCCGTCACCATGGCGGTCAAGTCCCACCTGCGCAACGGCAGGCCGGTGGTGGTGGCGGTGTCCAGCAACGATGGTCTGGCCGCCGGAGCCAGGAACATCGGCGAGCTGCTGGTACGGAAGAACTACTACTTTGTGCCCTTCGGGCAGGACAATGCCGCGGCGAAGCCCTGTTCCCTGGTGGCGGATTTCGGAAAGATCCCGGAGACGGTGGACGCCGCTCTGCGGGGGGAGCAGCTGCAGCCTGTGCTGCTGCGCTGAGAGGACAGATGAGAGGGCCGCTCCGGCGGCCCCTTTCATTATATATATAGAAGCGGTGTTAAACGATGTTTGGATTTTGAAGAAACAATATGATTGTGAAAATTTTATATGGAAAGAATGAAAAATCTGTGTTATGATTGTGAAAATCAAATCCGAAAGGAAGAAACGCAATGAGCCAACCCTATGTCATTTTGACGGAGTCCTCCTGTGACCTGACGCCGGATCTGGTGGCCCAGGCCGGCGCAGAGGTGCTGCCGCTGAACTTTACCATGGAGGGGAAGAACTATCCCCACTATCCTGACGAACGGGCCATGTCCATTCCGGAGTTCTATGAGCGGATGCGGAACGGAGCTGTGGCGGTCACCGCCGCCCCC
>OFGH01001598.1_pt1 | contig 14417 bp, 17 predicted proteins | sample 1521721 | NCBI WGS metagenome assembly OFGH01 (sample SAMEA3504132, study PRJEB24116) | mouse gut metagenome | biome: mouse gut; feature: mouse-associated habitat; material: faeces | place: Denmark | collected 2011
GTTATATTCTTATTTAGCTCTAAGTCTTCCGGCGCATTAAGAAACTGTCCCGCCTCTTCTGATATTCTGGCTATTGCTTCTATTTCCTGATTATAATCTCGTATAATATATTCACCTTTACTGGAAATATAAAATTCTAAGGTACTCTTATTAACTAACGGTATTCCATCCTGTAAAAATACAGCCTCATCAATTACCTCATATGATATATAGCTATATACCAAGTCTATATCTTCAGGTAGCTGTTCCATATAATTCCAGGATTCAATATCCAGTTGTTTTACGAACCTTTCTATTTCTTTATTATTATCAATGATACCAATCGTCTCACCAGAAGCTGTAATAATTTCAGTAAATTGTTTTTTTTCTTCATTGTTACTGAAATATGCTCCATCTGCATCTGAAGCATTGCTTTTAGTTGTCCTATCCCCACAACCAACGATGCTAAACATACCTACTGTCAATATAAAGACTAACATGATACATTTTTTCATACTTCCTCTCCACCCTTTCATTTTATCAAAGCCACTCCTGCTCCCCCGATTTTCCCAAAATCCATAACAGTTTTTACAATGCAGTATCGTTCATAGCCCTTTCTCTCTTACACAAAAACGTTTAATGACCAAAAACATCAAATACCCGCAAACAATTCCTATCATATTAAGAATAATATCATCAACATCAAAAGTACCAAGTTTAGTAAGGAATTGAAAAATCTCTATTAACAGTATCGAAGCTAGGCCAGTAAAGAAAACACTTATCGTTGAACTGAATTTTTTGTATGCAATAGGCAAAAGAAAGCCAAACGGGATAAATGGAATTATATTTCCCAATAAGTTTTTTAATGCCCACCACTGGGTAATGTACTTGATCTGAGTGGACATACTCCTGAATGGAATAAGATTATAGTTTATTGAACCTTGCATTGAATAGGTACTAATCCTATCAGTTAATTCATAAAATGAACCTTTGAACTTAACAACGACAAAGACCAACAATAAGGCAATATACACCCACCAAATTATTTTTAGTATTTTGTCTTGTTTTCTCATTATGAACCTCCCATACATACATTTTGATTAACAAAATTTTCTGCTCCCCGATTCACCTATCTGCCTGAACGTTGGGGATGCCTGCCCTGCCTTGTCAGGCTGTGGCTTATTGGGGATATGCTACTGTTAGTCTTTTGCATACTGTGTTTTCATTTTCCCAAAAATCGCGCCTATCACCGCTCCGAAAGCACTTCCCATGAAAAGAACAATTAACAAATGCTCAAGAAGTAAAATGCTAAACATTCCTCCAGCAAATGTTCCGTAAGCTATACCCCAGCCAACATAATAAGACACTTTATCTTTTTTGTTGCCTCTTTTCATAATGCCTCCTTCTCCAAAAACATGAAGCTACTCCCTCTCCCCAATTTCCCCGATCTGCCGGAAAACCGGGGATGCCTGTCCTGTCAGGCTGTGGCTTATCAGTTATTCAGATACCCCTGCTTTTCTTCTTCATCAGACCATATGCGGTCATACCAGCTGCCAATGTTGTTAAACACATCCTGCCATGTGGCGAACTTCTGCATTTCTTCAATGCTGCCCCTGTTGTTTTGCAGCCAAACGAAAACCGCCTTATAGGTATTTTCCGAAAACAGGACGCTCCAGTTGTTCTTATAATCTGTATTGTCATTATAGGACATCCCGTTAAAGCCCATAGAGACAATGCCATCCTTCGTATGCTGCGCCAGCCCCTTTATCTCCAGATCAGCCCATATGTATGCGGCGTTCTTATCGTGGATCAGGTTGGGATATTTATTGAAGTAGGTCTCCGCAAGGGTCTCATACCTTTCCCTGTCTGCCTCGCTCTGCAAAAGGACTTTTCCCCAACGGCCTTCCTCGCCATCCCACACAAGATACTGTATGCCAGTGCCGGAATGGGTCTTTAATATGAAACCGGACAGTTCCTCCGTTTCCAGCGTTTCCACGCCCATGACATCCTGCAGGGCGTCTTTCAGCTCGCCGTCCAATACCATAGCATCATAGCTCATGGTTCCATGCTCCGAGATCAGGAACTGCTTTCCTGTCTGGCTGTCCTGCCTGACCTTGATGTCAGAATAGTCAAAAGCGTCTATCCTTTCTCCCTGTTTATTGTAAATATCGAAACACCCCGCCTCGTTGTCCGGCACAATCCTGTAATTCTCGGATTCGTATGTTTCATAGGCAGGCTTCACATTGCGTACCCCGGATGCCGCCGATGCACGGTACGCATCCAGCACCGAAGTCTGCCCCGCCGCCCTCATGCTGTTTCTGATGGGAGAACTGCTCCCTGCCGCATCTGCATCCGCCATCCTGCCCGCGAAGCCCGTTCCCGAACCATTCCTCTGTGCCTTTCCCATATCACGCCATGCGGGATATCCCGCCCCTATTCCGTTTATGCTCATGATTCAAATCCCCAATTATTTTTATTATTGCGGCCCCTCTGTCATTCAGCACCGCACCCTCTCCCTCGTAATAAGTCCGAGCGGTTCATTGCCTTAAATACACTCCCCCTCGCCTCCGGGCAGACCGCAGAGGCAAAGCCTTATGCGCCTCTGCGGAATAGGGTGTAAAAATTATATGTGTATATCCAATTACGCCTCTTTATGAATGCCAAACATACCATTCAGCATGGATAACACTTTCTCCATGCTGCTTTCCTTGGAACCGGAAGTCTTGTAGGCATCCCTCCATTCCTGCGCCAGCCTTTTCATTTTCGTTCCGGCTGTTTCCGGGGCATCTCCATCTGTCTCCTGCGGCTTTTTAGAGACATTCGTGGAAAGCCCCTTCCCTCCCTCAGTTCTGAGCCTCTGAAACTCGCCCTCTATCATTTCTTTGGTATCCGCTCTGTCCGCTATCTTCTGGAATGCCCGGTCAAGCTCACTTAATTCTTCTTCCATTGTCATTTTACGGAAACCCGTTTCTGAATTTTCATCCTCCACATAACGCTCCCTTGTGCCGTTCTGGTAGCCCCGCACGATTTCATCATAAAGGTTGCCATACGCCCTGACGGAATCCTCCATCTGGTCTGCAATGGCGTATGCGCTTCCTGTCCTCTGCCCTTTCAGCTTTTCCAATTCTCCGGCCAGTTCACCGCCATAGGCGTTTGCGGCCAGTGCGCTTGCCGTCTGTTTTGCCTGCCTTATAACGCTCTCCTTATTCCCTTTTGCAATAACTCTGCCCGATGTCCCTTTTTCACGGGTCTGTTTCCGATAGCTCTCAATGCCTTCCTGCGAAATGGAAACCTTCACCGCATTGTCCGCCTTCGGTTGCAGCGCATCCTTTTCCTTCTCCTGCGGACTGGCCACTCTGCTATTCTGATACCATCCGCTTGCTGCACCCGCCTGGCTTATATTTCCCTCTATATTTACTGACATATCAAATCCTCCATTTCCAAATTTACGCCCTGAAATCCACTCCGCCGAGCGTCCCATCAAGCTGGTCTAAAATACTGGTGTCAAAAGCGTCCCCCGGTTTCCATCCCGGATTGTTCTGTTTTACCAATGCCTCCAAACGGCTTCCATAATCCCCTGCCATTCTGTCCAATGTCCACGAAGCAGAACTGCGCTGTTTTGAAGGAAGAGTGTTTAAATACTTATTGATGACATCGTTTCTCCTGGTTCCTTCCGGTATGCTCTTTCCATTGGTGCTGATAAAATCCTGTTTTACCACCTCTGCCAGTTCTGCCTTTACTTCATCTGACACAGACACAATTTTTTTCCAGTCACTTCTCCCCGATATACATCTGTCCGCCTGCTCTTTTGACATCCAGGGAATACCGTTCTCATCATAGTATAAATTGCTGTGCTTATGCTTTACCCCTCCGCTGATAGCAGCACCCATCTGGCTAGATGTACTTGTTTTATTTCCATTCTTCTGCGAAAACAGCCTGTTCATCAGGGAATATCCCGAAAACCATTTCATATTGTTACTGTTGATATTCATATCCTCGCCTCCTCTTATATCTTCAAATCCAGATTCGCACCAACCTGCGGCTGATCTTTCACAGTGGTTTTGCCCGCATCCTCTTCCTGGACAGCTTCGATAATTGTTTTCATATCTGTGTCATTCAGATAAATCGTGCCATCTTTGGAAGCAGACATTTTTTCTTCTAAAAGCTGCTCTGCTTTATTCGGAGTTGCTGTTCCATCTTCCTGTCCAGTCCGCTTTTCTTCCAGTTTTTCCTGAAACTCTTTCTGTTTTTCTGCCGCTTTTTCTCTTGTTTTTTCAATATGTTTTTCAATATTCTCCCGCGATTTCTCACTAAGTTTTTTATAGAAGGTATTATCATGCTCATAATAGGCGATATGTGAGTAATTTCCATTTTCATCCACATACCAATGGCTAAATTTTGTTTTAGATCCCTTGGCTTTCATATACCCATCTACAAATTTCTGTGCATTTTCAATATCCTTCAACCGCTGTGTATATTCCTTTGCCTTCTCCGGGTCATTCTGCATCTTCTCCAGCAATTTAGGGTTTACAGCCAGTGTATTGACTTTGTTATCTCTGGCCATTGACAGGCCGCTCCCAACCTCAAGCGTCATATACGGAACCTGCTTTTGCAATTTGCTTAAATAATCTGATGTGCTTTCCGTATTGTTAGTTTTAACCGGTTCCGATGTCTTCTCTGCCCTTTTCTTTGTGTTGTCTGCCATGCCCTGTGCCGCATAGCTGCTGTAATTGCTTGTAATCTCCATTGCCATAATTTTGTCCTCCTTGATATAAAATTTATTTGAAATCCATTTCGTTTCCATGCTACGCCTATAACAATTTAAGCAGTTCCATATACCAGCTATCCCGTATGCCTTCATAGGGAATCTGTACTATACTGCCTCTTGAACCTCTTTCATATATACAAGTTTCCGCTGCACCAGCTAAACCCGGCAGTTTATAAAATCCGCCAAAAACAATCCATATTTCTCCGTCTGCATCATTTTCTTCTAAAAAATTCTCAAAGGCATCTCGCTCAACATAAACATACCTGTCATCATATGAAATTATTTCTCTAAGTTTTTCGGTATCGTAAGAAACTATTCCGGGTTCTCCGTCATAATTTCCAACCATGATATCTTTACTTTCATTGCACCGTGCATAGGAATGGGTATGTACCGCCAGCAGCATAACCACAATTATCAGAGAAACTATGGCTACCATGCCCATGCACAGTTTTTTCCGGTATGGGCGGAAACCTGCAATCTCGCCCATCCGCCTTTTCATGTCTGCAAATTCCTTTTCCCCGGCATAGGTGACGGCGGGCGGCGTACCCTCTGTCCCAGAGCGCAGCAGTTTCAGGGTTTTCAGCAGCACCATGCCATATTCATGCGCCGGCTTCCCGCTGCTCTGTATGCACACCCTGTCGCAAATATCCTCCAAATCCGCCCGGAACTGTTTCTGGCAGATTGTCAGCAACGGGTTCACCCATAAGAGGCACCGCAGGATATCCCATGCAAGCCCAAACCATAAATGCCCCAATCGGATATGCGTCCGCTCATGCTGTACAACAGCTTTTAATTCATCCTGGCTGTAACTCCCCCATACCACTTTAGGAATGACAATCTTTGGTTTCAGCAGCCCAACTGTAAACGGCGTCACATTCATGTCTGTAATCCTGACCTGCATATTATCCAGAGAAATCTTTTCCATCCCGGCAACCGACTTCCGGAGGCGCAGCCGCTTTCCGAATATACAGACAGCAGCTATAAGGATGCCCGCCATATAAATGCGGTCAGCCCACAGGCAGGTCATGGTTCCATGCGTTATCCGGCCTGTTATTCTCACCACTGCCTTATTCTCATAAAACAGCTTCAACTTTCCAAGAAACGGGATGAGCAGGAAGGATGACCATAACAGCCCCCTTATGAATGTCCGTCTTGAAAAAAGCATCTTCCGGAGCAGCATCACCAGTCCGAGCAGCAAAAAGGAAAAAGCCGCACACCGCACAAGCTGGGTGGCATAATATGCCGCACAGAAATCCAAAAGGCTGCCCCAGTCAGGCATGGGGTTCACCCTCTTTATCCGTGGATTCTGTCCCCCGCTCCTTGCTTTTCTCCAGAATCTCCTCCAGCTCTTTTATCTGCTCATCCGTCAGTGCGAAGCTCTGCAAAAGCGCCGCCATTGCATTTGTCCCGCTGCCGGAAAAATAGCTGTCCACAAACTTCCTGCTTTTCTCCTTTACACATTCCTCCCTTGACCTCTGCACATAATAGTGGTAAACCCTTGAATCATGCTCATCCACCGTGTATCCGAGGATGTCCTTCTGGTTCAGGCGGTTCATCAGCACCCGCACCATCCTCATCGACATATCCACATTCCCCTGCATCCTCTTGTAGACCTCGGAGGATGTCAAAGGCTCCCCGCACGCCCACAGGACTTCCATGATCTGCCATTCACTCGGTGTAATCTCTTCCTTTGCCATACCGCTTCCTTCCTTTCGATATATATTGTCAATTTATATATCGGTCAATTACCGTTAATTATTAAGAGACGTTGACGTTTTTGCATGATATAGGGGAAACGCAAACCGCCGTGTAAGCATATTACCTCTAAGTTCCCAACTTTCCAAGTGATTTCCATTATCAGGCCGCCCGGCCTGCCTGCGGAAAAGGCAGACCGCCGCATATGGCGGGTGAAGTCCATAGTGCGGCGGTTTGTCTTTTGTAGTATTATCTGGCATTAAGTTCCACCAAAACAATCTCCGGGCGGTTATTGAAGCGGAATGGTATAATACTGTTTCCAATGCCACGGCTGACCACCATGCTTGTGCTGCCGTCTGTATATAGTCCGGCATCATATTGAGGAAACAATCCCTGATTGGGGGCAACCAACCCACTGATAAACGGCAGCCGGAACTGGCCGCCATGCGCATGGCCTGCAAAGACCAGATCAATGCCGCAGTTTACATACGTTTCAAACAGTTCTGGCCTATGTGAGAGCAAAATGGTATACCCTCCTTCGCCGTCATCCAGATTTTTCAATTTCGTACTAACCATAGCAGAGGTTTCACCAAACATACCTCCCTTGACCGTAAAATCCGGATCACCCAATCCAAGCAGTGTTATGGTTTCCCCATTCCGCTCTAAGGAAACGGCTTCATCCTCCAGCACGATAACCCCCGCTTCTTCAAGCCCGGCTTTCAAAGTATCATATTGCGGGCTTGCTGCTTCATGGTTTCCCGTCGCATAATAGGTCGGGGCAATCCTGACGGATTCCTGCGCAAAGCCTAACGCTATCCCTACATCCGTGTGATTGGCATCTATGAGGTCGCCAGTTATCGCGATGATATCCGGCCGACTCTCGGATAGCAGTTTTAACAGTTCTGTATTGTTTTTTCCAAATTCACTATTATGCAGGTCTGATACCTGTGCTATCCGAAAGCCAGAAAATGCGGCAGGAATGTGGCTGCTTGAGATTGAAATTGTACTCACCATCAATGCTTTATTGCCCCATACCGTCCAAATAAGCAGAATAAAAAATATTGTGCCTATTACACATAACATTATCCGTGTCTTTTTAATCAGCGTTTTTCTCATTTTTCCACACCATTCATCAGATGCCTGCACCCCCCTCAATCAAAACGCTAAATTGTTAATAATACTTATGGCGATAATCCCAATGCCAAACAAAATAAACAAAATTCCCGGTATGCGCAGATACCATTTGTAATGATCAGGCATTTCCTGCTTTTTCATCAGCCACCAGTACGGCTTATACAAGATAATCATAAGCAAACCACCAATAATGCAGATAACAGCAAAAATAATTCCAAAATTAAAACTCATATTTGCTCCTTTCCATCAGCGCATCACTATTTTGCAATAGGTTTTTGCGGTACTAAAATACATTACCATATAGATAAAGGCAAACAACAAGGATATTGTACCCGCACAGAGCAGAAGCACCAGAACATTTGTCAGTCCAAACACGGCAATCAGCATGGCGACTGCATAAAGTGAAACAGCCAGATGGATAACCGCAATAAGCAGCGGTAAGAAAAACATAGTCCGGATTTCTTTGTGGACTATGGCTGACACTTCATTCCGGTCAAGCCCTACTTTCTGCATGACTTCAAAATTATATCTGTCACTGTACCCCTCTGTGATCTGCTTATAATAAATAACCAGAGCCAGAAAAATCATAAACAGCAGGCTGAGCAGCAGACCGATAAACAGAAAACCTCCATAGGTAAAATTATCACTCTGCCTTTTTGTTTCCGCATTTTCATATTTTGCCCCGGCATAACTTGAACCCAACTGATTTTGTAAAGCGGCATTAAAATCAGTTTCCTGCCCGCCCTCCGCATCAAACATCATGTTGTATGTCTGACTGAATTTATTTTCAGCGGGTGACAGTTCAGCAAGGATATTGCCTATGTCTTTCTGCATCGGGCAGATAATATAATAATGTGTTTCAGAGGACAGCACGCTTTTACTTTGTATAGCAAGCTCCGATAACTCAGCTTTTACCCGATACTTCAAACTGTCAAAACTAATTTCCGAAACTCCTAAATCCTTTGAGGAAGAAAATACAAAAACCTCATCCGCTTCAAGCGGTTCTGCCCCTTCCTCCATGCGGCTGTAATCCTCCCATGTAATCAGATAAATGCCGCAGGTCATATCCGGCGGGTATATATCAGGCTGATAGACAGAAATGGTATTGTCTTTATAAACACCGCTGATATAGGTAACATTGTAGTCAGCTTCCCGGCTTATCTCCATATCATACTGCTCCGCTGTTTTGTGGACAAACTGCGGCAAAGCTGGCTGTCCGTCAGCTATGTCAGAAACAGAAATTTTTGTTTCCATAGGAAAACGGAAAGAGATCATTTCTTTCTGTCCCACATACAGCGCCAGCGTAGTGGTGGCAATGACCATAACAACCGTACTTAAAATACAGATATTTGACAGCCCCTTTGCATTCTGTTTCAGCCGGTAAATAAGACCGGAAACAGAAATAAAGTTCTCTGGTTTATAATAGTAGCTGTCATTCTTTTTCAGAGCTTGCAAAAGAACGACAGAGCAGGATGAGAAGAAAAACAATGTTCCCACCAAAATCAACAATGCAATAGGAAAAACACGCCCGATTATATCAATAGGAGATGGAGTGGTAAGGATCAGCGCATATGCACCCCCAATACATAAAATTCCTAAAAAGGCTTTTAACCCCACAAAAGGATGGTAATTATCCCCTTTATGGGCAGCATACAACAGTTCGACAGGTTTCGCTTTCATAACAGAAAACAGGTTGTAAAACAAGATGAAAACACCGATCACAATAAAACAAATACCTGTCTGCACAAGTGCTTCCGTTAAAAATTGGAATGTAAGCCCACTGTCTAAGTGCAGCAATTTCAGCAAAACAAGGAAAAAGAGTTTTCCCAAAACGATACCCAAAACAATACCCGCCACAAGTCCGGCAGTTGTGAGCAACATGCTTTCAAGTATAAGTACCTTTGCAATATGCTTCTTTTCCAAGCCAAAGATTGTATATAACCCCAGTTCCTTTTTTCGCTGCCGTATGAGCAGTCCGTTTGTGTATAAGAGAAATACTCCCGCAAATATTCCTGTCATAACAACCCCCACTTTAAGAAACTGAACAAATATATAGCTTCCGGGAAGTGTAGCAATGATTGTCTGGTTTTGGATGGAAGCCATACAAAAGAAAATCATTACGGACAGGATATTTGTCAAAAAGAACGGGTAATATACGGGCTTATTCTTTTTAACATTAGATAATGCAAGCCGGATATAAAAGTTACGCATCTAATCCCTCCTTCTGTAACAGGATTTTCAGGTTGTCAGATATCTTCTCCTGAAATGCCTCATTATCCATATCCCCACGATATAGCTGGTTAAAAAGCCTCCCGTCACGGATGAACAGAACCCGCCCCGCATAACAGGCGGTCTTGACGCTATGTGTCACAACAAGGATGGTCTGCCCTGTTCTGTGTATATCCGTAAACAACTTCATAACCTGTGCTGAAGAATGGGAGTCTAATGCCCCTGTAGGCTCATCAGCAAGCACTATTTTGGGGGCAGTGATCAAAGCACGGGCAATAGCCACCCTCTGCTTCTGGCCGCCCGATACCTCATACGGGTACTTTTCTAAAATATCAGAAATTTTAAGCTGCGCTGCCAACGGTTCTATCCGGCTTTCCATCTGCTCCTTCGGGGTATTGGAAAGCACAAGGGGCAGGTAGATATTATCCCGCAGGGAGAAGTTATCCAGCAGGTTAAAATCCTGAAAGACAAACCCTAAATTTTCGCGCCTAAACCGTGAGATATTGCTGTCCCTGATCTGGGTAATGTCCTTTCCGTCAAGCAGGATTTTCCCCTCGGTAGGACGGTCTAACACTGCTAAAAGGTTGAGCAGCGTTGTCTTTCCGGAGCCGCTCTCTCCCATGACAGCAATAAACTCGCCCCGTTCTACGCCAAGCGAAACATCTTTCAGTGCTTCCACCTGGCTACCGCCAAACCTGCAGCTGTATATTTTCCGCAGGTGCTCCACCATTAGTAAAGTTGTGTTTTTATCATTCATGTGTATGTTCCTTTCTGTATTTGGGCTTTACACATAAGATTATAAAAAAAGCAGGAACCGTCTGCCATAGATTAAGGTGACATTTCCCGCTTGAACCTTACATCACTTGTAAGGAAAGTCAATCTGCAGCGGCAAAATCATCCCCCGGCAGATTGATTGTTACTGTTGTCCCGATATTTACCTGTGACGAAATAGAAAGAGTCAGCCCTAACAGGTGCGAAACCTTTTTGCACATATACAAGCCGCAACCCGTGGATTTCTGGTGAATATGCCCGTTAAAACCTGTATAGCCCTTTTCAAACAGGCGCGGCAGATCCTCGGCGGCTATCCCCATTCCGGTATCACTGACACATATCTGTAATGGGGCAGGCTGATATATTGCAATGGTGCCCCGCTCCGTATATTTCGCGGCATTTGAAACCAACTGCTCCAATATGAACAACAGCCATTTCCTGTCTGTAAGGACTTCTGCCTCCAAATCATGCAAGTCTATTTTCAGCCTCTTTGCGATCAGAATAACAGAATGTTTCCTGACTGCTTCCTGAGCCACAGTCAGAAGCTTTACCTGTTCTAAACACAGATCGGAATATTGATTTTCCAACTGCAGGTACTTGAGCGCCATATCTGCATACCGTGATACCTGCAGCAGCTCCGCTTTCCATTTAGATGGTGTGGTGTCGCCCGTCTGCAGCATCAGATCCATAGAATAAATGGGTGTCTTTATCTGGTGCGTCCAGAGAGTATAATAATCATCCCTTTCTGCATTTATTTCCCGCCACCTGGTCCGTTCATTCTGCCATGCCTGCAGAGCCTCTTTGATTACTCGCTGATAGTCTTGTTCTAAAAGCGTTTCAGCCACCCACAGATCAGGCATAACCGGATTTTCCATCTGCCCGATATCTTGCAGCCGCCTACATTTCTGGTATATGCGGTGCATATCCCAAAAGGCGAAAGGCAGCACAAACAGGATGAGTAGAAATGACGTGTATAAAATCGGCTCCATGCGTACATCATAAAGGAAATATAAAAAGAAATTGCACAAAATCAGCCCGCAAAACACAACAATCACCTTATATTTTTCCTTCAGATACTGAATCAGAAAATGCCTTTTATCCAATCTGGTAGCCCATGCCTTTCCGGGTGACAATAAAATCTTCAAGACCAATCCCCCTCAATTTGTTTCGTACCCTCGTTATATTGACTGTAAGAGTGTTATCATCAACAAAAGTATTGTCATTCCACAATGCCTGCATAAGTTCATCACGGGATACATTTTTACCGCTATGGGCCATAAGTTCTTTCAAGATAATGAAATCATTGCGTGATAATTCCAACACGCTCCCATTGTATTGCAGTTTTGCATTATCCAAGTCTAACACCACATCACCGCAGGCAACTACATTCATTGCGCCTTGAAAATCATAGGCACGCCGCAACAGGGAATTGATTTTTGCAAGCAGGAAATTAAGGTCAAATGGCTTTACTACAAAATCATCACCACCCATGTTCATGGCTAAAATCATATTCAGATTGTCGTTGATGGATGAAATAAAGATAATCGGAACCTTGGAAATCTTTCTTATTTCTTCGCACCAATGATATCCGTTATAATGCGGAAGTGTTATGTCCAATAAAACAATCTCCGGCTTGTACATGATAAACTGGTCTGTCACCTGCCCGAAGTCTTTCAGATATTCACATTGAAAACCCCATGCACTTAAAAAATTACTGATTGATTGCGCTGCATTTAGGTCATCTTCTATAATCAAAACTTTATACTGTGTCATAATCCTTCCTCCTACACTTTTTTCAATTATAACACATACTATCCTTTTACTCCATCTCCCTGAACGTGCCAGCCATCCCACCCACAAGGCTCCACTGGTGCTGCATATAGGATTTCAGATTTTCTGTACTTTGCCGATATGCCTCACAAGCTATTGATGGGTTTCATTCTTTTCTAATACTTCGGCAGAATACCGTTTCCTCTAAAGCAATAGCATCCATTGAATTATACCAAAAAAATTATCTATTTTTTACCCGATGGTACGAAACGACTATTTTCCGGGCGTGGAAAGTAAAAAAGAGCCATTGAACAGCCCTTTTTCTTATATTGTCTTTTTTTCCATTCACTTTTTACCACTTTACCCACATATGAATACGGAAACCCTTATATTATCACGAAAACTCCCAGCAAGTTTCTGTGTTTGTATAAGGATTTTGCCTGCGAGTATCGACTTTTGCGTGATAGTACGGAGTTTTGCCTGTTAGTATCCGAGTTTCCGTGATGATAACCGACTTTTTCCTACGAGTATATACTATCAGGCAAAAGAACCCAAGAACAACCGTTCGCACCCTCGCTAATGTAAAAATGCCCCTAAAAGCACACGGAAATAATGTAACTTTGGAATATATGTAGTGCCAAAAGTGGCGGATTTATGGGCTTTGTGAGCTTTCCGTGTCTGTATCTGCCGGAAACTAAGACACCCGCCTAGTTCGCATCTCGATACGAACAATACAAACTCTACGGGTGGGGTAACTTTTATATGGAGTTTTACCCCACCCTGTAATTTTTACCCCTTTTGCATGACTTACCCCACCATTTACCCCGTCAGATTTATGATTTGTATACACATTCAGATATTAATTCAATTTATTATTCTTCCATCATCTGCTCAAATATCGCTTCCTTAATTACTGTAACACATTCATTTGTTTTTTTCTTAATTTCTTCTCCCCAAAATCGCATTACTTTCCATCCCAAAAAGGTTAACTCTTTATCAATTTTTTCATCCCTCTCAATATTAGCTTTTATTTTATTTGTCCAAAATTCACTTCTCTCCCCTTTCTTTAGACGCTCCTCTAGTATGGACCAATCCTTCCCATGCCAGAATTCACCATCACAAAATATTACTATCTTATATTTTGTGATTACTATATCAGGCTTGCCTGGTAGCGGTTTGTAATTTTTTCTATATCTAATCCCCTCATTCCACAAGGCTTTTCTTAAAATCAATTCAATACTTGTATCTTTTCCTTTAATACTCCTCATATTTTTACTTCTCTGTTCTTTTGAAAGACGATCCAACTCCCCACTCCCTTTCTTCTAAAACTTGGAATGTTTATATTTTACTACATATTTATCGCTATTTTATTATTTTCATAAACTAATTTTATTTCCCAAATTTAAATTGCTAGTTTAAATTTATTTGAGATTACAGATTTTTATTCTGGATTTGCACACTTTTTTATTGACAATCCCCAATTTTCGATTTAAGATAATACTACTGCAAAGGCAGGGAAAGCAGGGATTTTATGAAAGTTTGCTATAACAATCTTTGGAATGAAAAAAAAAGGATTTACGAGAATTGGCTTCCATCAGTTCCTCCTCTATTGCCAAACTTGGTCACAATGATTTTGTGAGTCTGGAAGTATTGGTAAAAATATGTGAGGTACTCCAATGTGACATTGGGGATATTATGGAAGTTATTCCTGATAACCAAAAGCAAAGGGGTATCTAATATGACGCATATAGATTGCTTTAGCGGTCCAGGCGGATTCTGCACTGGACTACATGCCGCCGGATTTGACACTTTAGTTGCAATTGAATATATCAAAAGCTGTGTAGATACTTATTCTAAAAATCACCCTGAAGTACATGTCATACATTCGGATATCAGGAATGTAACAAAAGAACAAATTCTACCTTACATTCCCGACGATGGGGTTGATTTGGTGACATCAGGAATGCCTTGCGAAACTTTCTCTACTGCTGGTAATTCATCACGTGCGGCATATGATGATTTTGTCAATATTAGTTGACACATTTTTCTCAAGGATTTTGTACCTTATGCT
>OFGH01001601.1_pt1 | contig 14396 bp, 12 predicted proteins | sample 1521721 | NCBI WGS metagenome assembly OFGH01 (sample SAMEA3504132, study PRJEB24116) | mouse gut metagenome | biome: mouse gut; feature: mouse-associated habitat; material: faeces | place: Denmark | collected 2011
ATACGGCGGATACGCACGCCACGGCGGCGGCGCATTCTCCGGCAAGGACTGTACGAAGGTGGACCGTTCGGCGGCTTATGCGGCAAGGTATGTGGCAAAGAACATCGTGGCGGCAGGGCTTGCGGATAAGTGCGAAATCCAGCTTTCCTACGCGATCGGTGTGGCGCAGCCTACCTCCGTTATGGTGGACACCGACGGAACCGGAAAGGTTTCCGACGACAAGCTGGTGGATATCATCCGGGAAAACTTTGACCTCCGTCCGGCAGGCATTATCAAGATGCTGGATTTAAGACGTCCGATCTATAAACAGACGGCAGCCTACGGACATTTCGGCAGAAATGATCTGGATCTTCCCTGGGAGAGGCTGGATAAGGTTGAAAATCTGAAGAAATACCTGTAAAATATAGGGAGCGGCTTGTTTCATTTTGTTGCGTTTAGAGGCGAACGGAAGCTTTGACGTGATGAGATGGGCGGCAGGCTCCCTTTTTGGTAGATAACTTTTTATTTTGACAGGATAAGATTCAGCGGATTTTCGCTGACAGAGGAGATAACGCCATGGCATTTACCCATTTACATGTCCACACCGAGTACAGTTTATTAGACGGTTCCAATAAGATAAAAGAATATGTGAAACGGGTGAAGGAGCTGGGGATGGATTCCGCCGCTGTTACGGACCATGGTGTAATGTACGGCGTCATTGATTTTTACCGCGCCTGTAAGGAGGAGGGGATCAATCCGATCCTGGGGTGCGAGGTGTATGTTGCGCCGAACTCCAGATTTGACAGGGAAATATCCGGGGGCGATGATAGGTATTACCATCTGGTACTTCTGGCGGAGAACAATAAAGGGTATGAGAATCTGATGAAAATCGTGAGCCGCGGACATACGGAAGGGTATTACTACAGGCCGAGGGTGGATATGGAGGTGCTGCGGGAGTTTCATGAGGGGATCATTGCGCTTTCCGCTTGTCTTGCCGGGGAGGTGCCCCGCTATATCGAGAAGGGGATGATCGAGGAGGCGGAAAAGGCGGCGCTGAAATATGAGGAATGCTTTGGAAAGGGCAACTATTTTCTGGAACTGCAGGATCACGGCATTCCCCTTCAGTCCACGGTAAATGCGGCGCTGATCGGTATGTCAAAAAAGCTGGATATCCCGTTGGTGTGTACCAATGACGTACATTATACTTATGCGGAGGATGTGGAACCCCATGATATCCTTCTGTGTATCCAGACCGGAAAAACACTCTCGGACGAGAACAGGATGCGCTATGAGGGCGGTCAGTATTATGTCAAGAGCGAGGAGGAGATGAAGGGACTGTTTCCCTATGCCTGGGAGGCGGTGGAGAATACCCAGCGGATCGCGGACCGGTGTCATGTGGAGATCGAGTTCGGGGTGACAAAACTGCCGAAGTATGAGGTGCCGGATGGATTTACGTCCCTGAGTTATCTGGAGTATCTTTGTGAGAGGGGGATGCAGGAGAGATATCCTGAGGGCGGGGAGGAGCTGAAAGAGCGGCTTTCCTATGAACTGGGCGTGATCCGGGATATGGGCTATGTGGACTACTTTCTAATTGTCTGGGATTATATCAATTATGCCAGAGAACATGACATTCCTGTCGGTCCGGGCAGGGGTTCCGCGGCGGGCAGCATTGTCTCCTACTGTCTTCGGATCACGGATATCGATCCTATAAAATACGGACTTCTGTTTGAGCGCTTCTTAAATCCGGAGCGGGTATCCATGCCGGATATCGATGTGGACTTCGGGGATGAGGGAAGGCAGGATGTGATCGATTATGTGCGGGATAAATACGGCGAGGACAGGGTGGTACAGATCGTGACCTTCGGCACCATGGCGGCAAAGGCTGTAATCCGGGACGTGGGACGGGTGATGGAACTGCCCTATGCCTTTGTGGATTCCATCGCAAAACTGATCCCACGGGAGCTGAATATCACGATCGACAGGGCGCTGACGATCAATCCGGAACTTAAGCAGCTCTATGAAAGCGATGAGCAGGTAAAGCGCCTGATCGATATGTGCAGAAGGTTGGAGGGACTGCCCAGGAATATGTCAATGCATGCGGCGGGGGTGGTGATCTGTAAGGAGCCTGCGGAGGATTTTGTGCCCCTTGCCAGAGCCCAGGACGGTTCCATCGTGACGGAGTTTACGATGACGACGATAGAAGAGCTGGGGCTTCTGAAGATGGACTTTCTTGGGCTCAGAAATCTGGGCGTGATCCGGAATGCCTGTCGGATGATCGCCGAAAACGGCGGCGATGTGCCGGATATGGATCACATGGAATACAATGACGATAAGGTATTTGCGGCCATCGGCACAGGAAAGACGGAGGGCGTGTTCCAGTTGGAAAGCGGCGGTATGCGGAACTTTATGAAGGAGTTAAAGCCCCGGAATTTTGAAGATATCATAGCCGGGATATCCCTGTTCCGTCCCGGTCCCATGGACTTTATACCCAAGTATATCAAGGGAAAGAACAGTGAGGGGGAAGTGAGTTATCCTTGTCCGGAACTGAAACCGATCCTTGCCCCTACCTACGGCTGTATCGTGTACCAGGAACAGGTGATGCAGATTGTCCGTGACCTGGGCGGCTATACGCTGGGTAGGAGCGATCTGGTGCGCCGTGCCATGAGTAAGAAAAAGCAGTATGTGATGGAGCAGGAGCGGAAGAATTTTATTTATGGCAATGCGGAGGAAAATGTGCCGGGCTGTGTGGCAAGAGGGATTTCCGAGCAGGTGGCAAAACAGATTTATGAGGATATGACGGATTTTGCCAAGTATGCCTTTAATAAGTCCCATGCCGCCTGTTATGCGGTGGTCGCTTATCAGACGGCGTGGCTGAAGTATTATTATCCGGTAGAATTTATGGCGGCCCTTTTGACATCGGTGATCAACAATCCGGGGAAGGTTGCGGAGTACATTCTGGTGTGCAGAAATATGGGGATTCGGATTCTGTCGCCGGATATCAATGAGGGGGAAGCCGGGTTTTCCGTCTCAAACGGCAGTATCCGCTATGCGCTGACTGCAATCCGTTCCATCGGAAAGCCTGCCATCGATGCCCTTGTGGAGGAGAGGAGGGCAAGAGGTCCTTACACGAATATCAAAGATTTTATCACGAGACTGACCGGAGAAGTCAATAAAAAGGCGATGGAAAACCTGATCAAAGCCGGCGCCTTTGATTCCCTGGGGGGGACGAGAAAGCAGTATATGTGTGTCTACGTCCGGATCATGGAGGGGATTCAGCAGGATAAAAAGAACAATATGGCTGGACAGATGTCGCTCTTTGATCTGGTGGGGGAGGATCAGAAGGAGGAGTTTGACGTAAAGCTGCCGGATGTGGGAGAGTATCCGAAGGAACTGATGCTTTCCTTTGAGAAGGAAGTGCTGGGCATTTATATCAGCGGGCATCCGCTGGAGGAGTATCAGGACATCTGGGAGAAGCATATCACGGCGCGTACTGCGGAGTTCTTTTTGCAGGAGGAGACCGGTGAGGCAGGTGTGACGGATGGCAGCAGAGCCATGATCGGGGGCATGGTGGCGGATAAGACCATCAAATATACGAAGGATAACAAGGTGATGGCATTTATCAAGCTGGAGGACCTGGTTGGTTCGGTGGAGGTTATCGTTTTCCCGAAGAGCTATGAGAAATACGCCGATAAGCTGAAAGAAGAGGAGAAGATCTTTATCTACGGACGTGTTTCGGCGGAGGAGGAGAAGGATGCCAAGCTGATCTGTGAGAAAATAGAGGGGTTTGATGAGATACCAAAGAAGCTGTGGCTTAAATTTGACACCATGGCAGCATACCGGGATAAGGAGGGGCAGGTGGAGGAGATCCTGAACGCTTCTAAGGGACCGGATCAGGTTATCTATTATATAGAAGAGACAAAGCAGATGAAAAAGCTTCCGCCGAATAAAAATGTGCGGGCGGACAAAACGGTGCTTACGGCGCTGGAAGGGGTGCTCTCGAAGGGGAATGTGAAAGTGCGGTAAAACAGGATAACAGTGAGGTTTGGATTGGATTGAGTACTTGAAAAATTCTCCAAAATAGATTATGATAAATCTGTTGCGGAAGATGAATTTTATCCGAAAAAAAGCAGGAGAGCCGGAGGGAAAATTCGTATGTCAAAAGAAATGAAAACAATAGGCGTTCTGACAAGCGGCGGAGATGCGCCGGGGATGAATGCGGCGATCCGTGCGGTCGTTAGAAAAGCGATCAGCAACGGTGTAAAGGTAAAGGGAATCAAGAAGGGTTATCAGGGACTTTTGAATGAAGAGATCATAGATCTGGACAGGACCAGCGTGTCGGATACGATCCAGCGGGGCGGTACGATCCTGGGCACTGCGCGCTGCTCGGAGTTTAAGTACGAAGAGGGGCAGGCAAAGGGCGCGGAGATCTGCAGAAAGTACGGGATTGACGGTGTGGTGGTGATCGGCGGAGACGGTTCCTACCGCGGGGCGCAGGCGCTTTCGCGTCAGGGAATCAATACCATCGGAGTGCCCGGTACGATCGATCTGGATATTGCCTGTACGGAATATACGATCGGCTTTGATACGGCGATCAATACGGCAATGCAGGCGATCGATAAGGTGAGAGATACCTCCTCTTCCCACGAGCGGTGCAGTATCATCGAAGTAATGGGAAGAAATGCCGGCTATATCGCGCTCTGGTGCGGTATTGCCAACGGTGCGGAGGATATTCTGATACCGGAAAAATACGATTATAATGAGCAGCGTATCATCAATAATATCATCAATAACAGAAAACATGGCAAAACCCATCATATTATCATCAATGCGGAGGGTATAGGCCATTCCACCTCGATGGCAAGAAGGATAGAGGCAGCCACGGGCATGGAGACAAGGGCGACGATCCTGGGCTACATGCAAAGAGGCGGTTCTCCTACCTGTAAGGACAGGGTGTATGCTTCCGTCATGGGAGCCTATGCGACGGATATTCTCTGCAGCGGTAAGTCCAACAGGGTTGTGGCTTATCGGAAGGGAGAGTATGTGGACTTTGATATTGAGGAAGCATTGCAGATGCAGAAAGAGATTCCGCAGTATATTTACGATGTAAGTGGGAGATTATGATCACAAGCACTTCAAATGAGAAAATAAAACATGTGGCAGCCCTGCAGCAGAAGGCAAGGCTGCGCCGGGAGGAGAGTCTGTTCGTCATAGAAGGCGGCAGGCTCTTTTGGGAGGCGCCGGTTTCCTTAATAAAAGAAACCTATGTGACGGAACGCTTTCTGAAAAATGCGGATGAGAGTATGGGAGAGAGGCTTGCCGAAACCGGGTACGAGGAGGTAACGGAGCAGGTGTTCGGCAAAATGTCGGATACGAAAGCGCCTCAGGGTATTCTGGCAGTTCTCGCGCAGCAGGACTACAGGAGAGAAGAACTGCTTGGGGAAGCGCCTTTATTATTGCTTCTGGAAAATATTCAGGATCCGGGGAACCTTGGGACGATCCTCCGCACAGCGGAAGGAGCAGGGGTTACCGGTGTGATATTAAGCGGTGACTGTGCGGATATCTACCAGCCGAAGGTGGTGCGGTCCACCATGGGAAGCCTGTTTCGCGTACCTTTTTACCGAAGCGGGGAGCTGCGGCGGGAAATCGAATTTCTGCGGGAGCGGAAGGTAAGAGTGTATGCGGCGTATCTGGAAGGTTCGGTTTGCTATGATGAGATGGATTATCAGGGCGGCAGTGCTTTTGTGATCGGGAACGAAGGGAATGGGCTGATCAAGGAGACTGCGGAGGCGGCGGATGCGCGTATCCGTATCCCGATGGAAGGCAGACTGGAAAGCTTAAATGCAGCCGTGTCGGCGGCGCTGCTTGTCTATGAGGCGTCCAGACAGAGGAGATCGGGCGGCGTGTGATAAAATAGAAAGAAAACGTTAAGATTGGACTTCAATGTCGTTTCGTTAAGTCATTTATCCGGCCGGTAGGAACATAAAATGCGGGGGGAGCCCGTTAAAAAGCGTCGGCACTTAGCAAATACGCTTAAGTGCCGACGCTTTTTTTCGAGCGGGAGCGTGGCGACGGAGCATTTTATGTTCCTACCGGCGTCCGGCAACGTTAACTTAATGACATTGGATTGGACTTACGGTGTTATCTGATCCAGCACTTCATAAATCTCCTCTTCCGTCAAACCTTTAAACTGCAGGATCATTTCACAGGTATCCGATGTGAATATCGTAGTGGTTCTTGTCTCGCCGGTTTCCGTGTCATCGCTCAGTTTGAAGGAGATCCCCGACGCATTCAAATATTCTCTTTCGTTGCCGGTTTCCCCGGTTGTGGTAATAACCATGGAAGCTGTTCCGGCGGCGTCTTCTGCTTCCGTTTCCCGGTATTTTTGCTGATCGATCGAAAAATGTCCGTTTCCGCAGGAGAATTCGCCTGTGATACCGTAGTCCATAGTGGAGTCTGTTCCGGCAGCCATGTCGGATTCCTCGGGCAGATGTTCCCATTCGTAATAGAATACATCTCCGGTGTAATTTGTCCGGAACGGTTTTTCAAAGCCGGCATGTTCTGCGGCGGTGAAATAATCCGCATATCGGTATTCGGTAACACGGGTTGTCTGATATCCTTTTGTCCAGTTTACGGCATCGTCGGAATCCCATACTTCATAGGTTTCATCCCAGACTTTTTTATTAAGCCAGGGGGTGGAAGAGGTGCCCTTTTCCTCCGAGACAGGGGTGATGGTATTTTCGCCGGACATTTCGGGCAGATCAACATGTAGAGGTTCGCCTTCTTCCGGATGGAAAGATACGTCTATATTTTCACCTGTGGTGAGCCCTTTGATGGAAAGGCGAACATTATTGTTGTAGAGTACGGCGGCGCTGGCGGGTCCGCCGATAAGTAAAACCGCAGCCGCGGCCGCAGCGACAATACCTGAGAGTCTTCTGGGTGTTTTGCTTTTATGCATTGTTTCGTGCTCCTTTCGTGTTAGCTTTTCGAGGAAGTTTTCAGGCATGTGATCGGCAGGTGTAAGCCCCCGTATAAGGCAGAGTTCTCTGCATATCCGATCAGCCTTTTCGTATTCCCCGTGGTCGAGACAGTGCTCTATTTTTTTATTCAGTTTTGTGATCAATGCATTGTTATTCTCCATAGGAGTCTCCTTTATATAGATGAAAGGCAGTGTGTTTCAGAAACTGCCGTTTGGGGCTGCGCGCACCTCTTAACTGTATATTGCCGTTTGGGGCGGATGTAACGGATTTATTTCAGGAGGCATCATGATTCAAAATTCATCCAGTTTCAGATCGGCAGCTATCTTCTGCACCTTTTTGCGGATACGAACATATTTCATGCGGACCGCGGTTTCGCTTATATGATATTCTTCCGCAATTGCTTTCATCGTTTTTTTGTCAATATAATATTTCCTGTACAGGTCCTGTTCTTTCGGCTTTAATTTTTGGAGTACCTGTTGACGGTAGTTTTCTTCGTCTACCATATCGGACTTCTGCAGACAGAGTTCTTCAAAAACATCTCTCTCGAATGCGGTAATCTTTGATTCATCCAAAAGCGCATTTCCCACCGGCGCTTCTTTTGTTTTTTTGTAATATTCGAGGACCAGGTTTCTTGCGGTTACATATAAGAAGGCAACAGGCTTTTCATGAGAGAGAAATAAATTTCCTTTCTGAAATGCGATTATAAATACGTCCTGCGTGATATCCTCCGCAGTTTCTTTATTTGCGGTTTTTGCCAGTATGTAGTTGTAGATCCGGGCGTAATTTTCCCGGCATATTTCTTCAAATTGCATGATTTTCTCACTTCGGATGCCCTTCCGCATCCGCCTCCGTTTATATATGGAAGTTTTTGGGGAATGTAACGGTTTGCGCCTGGTAATATGGCGGTTAAAAGATATTTTGCCTTTTATGATACCACGGATTGCTTTGCGTTTCATGCTCCGGGCGATCCAAATCCCATATTGAATATATGGCGGATGTTGAGTATAATCTGGTTTAGACAGTTGGAGAGCGCCAGGAATATTTTACGGCAGTGAACCGGAAGGGGGAATGGCTGCGATATATGGAAATTCGCTGGCGTATCATTTTTATACGGTCCGGATTGGAGGAGAGAGAAGTGAAACTTGGATTTATAGGACTTGGCAATATGGCATCCGCCGTCATCGGCGGCATTTTAAAGGAAGGGATCGCAGCGCCGGGGGATATTATCGGCTCCGCAAAGACGAAAGAGACGGCGGAAAAGAAGGCGAAAGAGTTTGGGATAGAGGCATGCACGGAGAACGGAAAAGTGGCGGAGCAGGCGGATGTGCTGGTGCTGGCGGTGAAGCCTCAGTTTTTCCCGGAGGTGATATCGGAGATCCGAGATATTCTTGGAAAAGAGACGCTGGTGATCAGCGTGGCGGCAGGGAAAACCATAAAATATATCGAGGAACAGTTCTGGGGTTCCGGGAACGGAAACGGTTTAAAACTGATCCGCTGTATGCCCAATACGCCTGCCCTGGTGCTGGAGGGCTGTACCGGTTTTTGCGTAAACGGCTATGTCAATCAGGAGGAAAAAGAACTGGCGGAGCGGCTTTTTTGCAGTTTCGGGAAGGCGATAGAGGTGCCGGAGCGGCTGATGGATACGGTGGGAAGTGTAAGCGGTTCCTCGCCGGCTTTCGTTTTTATGTTCATTGAGGCGCTGGCGGACGGAGCGGTGGCGGAAGGGATGCCGAGAGCACAGGCGCTGGAATTTGCGGCGCAGGCGGTTTTGGGCAGCGCGAAACTGGTTCTGGAGAGCGGTATGCATCCGGGAGAGCTGAAAGATATGGTCTGCTCCCCGGGGGGCACGACGATACAGGGCGTCAGAACGTTGGAAAAAGGCGGTATGCGCAGTGCCGTGATGGAGGCGGTGATCGCCTGCGCAGAGAAGTCAAAAAAGCTCTGATGGGATATGGGAAGCATGAAAAAGGCGGAGAGCGTAATAAATAGTATGCCTGAAAAGCCGGATTTTACGGTATTTCGGTAATTTTCTTAATGAAATCTTAAATATTTTGTTTAAAAGTTTGACAACTTGTTTATAATTTGTTAATATAAGGTCGTAACAAATGTAACATATTTGTAACAAGTTAATAAAAGAAAACTAAAAACAAAAGGAAGGTTATCGAAATGTGTAACGGTAAGAAATGGCTGAAGGGTCTTTTGGGCGCAGCGATGTGTCTTGCCTTGGCAGTCGCAGGCAAACAGGATGTAAATGCCGGACAGGATTATACAATCGGCAGTTACATTGTGTGCACAGAAGATACGAATCTGTTTGTACTGCCGGACTGTAATGAGGGAGTTGTCACCCCGATTGCAAAGAACAGTGTAGCGGTGGTAGTGGAGAATGATGAAATATATACAAAGGTGAACTGCAATGGCGCTGAAGGCTATTTGTATCAGGAATTTATCGGTTATGATGAGGCACTGATCGCAGCCTACGAGGCGGAACTTCTGGCTAAAAGTGAGGAAGTCCGGATGATGGCGGCAATGATTCAGTGTGAAGCCGGAAATCAGCCGATAGAAGGGCAGATCGCGGTAGGAGCGGTGATCATGAATCGTGTAAAGGCTCCTAATTATCCCAATACGATAGTGGAGGTGCTTTATCAGCCCTATCAGTTTGGACCGTCGGACAGCCAGTTATTTGCGGATTTACTGACCTATGATACGATCAAAGACAGCTGCAGGGAAGCGGCAAGACAGGCCTTTATGGGTGTTGATAATGTGGCCGGTGCGCTGCACTTCAGAAGAGCGGGCAGCAGAGAAGGCATTGTGATCGGAGATCATGTATTTTATTAAAAATTGAATATGGAGATGTTGCAATATCCCGGGAGAAGATTCCGGGATATCTTTTTTGTTGTATAATTTACGAAAAAGGTGTAGAATAACAGTTATATGAAAGCCGGGGAATACTGTCCGTATGGCGGCTTCGGCGGAAAGGAGAAGATGTAATGGAATGGATCACAAATCCCGTTGCGATCTGGCTTATCATTCTGATTCTGCTGGTCGTGATTGAGATTTTTACGCTGGGACTGACGACCATCTGGTTTGCGGGCGGTGCGCTGGTGGCTATCGTTGTGGCTGCTTTGGGCGGTCCGGTATGGCTGCAGATTCTGCTTGCCATTATCGTATCGGCAGTGCTGCTGTTCTTTACAAGGCCGGTTGCAATGAAGTATTTTAACCGTGACCGGGAAAAGACAAATGCGGAATCCCTCGTGGGCAGGCAGGCGATAGTAATCAGTGAGATCAATAACCTGCAGGGCATCGGACAAGTGGCGATAAACGGCATGGAGTGGACGGCGAGGACCATTACGGACGGCCTGACGATAAAGCCCGGGGAGGTAGTGATCATCAGGGGCATTAACGGCGTGAAACTGTTGGTAGAATGTGAAGGGAATTTTCAGAGCCAGGAACAGGGAAATCTTTGAGGGGGCTGAGAGAGTGTGATCTTCACAAAAAATATCATATAAGAAGAGGAGAGTAAAAATGGGTGGTTTTTTTGTGGCAGTATTTTTGATTCTTTTGATTTTTGTTGTCTGTGTACTGGCATCCTGTATTAAGATTGTTCCACAGGCACATGCATACGTTGTGGAAAGGCTGGGTGCTTACCAGGGCACATGGTCCGTGGGCATCCACTTTAAGATGCCGATCTTTGACAGGGTGGCAAGACGGGTTATTTTAAAAGAACAGGTAGTTGACTTCGCACCTCAGCCGGTTATCACGAAGGATAACGTAACGATGCGGATCGACACGGTAGTGTTCTTCCAGATCACAGATCCGAAGCTGTTTACCTACGGTGTGGAAAATCCGATTATGGCGATTGAAAATCTGACCGCTACCACGCTGCGTAATATCATTGGCGAACTGGAACTGGACCAGACACTGACTTCCAGAGAGACGATCAATACAAAGATGCGTGCTTCTCTGGATGAGGCGACAGATCCCTGGGGTATCAAGGTAAACCGTGTGGAACTTAAGAATATTATTCCGCCCGCAGAGATTCAGAATTCCATGGAACGTCAGATGAAGGCGGAGCGTGAACGCCGTGAAGCCGTTACAAGGGCGGAAGGTGAGAAAAAAGCGAGCGTGACCGTTGCGGAAGGTAAGAAGGCGGCGGCGATCCTGGAGGCGGAGGCTGAGAAGCAGTCCGCGATCCTGCGTGCGGAAGCCCAGAAGGAAAAGATGATCCGCGAGGCGGAAGGTCAGGCGGAAGCGATTATGAAGGTGCAGCAGGCTGCGGCGGACGGTATCAGGATGCTCAGAGAAGCCGGCGCGGATGAGGCGGTGCTGAAATTAAAGAGCCTGGAGGCATTTGCGAAAGCAGCCGACGGAAACGCGACGAAGATTATCATTCCGTCTGAAATTCAGGGGATCGCGGGGCTGGCAAGTTCCGTAAAAGAGATTATGGCAAAATAAAGATGAGCGAAATTGCCCCCCGCAGGATAAAGTGATTACCCTGCGGGGGAATTTTCGTATCGGAGAGGGAGCTGCATGAGGGCAGGGAAAACGCGGAGAAATGAACGGGAAGGAAGTGGCGAAAATGGAGCTGAAAGGAAGGCATTTTTTAAAGTTACTGGATTATACACCGGAGGAGATCACATATTTACTGGATCTTTCGGCGGAGTTTAAGGAAAAAAAGAAAAAGGGAGAACTGACGGAATATTTTCGGGGAAAGAATATTGCGCTGATCTTTGAGAAAACGTCCACACGGACAAGGTGTTCTTTTGAGGTGGCGGCACATGACCTGGGGATGGGGACTACCTACCTTGATCCGTCGGGTTCTCAGATCGGAAAGAAAGAGAGCATAGCGGATACGGCGCGGGTGCTGGGGCGGATGTATGAGGGCATCGAGTACAGGGGCTTCGGACAGGAGATTGTGGAGCAGCTGGCAAAATATGCCGGGGTGCCGGTCTGGAACGGGCTGACCAACGAATTTCATCCCACCCAGATGCTGGCGGACCTTCTGACAATACGGGAACATTTCGGGTATCTGAAAGGGATAAAGCTGACTTATATGGGAGATGCCCGCTTCAATATGGGTAATTCTCTGATGGTTGCCTGCGCGAAGATGGGAATGCATTTTACCGCCTGTACGACGGCTGCGTTCTTTCCCGATGAGGAACTGGTAAAGGAGTGCGGAAAGATTGCGTCGGAGAGCGGCGGAAGCGTAATGCTGGAAGAAGATCCGATGAAAGGCACAAAGGGGGCTGATGTGGTCTATACGGATGTATGGGTTTCCATGGGAGAGCCGGATGAGGCATGGAGCAGCCGGATCAAAGCTCTCTCGCCTTATCAGGTAAACCGGAAGATCATGGAGAATGCGGGGGAGAGAGCGGTATTTATGCATTGCCTGCCGGCATTCCATGATCTGAATACGAAAGTCGGGAAAGAGCAGGGAGAGAAGTTCGGCTTTTCCGAACTGGAAGTGACGGACGAAGTATTTGAATCTCCGGCATCCATCGTATTTGACGAGGCGGAGAACCGGATGCATACGATCAAGGCGGTTATGGCGGCGACATTGGGAATGCCGGAAAAGTGAGTGAACCCCATGAAGGATTGCGCCATGGTGCCTGATCCGGAGAGAGGCAGGATATTTGAAAATACGGAGAGAAGGAGCGGGATCGTATGAAGGCGGAGATGATAAGGATTTTACGGGAAAGTAAAGAGTATATATCAGGACAGGAACTTTGCGACCGTTTTGAAGTTTCCCGCACTGCGATTTGGAAGATTATCAATCAGTTGAAAGAGGAGGGCTATGTCATCGAGGCGAAGCAGAACAGAGGATATCGCCTTTTAGAAAGCCCTGACAGCATGGAGGCTTATGAGCTTGAGAGCCGCATGTGTACAAAATGGGCGGGCAGAAATATCTCCCATAAAAAAGAAACGGGTTCCACCAACATAGACTGCAAGCAGCTTGCCGCGGCGGGAGCAGCCCACGGAACGCTGGCGGTAGCGGATGCGCAGATGAGCGGCAGGGGCAGACGGGGGAAAAGCTGGCAGTCTCCGGCGGGAGAGTCCGTCTATATGTCCTTGCTTTGCAGACCGGATTTTCCACCCGACAAGGCGCCGATGCTGACGCTTGTGATGGGGCTTTCGGTGGCGGAAGCGGTAAAGCAATATACCGGGCTGCCGGCCGAGATCAAGTGGCCGAACGATGTGGTGGTAAACGGAAAAAAGATCTGCGGCATCCTGACGGAGATGGAGATGGGGCTGGAGACCAAGGAGATACAGTATCTGGTGATCGGCGTGGGCATCAATGTCAACAACGGCCGCCGAAAGATGCAGGAGAGCGGCTCCTGGGAGGAGGCGGCGGAAGAGACTTTTCCGGGAGAACTGCGGGATAAGGCTACCAGCCTGTTTCTGGAGCAGGGGGAGAAGGAGGGGAAAATTTCCCGGGCAGTGTTGGTGCGGTATGTGATGGAGGCTTTCGAGAGGAACTATGAACTGTTTTCAAAGACACTGGATCTGTCTTTGCTGATGGAGAGCTACAACGGTTGTCTGGTGAACAAAGACGCGGGGGTGAAAGTCCTTGATCCCAAAGGGGAGTATACCGGTGTGGCAAGAGGTATCGACAAGGGGGGCGACCTGCTGGTGGAGAGAGAGAATGGAGAAGTTAAGAAGGTATATTCCGGAGAGGTGTCAGTGCGGGGGATATACGGCTACGCGCAGTAGAAGCGGAGAAGGACGGACGAAGGGGGTATTATATGGAAGGGAAAGAGATGGAGTATCAGAACGAAAGAATCGTGCTCTGCGGTGCCAGCAGCTACGAGCAGAAATATTATTTTAATCAAAGGTTTGAAAAGATCCCCCGTTCCATTCAGGATGAGCTGCATATTATGTGTGTGCTGTTCACGGAGGAAGTGGGCGGCGTGATCACATTTGTGTTTGAGGCTGACGGGAGTCTGTCCATTGAGACGGAAGCGGCGGAGGACGATTATATGTATGATGAGATATCCAGCGGGCTTTTGGTGAGTAAGATTAGGAACACAAGATGGGAACTTCTTGAATCGCTGGATCTGTATTACAGGGTATTTATCAGGCATGAAGATATTTCCGCGCTGCTGACGGAGGAGACGGAATAAGGGAAGGGAGAAGAAGGACCATGATACTGGTTTTGGATGTAGGAAATACAAATATCACATTTGGCGTATATAAAGGGGAACAGCTCTGTGCGACATTCCGTATGATGTCAAAGACGCCCCACACTTCGGATGAGTACGGGGTGCAGATTGTGGATATGCTGGAGAGGAACGAGATCGGGCGGGAGCAGATTACCGGAGCGATCATTGCCAGCGTAGTTCCCAATGTGATGCACGCTCTGGTAGGGGCTGTGGTAAAGTATATTAAGATGACGCCGCTGATCGTGGGACCGGGGGTGAAAACCGGAATCAGGGTGATTACGGC
>OFGH01001604.1_pt1 | contig 14379 bp, 17 predicted proteins | sample 1521721 | NCBI WGS metagenome assembly OFGH01 (sample SAMEA3504132, study PRJEB24116) | mouse gut metagenome | biome: mouse gut; feature: mouse-associated habitat; material: faeces | place: Denmark | collected 2011
CCAGGAGTCTCCATCTTTATACCACTCACTCTTTGGGATATCTGGAGAGGATTCTTGTGTTACCGACACCTGCGGGCCATTCGTCATAATATCCTACTCCATCCCAAAAGACGGTTCCAGAGGTATTCCCATCGACAGTAGTATAGGAATCGGTATAATTGATGCCCTCAAACACATCTTTTCCATAGTCATTCAAAACGATATTACGATGGTTTGCTTGTTTGTCAATCATGATATCGCCGACTCGGGTCTCTTCCAGGGCAACGGTGTAGTACGGAAGGGTGCCGAAGATGCGGTCGCTGACCAGATTTGCAAAGCCCTCGCATGCGGATGCGGCGCCCATTCCTTTGCCATCCGGGCGGCCAGGATAGCGGGTATCACGGCCCCAAGGGGTGCCGTGGGGATACTCCTCCCGAAGCTGTGCCAACACCGTTTGAACCTCCGCTTCGGTAATCCAACCGTCCTTGTTGCTGTCCGCAGGGACGTCGTAAGAATTCACATCATACCGGCCGCCCACGGCGCCAGCGGGACGAGGAACATCGGGCTGCACCGGGTCAACGGGGTCAACTGGGTCGACGGGGTCCACAGGGTCTACGGGCTGCCCGGGAGTGGTTCCCCCAGTCACGTCGCCAGTGACGTAACCGTAGATGTTGCAGAGAACCACGCACGCCTGTGCCCGCGTCATGGGGGCGCGGGGGGCGAAATTGCCGCTGTCATTGCCGTTCAGGAGGCCGATGGTGTAGCAGGTGGTCACGGCAACATAGTTATCCACGTCGGCGATATCGGCGATTCTCTTGGCCGCCGCAGAGTATTCCTCATAACTTGGCAGTTTGATGCCCTTGTCTACCAGGGCGTTGTACATCATCTGGGCCATCTGCTCACGCTCAATGGGCGTGTTGGCCACGTCGTTCCAATTGTCACGAATCGCCATGTCGGTGATGGGAAACAGCCCATGTTTTGCGGCAACCTCGCAGGCTGCCGTCCACCACTGTGCCCCAGCGGGCTGGGAATCAATATCGTCGGGGTAAAGGGCCCGGTCCAGCATCAGTGCGAACTGGGCAAAGGTCACAGACCCCTCGGGGTCGAACCTGCCGTCCCCGACGCCGCTGACCCACCCCTGCTGGGCGGCCTTGGTCACCCAGGTGTAGTACCATTTGTCGGAAGAGACATCGGTGAAGGTGGGGGTGTTGCTGGCGGCAAGTGCTGAGGTCAATAAGGACAAACTGAGACAGGAGGCGACGATAAAGGATACTATTTTATTCATACTCTACCTCTTTTCAAATTTAATTCTCACAATATTATTATAAATCATTTTTTTGATTTTTGCAACATTATTTTAATAGTATTATCCCGCTAAAATATTTAGGCGGGGTGATGTAAGTGAGAGGCGTAGATTATGAGAAAATGGGCAAAAGGGTGAGACAGTACCGAAAGAAAGCAGGACTGACACAACAGCAAGTTGCAGAAACTATTGAGATTGAAGCGTCCAATATGAGCCATATTGAGCGCGGAAAAATTAAAACCAGCCTAAATACGATAACAATGATTGCTAATGTGCTGGGGGTTACATTGGATATGCTGGTATGCGACAGCCTAGATTTTGTTGCGGTGCCTTACCATAAAGAATTTGTAGATATTTTGTCGGACTGTAATGCAAAGGAATTGCGGATATTTACTGAAACAATTCAGGTCTTAAAAAAAGAACTTCGCGCATAAAATTTACCCCTTGACAAGTCCAGAAAATGTGATACACTAATATTGTAATCGTTTCTTATTTATTCTAATGGTTTTCCATTAGTCTCGTTTCTTTTTCTTTCTCATTGTGGGAAAGTCGTTTGTTATGATGCGCCGAGGGCGTATTATAATTGTATAATGAACACCTTTAGATAGGTGTGTTATGGCATGGTAATTTTTACCATGCCATTTTTTTGTTTGCAAGGAGAGGGCGATTTATTAACATCAAGATACATTTATATATATATGTTCCTTAACATTATCAAAACAAAACGGCCAGCAGTCGCCCGCTGTGCCGTGAGCCCCTGGGTAGCACCAGGGCGGCAACTTCTGAGAAAAAGGGGGTGAAAATTATGCTGACTCTGAAACAACTTGTAATTGATGCGACGGCGACACTGGGTAGTCCGCTGTTGGTTTGCAAGGCGGCTCCTACTTATCGCTACGAAAACGGCGTCCCGACCAACAAGAGGGATGGCACTCGTTACACCGTAGCTGCTCCAGCGGCTGGGATGGCTACAATTGCGGTCAAGGTCCTCGGTCCTCAGACTTTGGACATGGGTGGCAAGGCGGTTATTCCGGTAGAATTTGATTCGCTGGAAATCTACATTTATTACCGTGACGGCAAGCCAATGGTGGCAGGCCGGGCAACGGCTATCCGTGTTGCGGATAAGTTGTAACCCCAATTCCGGCCCGGAGGGGGCGGCAATCCCCAAAGGAGTGCCAGCCCCTCCCCAGGGCCGACAGATAGAGGATACATTATTATGGCACAAGATGTTACACGTTCGTGGTTTGCCGTCTTAAACAATCCGCAGGATCACGGGTATGAAGGGACACCACAGGAAATATGTGAACAGCTACGAGACGAATGGGTACAAGATAGCACAACGCGCTCCGGGGCTTGGGCTTATTGCATTTCGGCGGCTGGGCTTCATCACATTCACATGGTTTTGGAAGATACCACAGCTATGCGTTTTTCTGCCATCAAAAAAACATATGCCATAGGCGCACACCTAGAGCCGACCCGAGGAAGCAAACGGCAAGCCGAGGACTACATTTGTAAAAGGCATCCGTATGCAGAAAAAGGTGAGGAAGTGGTCCGTATCGTTCGGGCCGGGACCATCATGGGAGCCCCCGGTCGAAGGACCGACCTTGAGACAATCGGGGCGTTGCTAGAGGATGGTCTGTCCCCCGAGGAAATTATGGATACAAATTTTTCTTACCGCAGATATGAGCGTGCAATAAAAGGTGCGTTTTATCGTAAGCGGTGGAAGGAGACGCCCCCAGAGCGAGAAGTTAAAGTACATCTATTGGTCGGTGATAGCGGGAGCGGCAAAACGCACAAATTCATTGAATTGTGCAGCGAAGTCGGTGAAGATAACATTTGCCTCGTAAATGACTATGCGCTTAATGGCGGTATGGACCACTATGGAGGCGAACGGATTCTCTTTCTGGACGAGTTTCGTGGTCAGTATCCGTATTCGGTTTTTTTGTCCATGCTGGATAAATATAAGGTACAAGTCCATGCCCGATATTGTAATGTTTGGGCCTTGTGGTCAGAAGTCTATATTACTTCGGTCTACTCGCCTGAGGCTTTATATAAAATGATGGTTCCGCTTGACCGACAAGACATGGATAGCCGGGAACAGATGTACCGGCGTATAACGGATATTTCCTATTGCTATGTGGCTGACGGTGAGTACAAACGCTTCACGCTCCCTATGTCAGAGTATAAAGGTTATGACGATTTAGTCAATCAAGCCGCCCCCGAAATCCCCCCGTTATTCCAGTTTTAGAAGCGAGGACGGGGCTAGTATTACCCCCGACCTCGTTACAAATTACAAAGGGGTTAAAACCCTTGGAAACACTACATTTTTTTGTGTAACAAACCTTGTTACATTTTCTAAAAACCTCGTTACAAATCATTAGGAGGGTGAAATGAATAATATAAAGAACAAGCATAATCTGTGCTTTCTGGTCCTAGTGGTGTCCTTCGTGATAGGTTGGAAAGTCCTGGCTGACACCCCTTGGCCCGGCGTCAATCTTACATTCGGGCTGTGCCTGGGTATCATTGTCTACCTGGCCGCTCTGACTTATGTTGATGGCCCCTTGGGGCCGTTGGTAGTGCGGGGAAACCTGGAACGAATTGGATTGGTTAATAGAAAAGGTGAGGCCCCTTTCTTACTCCGTAAGAGCAATGACCCGAATACCCCAAATGGTATGATTTTACTTTTCGAGGATAGGGGCATCCCGTTTGAAACTTGGGAAGAAAAACGTGCAGAAATTGAGGCCGCTTTCAACATTTTTGTGGTCAAAATCATACCCGGAAAAAATCGGCGGCTCGTTGAAGTGTATGCTGTTCCTGCTGGAATGGGACTGCCCGATAAAATTATTTGGTCTCCCGAATACCTTTCTCCCACAGAATTTATTTTGATTTTGGGACAAGGGTTGTCTGGTCTGGTGACCGTTGACTTAACAAAAATACCCCACATTTTGCTTGGCGGCAGTACGGGCAGTGGAAAAACCATTTTGTTGAAGTTGTTGCTTCGGCAGTGTGTTGAAAAGGATGCTTCACTCTATATCGCAGATTTTAAAGGCGGTTTGGATTTTCCGGGCTGGGAGCATATCTGCCATATGGTTTGCGATGATGTTTCATTGTACTATATGCTTCAAGAGCTTGCCGGGGAGTTAGAAACGCGAAAAGAAGTTCTGCGTCATGCTGGGTGTGCTAATTTGCAAGAGTACAACACCAAGGTACGCCACATTTATAAACGGATTGTGTTTGCATGTGACGAAGTTGCCGAAGTGCTTGACAAAACGGGAAGAAACAAGGAAGATAAAGAACGGATTGATACTATTATTGGCTATCTGTCCACCATTGCCCGACAAGGCCGGGCGGTGGGAATCCACCTGATTCTGTCGATGCAGCGCCCGGATGCTAGCATTTTGCCCGGTCAAATCAAAAACAACATTGATTGTCGCATTTGCGGTCGTGCTGATGGTGTGTTGTCTCAGATTGTTCTTGACAGCACGGAGGCCAGTGATGCAATCCCCAAGGACGCTCAGGGCCGTTTCCTGATGGCCGACGGGACGGTATTTCAAGGCTTTTGGTCCGATGAACTGGATGATTGGTTTCTCCTTTGATTGAGGGCATTTTTATGGCGAAGAATGAACAGCAAGACATTATCCCTGAGTATGTTATAGATTCCCTTGCCCGTTGTCTGTTCCCCGCAATCCAGGCTTATTTCGAGAGCTCGGAAGGGCAAGCGGCTTTTGAACGCTGGAAGAAGGAAAATAAATCCTAAACAGAAGCGGCCCCTATCCGTAACGGATAGGGGCCGCTGTTTTATACTGCTATTTCGTCTAAGTAAAGAACAAATCCGAACCCGTCCCCGATTGGGAAGAAGTTCGGATTTTGTCCTTTTGGTGGAGATAAGCGGGATCGAACCGCTGACCTCTTGAATGCCATTCAAGCGCTCTCCCGCATCATCCGGTGAACACCCCCAGAGATGCAGGAGAGCGCTTGTTTATGCGCCCGGCCTTGTTTCTCCGAATATGTTCATTATTACGCAGGAAAGTATGCTTCAGCTGAAAGAGCATATGCTATTATTCTGCCATTTCCAGTTCACAGATTCCTGTCTGTGTCATACTGTCGATCCCGTTCAGGAACTGCTCCACACTGATGTTGAACTTCACTGACAACTGGTAATTGCGGCGGACTGTGACCTTCTTGATGATATAGCCGCAGATCATCTTCTGCGTTGCGATGTCGCTGCTGTCGAAGATCTCCGACCATGTAGCGATTCGCTCAAACTCCGCCTGCATCTCTGCTGCCTTGGCATTCCTGTTTTCCAGTTCTGTTGTCAGCTCACTGACCTTGCGGCTGGTATCCAGCACCCGCTGGCGGGTCTCATCCAAGAGCTCGTTGAGTACATCCGTCGGCAGGGAGCTTTTACCTTGGACGGCTTTCAGAACTTCAGCCTTCAGGGATTCATATTCCACATTTGCTTTGGTGTTTTCAGCCTTGGCCCGCTTCAGATCGCCTTGGAGAAGTGCCATCTGCTTCTGATGGGCGGCTCCAATAATCATGTCGCTGGTAGCGCTTTTCATCTTGTCGAAGACCTGATGCAGGATGTCCGCAATGATATCATCCAGAATGTGCATTGTGTATCCTGTTTGGCCATCACACTCCGCGCGATGGCGTGTTTTGTTGTAGCAGATGCGCTTCTTTTTTGCACAGGTCCCGTCTGCCTGGCGGTACACTTTTCCGTTGGTGGTCAGCGTCAGTCTTCCGCCGCAGTGGCCGCAGAATACGTTGCCAGAGAGCAGGGACTGGCCAGTGGTGTTCAGCGGTATGGTTCGATAGTTCTTCTGTTCGTTGCTTCGTGCGCTCATCAGGGCTTGAGCCATATCAAAGAACTCCGGTTTGATGATCTGGAGTTCCTCAAAGGGTTCGGAGTAAGTTTCGCCGCTGCGCAGGATACCCTTGTAAAGTGGATTGTGGAGAATGGCCCCGATGGTGGCGTCGTGCCAATTTTCACCCTTACGGTTTCGGATGCCGTGGTCGTTTAGGAAGTGAGCCAGCCGGAATTTTCCGTATCCGGAGGAGACGCACAGGTCGAACATCATGCGGACAATCTCGGCCTCCTCCTCATCAATTACCAGCCGACTGACCTCATGTTTCCGCTTGTTGAGGACGCCGCTTTTCTCCAGGCGGTAACCGTAGGGTGTCTTGCCACCCCGGAACCACCCCTCCAGCACCATCTGGCCCAGGGCCGTTTTGGTGCGAATGGAGGTCTTTTGGCTCTCACCGTCGGCCTGCCAAAAACGGATGTAGTTGGTAAGCCGGTCGGTGTGGGATTCAAACCTCTGCTCTCCCTCATTGACGCTCCAGACCCGGATCCCATGTTTCACGAACCACTCCACTACGAAGGGGGTCTCATCCGATTTGCGGCCCAGACGGTTGAACATGAACACAAGCAGGATAGCGAACTTGCCCTTTTCAGCCCGATCCTTGAGAAGCTGGAGTTTGTCCCGGTCATTGGCGCTGACCTTGAAGCCGGACACACCGTCTTCCTGTTCCTCGCCTACAATGATCCAGCCCATCTGCTCAGCGGACTTCCGGCAGGCTTTACGCTGCATTGGGATATCAGCCTGGTTCTGCTCATCGTGATCCACCTGTTTTGTAGTGGATACTCTATATAAACATTCAACTCTTTCAGCCATTGTGATCCGTCCTCTCTATGTTTTGTAGTGTGAGAGGGCGGACATTTGATCCTATACAATTGTCGAGGCACACAGCTTTTTGCTGACCACAGTATCCCACACCACGGCCAATATAGCTACTGAAATACTCAACAAAAAGAAGAAAATTACTGTTCTTTCGACAGATATGTCCCAAGAAGGGCCTGTTTGACCTGGGATACCACCTGGCTGTTAGGCTCACTGGAAAAGTACAGGGTCACCTCGTGACCCTGTACCGTAATAGTCATCTGAGCGCCGCCGCTCTTTAATGGACCTGACATTTTAGCACCTCCGATTTAAAAATAAGCGCCGGCTGCCTGACAGGCAACCGGCGCGTTTGTGTCTGATTTTTCTGCTCTGGTAACTTACTGACCACTCAGCATACTGCGGTACTTCGGGCGATCTGTTTCCGCAATTTTTAAGACATTCATCGCCTGATCAACAGACAATCCCATACTATCCATCAGACTTTGAATTGCGGATAAAACACCTTCTGCCCGACCTTCTGCCCGACCTCTGCGTTCCCCTCTGTCCTCAGCAGTCGCCAGATCGGACTGCATATCCGTCTGGAACATCCTGCGGCTACGGAACACTGCCCGTTCCCGCTCGTCCTGACTGATGCTCATCAATCGATTCCCGGCCATTTGCAGCACCTCCTTCGACGCTATGACCTTATTTACTGTCTCTCGATGGTTCGGCTCGCTGGCGTACTGGAAAAACACAGCCCATTTTTCCAGGTCTGTCATGTCATCTACAGACTTCTTCATGATCTCCTGGAGCTTGCTCAACTCTACATATACAACTTGAATCGCATCGGACAACAGCTCATTGTCCTCGTCGTGCCGCAGTGAGAAGGAATTAACGTAATCGCTCCGGTTGGGAAATACTGTGTAGGAGCAGAATGTCACCTGATAGGTCCGGGACAGCCGGTCATACCGCCGCACTCCTCTGGATGGCTGTGAGGAGTGGAGGTCGCATAGATAGTATATGCTCTTGCCCTTCAGGTTTTGATATCTGCCGTCGGAGTCCTCCTGGATTCGACTGGCCTGCATCTCCAAATCAATCTGGGAACCGTCGTCAATACGGCAGTTTACATCAAGCCGCTCCGCTTTCTCCTCTGTATCGCTGGGTGGGATGTCATTATTACGCACCTCAACATCGAGCACAGGGCGTTTGATAATAGAGGAAACCAGATCAATCAGTACCGGCTTCGCATCCAGAGGGGTCAGGATCAGCTTAAATACCCGGTCGTCGGACGGCGGCAGGATATCTGCCCCCATTGGTAAAAGGCCCATACACAAGCTCCTTATAAAAAGTTTTCCTGACCTTAGTATATCATACTTTCGTCGACAATTCCACTATGATTTTTCAATATATCCAACACTCCCTGACATCCAGCCAGCACATCCTGCCAGGTGGTCTCGAAGTCACCCGTATACCAGGGGTCTGCGACCTCGGCATCTGGGCGGCCCGCATACTCCATCAGCAGATGCAGTTTGCCGTCGAAATCACCGCCGCAGATGCGATGTATGTTTCGAAGATTGGCTCTGTCCATCCCAATCAGGAGGTCGAAGCGGTCGTAGTCCTCGTTCCTCAACTGGCGGGCCGTTTTGCCGGCGCAGTCGATGCCATGCTCGGCCAGCTTGCGGCGGGCCGGGGGATAGACCGGATTGCCGATCTCCTCGGTGCTGGTGGCGGCGGATTCGATGTGGAATTGGCTCTCCAGCCCAGCTTTCCTCACCAGGTCCTTCATCACGAACTCGGCCATTGGGCTGCGGCATATGTTCCCGTGACAAATAAAAAGTATCCTCATCATTATTCTTTTGCTCCGTTTCAGTGCTGTTTTCTTCAGTGTAGCACACTTCGGGAGGAAAGTCGAGCACCATTTCCAGGTGGGCGCATGATATAATCTGCCGCTGGAGCTCCAGCTTTGACCAGCCGAACTGATTGGCCGCCCGGATGTACCAGGCACGCTCCTGTAGAGAAAGCTCCGTCTCCAGGATAACCGCATTCTGTGTCCAGCCGATGGACATGGCCTGAGAGAGCATCTCGGGAGCGGCTTCATAGGTACGGTAAAATGCCCGCATCCGCCGTAGGTTTCTGGGAGAGAATCCGGAGACATCAGGATACCTGCCTTGCAGATATTCTGCCGCCATGACAGCCGCGCCCTTTTCCGGTCTGCTGCTGACCAACCGGCCAATCTCATAGTACCGCTCCATCTGCGGCAAATTTGCCGCCATCAGGGTGTCCAGCGCAGCAAACATGGCACCATAATCTACTGATTTTCTGACGTTCATTGAATTCTCTCCTTTCTGGCGTGAATGCGCCTGTCTTTGATCAGGACAAAGAAAAATGCGGTAACCAACCGCACTTTTCTCTGCCCTGAGTATTCAATTGATTTACATGATCCGCTCATACAGTAAATTTTGATAAGAAGCGGGGCCATCCTTGCAGGTAGAAGATATGATATTCCTTTTCGAGAACGGCCCCGCTGTTTCTGTTATTGATTATTTGCTGGCTCTATTCGACACTACTTCCCGAGCCATGGGCGGCAAACTGAACTGTGCTGGCGCACACTCCGGACGTCTCACCCCTCCGAGGATCTCTCCGAGCTGCCCCCATTGCGTGGTCCTGCATAGCAGGGCTGTGGCTGGGCAGGGGTACCATTATAGGTGAACGAGGTCATCGCGAAGCAGCTTACCAGGGCTGCTTTGGACTGGATGGATACCGCTGGGCACCTTATTTGGCCGTCTTTTATAGCGATAGAAAATTTACTGCAATTCCTTGCCGCTACAGGTGGTCTTGGCGCATCCGTCGCATCGCTTTTCCCTTTTTCGGGCTCGTCCACTGATGTTATTCAGTCGCCGGATATGACCGCATCTCTGCGGCATTTTTCAAAGAGCAGCGAGAGGAATCTTATATCCCCTCACTTCCCATCACGAATAAAAAGAGAGTGACCAACAAATTTACGAAAAAATTTTTTCACGAAGTTTTTTTAGCAGCTTATCCCGGCGGTACTGGACAGCATTCAGCCGGACTCCCAGTTGCCTGGAATACGCCCGGACAGGTACGCCGTCAAAGAACAGAGCCTGGATGACTTCCTGTTCATCTCGTTCCAATCCAGAAAGAGCGGTCATAAGCCGCTTTGTCTGCTCTACGGCAAGGTCCCTGTCAGCTTGCTCCAGCACAGACACCTCTGCGCTCTCCTCCAGCTCAATACCAAGCATCTCAAACGGGACCCCTCTCTCCAGCAGCTGCTCCAAAGACAAGAGCTTGCCAGCCTCCGCTTCTTCTGTGATGTACCGCTCTCTCCGGTCTGCTTGGGAATAGGCCAGAAATACCTCGTCATTGACTTCTACATCCACGCCGTCCACTGTGATAATGTTGATAATAATGCCATTCTGATCCTTGATACGCCTGTAATTTCTTGTTTCCTGCCATTTTTTCATGTTCATAATCTCCAATCTCAAATTTTTTGAAAAAATGAGATTGGAGGTCACGGGTATTTCGCTATATAGGGCTGCCAATAGAACAGAGACATAAAAATCCTTTCCGCCTTTCAGCCGACGAAAAGGACAACAAAAAGGAGCCTTACACATAGCTGAAAAGCTACCTGTAAGGCTCCGAACTCGATGGCTCCCGTAGTTACATCCCTGATATCCTGGCCTGCCGCAGCCCGAATATCGGGCGGGGACGCTCAGGAGAGGCAGTGTAGTGCGATGTGATACGCTGCCTGCTCGGTGATGACGGGCGGTTGGTGCGCTTGACGAAGTATTGGGATCGAGGGAGAGACGGGATCACACTCCCGTCTGCTGCTGCTCAGTATTTCTTTCTTTCTGAAATATCATGCCAATCTGTGATCCGCACTTGGGACACTTGGCAAACCACTCTGCCTTAGCGGCCTGCCGCGGCCCGAAGAGCCGCAGATGCGCAGGGTTTGTCTGACTTGCTGCGTCCAAAATGCGGCCACGGTGACACAAGGGGCAGTATATTGTGCGAGATTCTTTATCTTTCATCTCCACCTCACAATGTTCTCTATTTAGAGAACACGACAATAAAATTTTACAGCAAATGATGGTTAGTGAGCCGTATGCGCATGGCCTGTCTGGACACTTGAAACACACCAGCCATATCATCGATGAGCTGCCCATTCTGACGGCCTCGGCGGAGTTGGTAAAAGCACCGCTTGATTTGAGCGATAGGCATAAGGATAGCGGAGCCCAGCATATTGGCCTGCACCTCCATGTTATTTTCCGATGTCTCCGCTAACAGCGCCGCACGCTCTCCCGTTCCTGTATACAGTCCCTTGTGAAGTACCCAATGGGCCAGTTCATGGGCGCAGGTAAACCGCAGACGGCCTGTGCTGGAGTCCTCCTCACAGAGAGATGCATCAACAAGGATGGTTCCAGCGTTGACAGGAAAGAGGATATACTTATGAATCTCCATATCATACACCGTTTCCAGTCCTTTGTCAAAAATGGTCTTGCCCAAGATGTGGCCGTTCTTCCGGAGATACTGATACTCCAAGGAAACACCGTGGGACTCAATGATCTCCTCAATGGGAATGGCAGTGGGGGTGCCATAGTACAGTTCAGAATCATAGTTGCACAGAACCTGACGTGCAATGTTTTCCAACGCCTGCTCCTGATAATAGATTCTCGTCATGGACCATCCCTCCTGCTACTTGGCGTCCGTTTGGTGATTCGGTCAATGAATTCCTGCCACTCCTCGTCTGTGGCATCTACTTCCTTGGCGGTACGCAATGCGGCACGGACAATGTCACGCTCCATGATATATTCTGGCAGATCTGCCGAGACGCGCATTGTTTCGGGTCTGGCTGCCAGATCCAAAAGCAGTTCCTGTTCCTCTTTGCTCAGGTGCAGTTCCAAAGTCAACTTGTCCAGATTCTCTCGAGCTGGAGCCGGTTTGCGGCCTGTTTCAATATTACTCATATACACGGGAGACAGGTCCAGCCGCGCGGCCAGCCCCCGGAGAGAGAGTCCCTGCTCCATCCGCTTCTGGCGAACAAAGGAACCGAATGTCTGATTCAACGTGCATACCCCCTTTTATCGTTCACTTGACGGCGAACAGCTTGACCATAGTATATCAAATGTTTGTTCGATTGACAAGAGGTTAAAAATAAGGTGTCCCAAATCTGGAACACCTTATTTTTACAATATTGCATTTTTAGCCATTTCACGGAATTTCTCAACCGTTTCTGGAGGGTTTATGATACGGATACTTCCGGCAAATGTGAATACCCAAGCGAAAAAGGGAGGACTGGGGGCAACTTCCACCACTGCTTTGAAGTGTTTGGGGCCCGCCAATTCTGTATGGACACCTTCTCCAAAGCGGTCTATCACACTGCTCATAACGTGATTTTCGCACAGTAACTCCACGGTTTGGACCTCTGTACCATACATCCCGAATACTCGGCGGACATAGGCCGCTGGATCAAATTCCCGCATCAGGACAGAGACTTGCTCCAACAGTTCTACATTCACCATGCGGTCAACACGGAACTGTGCGACCTTGTCATGCTTCTCTGACCAGCCCACAGTGTAGTAAAAATCCTGATTCCAAATCAGAGCGTATGGGCTGAAAAAATACCAGTATCCATCGTGTTTGAGGATTTTCTTTTTCTCTGGAGTGTACTCTATGTACTGGAACGTGATCTGGTTTTGCCCTTGGATTGCGGAGTGAATCGTGTCCACTGAATAATAGATTCCCTCGTTGTCCTGCTTGGCTGTGCCGTCCATGTATATGGGCCGGTCCAGCTGCGTAGCTTCTTCCCGGCTGGTGAGGGTTGACAGTTTGCGGAGCAGATCTGCACTTTTTTTCTTTATGATGAAGTGTGAGGCACCAACAGCGTCCACCAGCAGTTTCAACTCCGGTAGCTCAAACAAGCGGGAACCGATGAAGTACAGGTTCTGCCTCTCCCGGCGACAGACAATATCCAGACCAAATTCTTTTAAAACTGCAATATCCCCATAGACACTTTTGCGGTCTGCATGGATACCCTCGGATTCCCAGAATTTTAGACTGTCTACAACTGAAACGGGATGTTCCTCGCTGGAATACTGATATAGAAAACGGATCAATAATAGAATGTTCGTCCACTTCCATTCGTAGTATAGCCATAAATATCGCTAGGCATTCCGTCAATTTCCGAAAATGTAAAATCCCCCAATGGTTTATCACCAACCAGAAAGGAATATGCCTTTGGCATAGTAATATCTACTGCTTCTATATCATCCATTAGAGTTACATAGTAGGCCTCGCAAGAGTTTGTCATTGTATCAAAAAAAATAGTTACGGATACAATATCAAACAAATATACACATTCTAAAAATTCTATCGTGATATCACTTTTATCAAGATTTGATGATACTGACACGTTAAGAGATATCTCGTGTATTTCTGTAGCATAAGGTGGCCCGAGTTTCTCATCAACCCAATCTTTATTACAACCAATAAATATCTGATTAATGTATGTCAAGGTATTTTTCATATCGTCTGATATGAATATATCCTGGGGCCTATAGCAATCCAAGAAATTATCAAGGAATACCAGCGGCAGAAAACCAACCAGCGCAGTCGGAAGGGCGGATCAGCGAGAAAGCCTCAGCAATACCATGCGGAAGCTGAGGTAATAATCTGATTTTCAGCTTGCGAAGAATCGCCTTGATTTTTGACCACATATTTTCGATTGGATTCAAATCAGGGCTGTATGCTGGCAAGTACAGTAATTTCATGTCGGCCCCCTGCAAAAGCGTCTGGACCTCTTTGACATGATGCGTGCGCATATTATCCATGCGATTTAGCATATCAAGAAGATCTAAATCATAAAAACCATTTTCCATTGCTACATTTTTAATATCCTGATTGTGACGTACCATAAGTTTCCATTTATCAAAAACTTCTATTCTTTTACTATTAGACGCAAAATTTTCAAGGTAGCATCTCGGAACATAGTGTTCTTTTTTTGTATCTGCCATCTGAGCGTGCCTCATTTCAAAATATGCTTTCTTAAATAAACAGTGGCGAGAAGATTTGCCTATGTTGCTTTGTCTTTTGTGTTCATCTCTCGAACCATCCTGACTAAAGCCAACCTCTCCATCGGGTCCATCCAAAGTCTAAAGTCTGCCGCAATCTCAGGGTAGGCACTCACGCCTCCGCCTTTGCCTTGTTTCACATATATTCCAACAGCGTGCGTCCTCCGAATCCACAAAGATGGCGTAACCGTCAGCGATGTTGTATGTGCCTCATGAATCAGCTCCTCGCAGGCCCTGTCATCAAATACTCCGTTCATATCATTTTCCCATTGGCGGAGGAATTCCAAAGTATTCCGGCTTCGCATCCAGCTTTGAATGACATACCCAGGAGAATCTTCTGTGTATTGTT
>OFGH01001614.1_pt1 | contig 14325 bp, 17 predicted proteins | sample 1521721 | NCBI WGS metagenome assembly OFGH01 (sample SAMEA3504132, study PRJEB24116) | mouse gut metagenome | biome: mouse gut; feature: mouse-associated habitat; material: faeces | place: Denmark | collected 2011
CGATGGCGCCGCGGACCTGCTGGTCGGCGTGGCGGGAGTCGACGCCCAGCTTCACATGCAGCTCGACGGTCTCGTCGAACTTGGCGCTGGCGGTCTTGCAAATGAGTGCCAAGCCCTCCGCAGCCTCATACTGCGTATTCTTCTCAATCTGCTTGGCGCTTTCCTTATATTTCTTGCCTCTAAACAATGTTATTTCCTCCTCATAGTGGTTCTTCGGAAACAGTTCCTCCCACTGTATGGAACGGCCCTTTCAGCCGTTCTGCAGGTTTTAGGGACCGGCTCAGTCGCCGATCACAACGCCCATGGAGCGGCAGGTGCCCGCGATCATGCTCATGGCGGACTCCAGGCTGGCGGCGTTCAGGTCCTTCATCTTGATCTCGGCGATCTTCTGGATGGAGGCCTTGGAAATGGTGGCCACCTTGGTCTTGTTGGGCACACCGGAGCCGGACTCAATATTGCACTCCTTCTTGATCAGGACAGCCGCCGGGGGCGTCTTGGTGATGAAGGAGAAGGAGCGGTCGGCGTACACGGTGATGACCACGGGGATGATCATGCCCGCGTCGTTCTTGGTGCGCTCGTTGAATTCCTTGGTGAATGCGGCGATATTGACGCCGTGCTGGCCCAGGGCGGGACCCACGGGGGGCGCGGGAGTCGCCTTGCCTGCGGGGATCTGGAGCTTAATATAACCTGTTACTTTCTGTGCCACGGAGTAGCACCTCCTAAATTATGAATGTGGTGGCGAGCAGAGGGCCCGTCTTTGGCGGGGCGGTGAAAAGCCCCTCCCACTTGCGCCGGAACGCCTCCGGCAGAACAGCGCCCAAAAGCGCCGGATGGTCAGGCCTGGACCTCCACCTGGTCCAGCTCCAGTTCCACGGGGGTCTCCCTGCCGAACATGGAGACCACCACACTGACCCGGTTCTTCTCCGGCTCGATCTCCTCGACCACGCCGGTGAAGCTGGCCAGCGGACCATCCATGATCCGCACGTGGTCGCCCACGCTGTACCTGACCACGATCTCGTGCTTTTCCATGCCCATGGCCAGCACCTCCTCCTCACTGAGGGGGATGGCCTTGTTGGCCGAGCCCACAAAGCCGGTGACGCCGCGGACATTCCGCACCAGATGCCATGTCTCGTCCGTCATGATCATCTTGATCAGCACATAGCCGGGGAAGACCTTCCGCTCCACCTCCTTGGTGGCGCCGGAGTCGGTGACCTCAGTAACCGTCTCCAGAGGGATCTCCATCCGGAGAATCTGATCCTCCAGCCCGCGGCCGGTGACAAACTTCTCAATGCTGGTCTTGACGGCGTTTTCGTAGCCGGAATAGGTATGAATCACATACCACTTCGCGCTGTCTGACATACTGCTCTCCTTACGCGCCGAACACGCTGAGGATCATGTCCACGGCGGAGACCGCCACGAAGTCAAAGATCCAGATGCAGGCGCCGATCACCAGGGAGCACAGCAGCACGGTGCCGGTGTTCTTCATCACCGTCTGCTTATTCGGCCAGACGACCTTTTTCAGTTCGCTTTTCATTTCGCGGAACCAGAGTCCGCGGTCCCTTTTCTTCTTCGCTTCTTCAGCCATACATGACACGCCCTTTCTTCATTCTCATTACTTGGTCTCGCTGTGGAGCGTGTGCTTTCTGCAGAAGCGGCAATACTTGTTCAGCTCAAGTTTGTCCGGGGTGTTCTTCTTGTTCTTCATCGTATTGTAGTTTCTCTGCTTGCACTCATTGCACCTCAAAGTGACTTTCACGCGCATTAACGGCACCTCCTTATTATTGGCATCTCTCCGGCGGAAGCCGGGGACGCCGACTGCCTCCCTGCTGATTGGAAGTCCGGCCTCCGCCACGCGCCGAAAAGCGAAATGCGCGCACGACAAAAAAGCCCCTTCTCGCAGGTAAATGAGATTTTACCACAAGTCAAATTCAAGGTCAACTCTTTTTCGCAAAAAAATTCCAGAATTTCTGTGGTTTCCCCCCGGCGGCTTGTTTTGTCCCGGCAAGTATGCTATACTCCACTTGCGTATCAGTATAACCGGAATGACCGAGGTGCTAACCATGCGTTTTTTCCTGCCCCTTGCGCTGGCGCTCTCCCTTTTTCTGTCTGGCTGCGGACAGCGGACGGCCGCCCCACCGCCGCAGATGTCCCCCCCCGCCGTGGAACCCGCGCCTCTCCCGGAGCCGGCTCCCCTCCCGGAACCCGAACCGGTTCCGGAGCCTGTCCCCCCGCCGGACCCGCCGCCCTCCTCTGCGGACTTTGTCCCGGCGGCGGACTTCGTCCCCGGCGTCCGGGTGGACTTGAAATACGCCGGGGAGGACAATTTCACCGGCCAGGTCATCTATGATTTCACGGAGGCGTACCTCCGGTACGGCACCGCCCGAAAGCTGGCCGCCGCCCAGGAGGCCCTGGCCGCCGAAGGGTACTCCCTGCTGATCTGGGACGCCTTCCGCCCCACGGAGGCCCAGTTCCGGTTGTGGGAGGCCTGTCCGGACCCGGTGTACGTGGCGAACCCGGAGAGGGGGTTCTCCTCTCACAGCCGGGGAAACACCGTGGACGTGACCCTGGTGCTGGAGGACGGCTCCCCGGTGGAGATGCCCACCGGCTTTGACGACTTCTCCCCCCTGGCGGACCGGGATTACAGCGACGTGCCGGAGACCGCCGCCGCCAATGCCCGGCTGCTGGAGAGCACCATGGCAGAGCAGGGCTTCAAGCCCTATGCCGGAGAGTGGTGGCACTTCTCCGATGAAGACATCTACCCTGTGGAGGCGGACTTTGTCCCCGGAAAGTGAGGAATCTATGCGTATTATGGCCATCGACTACGGCGACGTCCACACCGGCATCGCCGTCTCAGACCCCACCGGACTGCTGGCCGGGTTCACCTCCACTGTCGACGCCTACCGCCCGGAGGCCGTGGCGGAGCGGATTGCCGTTCTGGCAAAGGAGCACGGGGCGGAGGAGCTGGTGCTGGGACACCCTGTCAACATGGACGGCACCCTGGGCCCCCGCTCGGAGAAGGCCCGCGCCATGAAGGAGCTGCTGGAGGAGCAGACCGGCCTGCCGGTAATCCTCTGGGACGAGCGCCGCACCACCATCGACGCCCACCAGATCCTGATCAACAACGGTAAAAACGCCAAAAAGCGGAAGAAGACCGTGGACGCCGTAGCGGCGTCCTTGATCCTGGAGGGGTATCTCACCTATAAAAAGAGCCATCCGCAGGGCTGACGGGAGACACGAAGTATGTACGAACACTGTGACCATCACTCCACCCTGTTCAGCCTGCATGACTGCCGCGCGGAAAAAATGACCTTTGAAAGCGGAGTACTGTCCTTCTGCTTTCCGGACGGCTTCTGGGTGACCCGGGACCACCCGCTGAACACCACCGGCAAAATTGTGAAAACCGGTCCATCCGAGGTAAAATACCGGATTCTTGACAAAGACATCAATGGCGTGGACTTCTACGTGTTTACGGAGAAAAAGAGGCGAAACGCCCTCCGGGTCAGCTGGGGACTGGAAAATTTCCTCTCCGCCGTCAACGGCGGGGCGTTTCAGGTGGAGTTCATCACACAGTATCAGAGCTGGCAGTCCGTTCTGCACAAATGCTGGATCTGGTTTGACCGGGGACACAAAGAATGTGAGATCATTTTGCAGACGGATCAGACACTCTGGTGCTGGGACGAGCTGTGTCCGGACCGAGTATGGTAGGCCGGGCTTCGTGTATATCCGGCTCTCAAAAACGCCAAGCACCTGCATAAAATCAGGCCCGTGCTTTTCCCCAACCCATGGGGGAAAGCACAGGCTATAATTTTTTCTTTTCCGGCCAGCTTCTTTAGAAGCTCAGGTCGTTCCAATGCAGGCTTCCATTGACAATCCGAATGCCTTTACAGAATCGTTGTAAGCGATGTAGGTGGCCTCACTGTAAAACGGAATCATATTCCAGTTTTCAAACATCGCTTTCTGGATCTCGCCGATCTTCGCAATTCGCTCGTCCGCGTCCACCGTAGCCGCCGCATCGGCCACCGCGGCAGCATACTCGTCCGTATCGCCCGGAGCATTCAGGTCGTAATAGCAGGCGTTCAAGATCAGGATCGGCTCCGCCCACTCCAGCCACTCGATTCCGGCGTCGTACTCATCGTTGTTGACGTTCTCGTAAATATAGTTCCAGTCGAGGGCCTCAATGTTCATCTTGATGCCGACCTGCTTCAGCTGCTCCTGCAGTCCCTGGGAGACGATCACGTTGGCGCCGGTGGACCAGGAGTAGAAGGTGAACTCCACATTCGTTCCGTTCTTGCCCACATAGCCGTCGCCGTTGCTGTCAGCATATCCGGCGTCCGCAAGGATGTGCCATAATGCCTTGTGACGAGTTCAGTTGCCCATAAAAATTCACGAACAGGGACACGATCAACTGGACTTTTCGTGGAAAGAATAGGACAATAGGACTGGAACACAAGGAGGACATTATGGAAGAATTAACCTATACGAAGGTTGGAGATTATTATATCCCTGACCTGATACTTGACGAGGAACCGGAACAGGATGTATTCTATGGCAAGTACGGTGATCTTCGACGTGACTATCTCCGGGAACATCGGCCTGGACTGTGGATGGTGCTGGTAAGCAGCGGCAAGCTGGCCGATCACTTGGAAGGGTGTCGAGCGGATGGCAGAGCAACGCATGGACACACTCCTGCCCCAATTTATCAAAGCTGCTGGCGTGACAGAGGAATTGAAAGTGCGTGACCAAATGGCATGGGTAGGACTTATGAACAACTGCAAGGCCAGAGTAGAGGAAATCATATTCAACGAGTTGGTCTATAATTAAATCGCAATAAAAAGAAGTGGCCTCCGCAATATTGGCAGGCCACTTCTTTTGTATATTGCTGGGGAATCATTGTACCAAGTTCAAGCCTTGTATGCCGCAAACAAAGAAATTACACAGCTTTATGACATAAAAGCGGGCGTCCTCCCGGCTCATATCATGCCGGATCGGTTCAAACAGGGCCGTATAAAAGGAGTGCGTCAGCATATGCAAGACTTTTAGCATAACATCAAAATTGCCGATGTTCTCTTTCCGCAGCTCTGCAAATTGCTCCAAAAATCCGCTGTTGATGCTTGTCACTTTCTCGATCATTGCAACATATCGAGAACCCTCCAAACACCCCATAGCAAGTTTGAACGTATCAGCATGGTCATAGATATAATCCATCATTTCGATGTAGACCGCATTGGGGTCTGCTGAAAAATGAGGGACGCTCACAGCACCTTTATGTTCAGACCAGAATGTATCTCCAAATTTTTGATATAAGTCGATAAACCCATCAACAACAGGCTCGACAATTGCATCGAACAATCCTTCCTTATTCGGGAATCTGGTATAGACCGCTCTTGGGCTGGTATCTGCTTTTTTAGCGATCTCCCGTATAGATGCGTTTTGAAATCCCTTTTCTAAAAATTCCTCTTTCGCACAATCAAGCAATCGTGCAGATACGCCTATAATTCGCTTTGGCACAGTGAACAAACCTCCCATACATCCATTGAAACAGTGTTGTGACTTTTCCCTTTTTAGCCGATAATCTTCTATTGTGTCAAGAAAAAATAGGGCTTGACAGAGTGGGAGATAGAGCGTACAATACGCGTTGAAACGACGTTTCAATATAGGCGTCGTTATATTTCAACACGATGGTTAGATTTTGCTAACCGCAAAACAGACGGGAGGTATTGACGTTGAAAAAACAAAATGTGCTGGGACGATTATTCAGCTACATGGGTAAATTCAAAATCACGATGGCACTCTCCATGATCATGGCGGCGTTCTCTGCCGTGGTCAATTTAAGTGCGTTTGTGTGTGTTTACCATGTCGCAAAGGAGATTGTCCAATCGTGGGGAGACTTTTCCACTCTGAATCAAGCCTATTTAACCGAATTGGGCTGGCAGGCGGTCTTTCGGATTTCTATGGCCTTTGGGACTTATGGTATGGCATTGCTGTTTTCTCATATCACAGCCTTTAACATTGTAGCGAGGATAAGAATTAGCCTGATTGAACACATCGGCCAGCTCCCGTTAGGCTATCATTCTATCAATCCCAGCGGCAAGCTGAGGAAGATCATCGAAAAGAACACGGACAATCTGGAAACCTTGATTTCCCACCACATACCGGATTTCGTCCAATCCGCAGTACTGCCCATCGCTTTTCTGGTGTTCATGTTCCTATACGATTGGCGGCTGTCCGTGGTTTGCCTGATACCAATTCTGATTGGCTTTGTTCTTCTTGCCTCCATGCTGAAGGGGGAGAGCGAGGGTTTTGTCCAGCAGGTCCAGACTGCCGGAGAGGACATAGGCAACGCGGCCACAGAGTATGTGCGCGGGATTTCTATTGTCAAGACCTTCGGGCAGACGGCAAGCTCGTTCCAACGCTACAAAGCGGCGGTGAAAGAATACGCAGTCTTTATGACAAAATATTCTTTCTCTATGGAAAATGCGTTCAGCGCCTACAACATGATCATCAATGGAATCTTTTTCTTCCTGATACCGGGCGGGATTATTCTGTTCAACCTTGGCAAAGACCTTGTGCGCACCATCCTGACCTTTATCTTTTTTGCTGTGCTGATTCCTCTTGTGGTTACGATACTGACAAAAATCATGCACAGCTCGTCAAACCTGATGATTGCAGAAGCTTCACTCGTGGCGATTGACAAGATTCTCAGTGAAAAGCCGCTGCCAACGGCGGCGCGGCCAGGAACACCCGATGGGTACGGCATCGTCTTGGATCATGTTTCCTTTGCGTATGAAGCGGGCGCAGACAAAGCCCTTGATGATGTTTCCCTTGAAATTAAACCGGGAACAATCACCGCTCTGGTTGGCGAATCCGGCGGCGGAAAAAGTACGATTGCCAATCTGATCGCCCGGTTTTGGGACACCCAGGCCGGTACAGTCAGAATTGGCAATGTCGATGTGAGGGATATGGACTATGAAGAATGGATGAAACAGGTCAGCATCGTATTTCAAGATACCAACCTGTTCAAAATGTCCATCCTGGATAATGTCGCGTTCTATAAGCCAGGAGCCACACGGGAAGAAGTGCTGCGGGCCTTGCATCTGGCACAGTGCGATGACATTCTGGAGAAGCTGCCGAATGGCGCAGACACCGTGATCGGGACAAAGGGCGTGTATCTTTCCGGCGGCGAAATGCAGAGGATTACGCTGGCCCGCGCTATTTTGAAAGACGCTCCTGTGGTGCTGCTGGACGAGGCCACGGCCTTCGCGGATGCAGAGAATGAGCATCTGATTCAAAAGGCATTGGACGAATTGCTTCGGGGGAAAACGGTGCTGATGATTGCGCATCGCCTATCCACGGTCATCCATGCCAATCAGATTTGCGTACTGGAGCATGGCAAAATTGTGGAGCGCGGAACGCATCAGGAGCTTTTGAAGGCCAGCGGCATCTATGCCCATATGTTTGAGGAATACCAGAACAGCATTTCATGGAAGATCGGAGGGGCTGCGGTATGCTGAAAAAGATACTTCATTTAAGCGATCAAGGCGCTCGGACAATCAAAGAAGCCAGTCTGTGGCTCACGTTGTTTAACCTTGCCACGCTTTTGCCTGTGATTCTGCTGGCCCTGATTGCGGATGAAATGATAACGAACTATTTTGACGGAGGCCGGAGCAGCATTCCCCTTTGGGGGTATTGGGGAATCGCGCTTGTGATTCTGGCAGTCATGTTCCACACCTATAAAGTCGCGTACCACAAGGAATATCTGACTTCCGGGGAGGAAGATATGCGGCTCAGAATGGTTTTGGCTGACAAGATACGGAAACTGCCCCTGTCCTATCTTGGAAAGCGGAATCTAAGCGATTTAACCTCCATCATCATGGATGATGTCACCACGCTTGCACACATCCTGTCCCAAACGGCAACGGAGTTAATCAGCGGGTTTCTCACAGGCATTGCTGCCGTGGTTATCCTGGCCTTTTACGATTGGCGGCTGGATATTAGTCTGGCCGCGTGCCTCCCTATCGTTGCTGGCGTCATGGCATTGAGCAAGCTGATTTCAGAGCGGACAAACAAAAAGAACAGGCAGAGAAAGCTGGAGGTCAGCGACAGCTTGCAGGAATACCTGGAAAATATCAAAGTCCTGCGCACAGCGGAGAAAATGAGAGACTATCAAAGGCAGGTGGCCAGGAAAATCAAGCGGGTCATTCCTGGACTGATTCTCTATGAACTGCTGGCGGGCCTCACTATTGCAATTTCCTACAACATCATGCGGATTGGGCTGGGTTTTGTCATCATTGTCGGCTCCACAATGCTGATTGCGGGAAAAATCAGCTTGGTTAAATTCCTGTTGTTCCTCTTTGTGGCGGTCAGGGTCTATGAGCCGCTGACAAGCGCGTGTGAAAATTTGGGAGAGCTTATATCCGCCCTTGTCAGCACAGGCAGGATTCATGATCTGTTGGCCTATCCAGAGCAGACCGGGCAGGAGGGTGTTGCGCCGCAGGAATTTGATATTTCCTTTGACCATGTGAGCTTTGGCTACAACGATGAAGATGTGTTGCACGATGTTTCTTTTACGGCGAAGCAGGGAGAGATCACGGCGCTTGTCGGGCCGTCCGGGTGCGGAAAAAGTACGCTTTGCAAATTGGCCGCTCGTTTTTGGGATGTGCAGCGGGGTACAGTTTCCATTGGAGGCATGGACATAAATGGAATTGCTCCGGAAACTTTGCTGAAGAACTATTCCATTGTATTTCAAGATGTCGTTTTGTTCAACGATACCATTTATAACAACATCACGATTGGCAAAGAGGACGCGACACGAGAGGAAATCATTGCGGCGGCAAAGCTGGCGCGGTGCGATGAATTTATTCAGCGTCTGCCCCAGGGATATGACACGGTGATTGGGGAGAACGGCAAGACATTGTCCGGCGGTGAACGCCAGCGGTTGTCTATCGCCCGCGCCTTTCTGAAAGACGCTCCTATTATCCTGCTGGATGAAAGCACGGCATCTATCGACCCGGAGAATGAAACGAAAATCCAAGAGGCCATCGGCAAACTGATTCAGAACAAGACCGTCCTGATTATCGCCCACAAGCTGCGGTCAATCGTAGAGTGCGACAAAATCGTTGTCCTGCAAGAAGGGCGTTTGGTGGAAACGGGTACGCATGATAAGCTGATGGAGCAGCCTGGATTATACCATAAGCTCTATTCCTTGCAAAACGAAAGTATGGCGTGGACTGTTACAACACAATCATAATACAAAGAGAAAGGATTTACAGAAAATGGCGAAGCAAAACAACTCGAATCACTTGAACGGAAAAGACTTGATGAATGTCGGGATTTTTACAGCGGTCTATCTGGTGATCTACATCATTTCGTCCTGCGTGCTGGGAATTATCCCCCTTCTGTCCCTGACAATGAACTTTTTCAGCAGTATTCTCTTGGGAATCCCCGTGATGTTGTACTTTACTAAGATAAAAAAGTTTGGTATGGCTTTAATCACCTATGCCATCAATGGTGTTCTCATGGCGTTCCTGGGGCTGGGAATCTACTCTCTCATCTTGGGTGTTATCTGTGGATTGATTGCAGAATTGATCTTGCGTTCTGGACGCTATCAAAGTGCAAACTGCGCGATTTTGGCCTTTTCGATTGCGTGTGTCGGCGGTAATGGGAACACCCTCAGTTGGATTATTGGCGGCGAGAAGGTGCTGGAGCAGACAGCAGCCTCGCTGGGAACAGACTACGCAAACGCCGTAGGGGGTTATTTCAGTCATTGGTGGGTGTTCCCTATCATCATGCTTTCTGCTTTTGCGGGTGGACTGATTGGCGGCTTGTTGGGTAAAGCTGTGCTGAAAAAGCACTTTATCAGGAGCGGATTAGTGTAATGGACACGATACTGCGCAATACGAGGCCAACAGCAAAGCAGATGTATTTAGACCCCCGCACAAAGATTTTGCTCTGCCTCACCTATACTCTTGTTATGCTTTCCAGTGAGGGAATGGGAATCATGCGGTATGTGCAGCCGTGTTTGGCAATCATTCCAATCGTCCTGCTGCTTGTTTTGAAAAAGCCGCTACTTGCGGGATATTATGCAGGACTGTATCTTTTTACGGCGGCATTTCCATATCTAATCATGCCTCATTTACCACGGGCTGTTAATCTTCTCTTTGCTGGCATTGTAGCAATATCCACCCAGGCCATACCCAGCATGGCAATGTTTTGTTTCCTTATGCTAACTACGACAGCAAGTGAGTTTGTAGCGGCAATGGACAGACTACATATATCCAAAAAGATTTCCATGCCTATTTCAGTAATGTTCCGATTTTTTCCAACGATTAAAGAGGAATACGCCGCTATTCGTGACGCTATGCGTCTCCGCAATGTTGGCTCCTGGCGTAACCCATTGGAAATGCTGGAATATAGGCTGGTGCCATTGCTGGCGGGGCTGGTTTCTATCGGAAATGAGTTGTCTGCCTCTGCTTTGACACGGGGCCTAAATGCGCCAATACGCCGCACGAATATGTGTCCCATCGGTTTCCATTGGCAGGATGTAGCGGTTATCCTCCTCTGCCTTGTACTGATCGTTTTATTTGTCTTGTCCGCTATTATGGGATAGTAGGGGGTGAAATAGTGATAGAGATCAACAATGTTTCTTTTTCCTATGAAAATGCGGCAAATGGGGCTGCAATCAAAGATGTGCAAGCGCAGATCCCCAAAGGGCAGGTTGTTCTTCTCTGCGGAGAATCGGGGAGCGGAAAAACAACTTTCAGTCGGCTGATAAACGGGTTGATACCAGCTTACTATGAAGGTGACTTGAGTGGACACATCCATGTTGCAGGGAAAGATACTGCGGAAGTCGAGCTATACGAATTGGCACCCTATGTTGGGTCGGTATTCCAAAATCCGAAGTCCCAATTTTACACGCTCTTGACAGATACAGAAATTGTCTTTGCCTGTGAAAACCTCGGCCTGGACAGAGGAGATATTTTATCTCGATTTGAAAAAACAGTGACCGCCCTGCACTTGGAAAAGCTGTTGGGGAAAAGCCTTTTTGCGCTGTCCGGCGGCGAGAAGCAGAAAATCGCCTGTGCCTCGGTATGCGCATTGATGCCGGATATATTCGTTTTGGATGAACCGACTTCCAACCTCGATATTGGTACGATCAGGGATATGCAAGCCATTCTTATGGACTGGAAACGGCAGGGAAAGACGATTATCATCGTAGAACACCGGCTTGCATGGCTGTGTGGTATTGCAGATCGCGTCTTGTACTTTCAAGCTGGGCAAATTGCTCTGGATATAGCGGCAGAACGCTTTTGGGCGCTGCCCGTTGATGAGTTTCATCGGATGGGACTGCGGACATTTTGCGAATTTTCTCCTGCCGCCAAGCTGGGGCAGATAGACAGCGGAAATCTGGAACTTTTCGGATTCCGATATGAGCAGAAGAATGAAATTATACTGGATATTCCGCAACTCAGCATCCCCAAAGGGGCGATTGTCGCTGTCTTGGGTAATAACGGAGCCGGGAAAACTACATTTGCCCGATCACTTTGCGGCCTGATAAAAAAGGCCAAAGGAACGCTTTGTTTTGACGGCAAAGAGTATGCCCCCAAACAACGCATGGTCCTGTGCTACATGGTAATGCAGGATGTTAATCATCAACTGTTTTCGGAGAGTGTTTTGGATGAAGCTGTGTTAGGCATTAAAGCCTTGCCGGAAAGCCGGGAGACTACGGCTGAACAAGTTTTATCTGATTTGGATTTGCTCGACTGCAAAGACGCTCACCCAATGTCTTTATCTGGTGGGCAGCGACAGCGTGTGGCTATAGCTGGGGCTATCACATCGCACAAGGAGATCATCGTCTTTGATGAACCGACAAGCGGCCTGGATTATCGGCATATGCAGGAAGTGGCCAGCAGTATCCGCAAATTGTCTGATATGGGCAAGACCCAATTTGTTATCACGCATGACCCTGATTTAGGCCTTGTTTGAAAAATAGCGAGGAGTAGGCTAAATCAACAAAATAGCAATAGAAGCCAAGTAAACGAAGGCAAGAAAAGAAGCATCTAACTTGTCATATCTGGTGGCAATTCTGCGAAACCATTTAAGCTTTTGGAAGAAGCATTCAACCAAATGGCGCTCTTTGTATAACCACCAATCTACCGGCCATGGCTCAGAAACATTGCTCTGCGGCGGGATCACATAGCAGGCTCCTTGTTCTGAAATGTAAGTTCGAATATTCTTTGCCCCATAAGCACGATCTGCCAATACATTACTACCTCTGATCGTGACCTTTTCCAGCAGTTCAACGGCATGGACTGAATCATGGTCATTCCCCGCAGACAGCATAAATTCAACCGGGTTCCCCAGCCCGTCCACAATTGCGTGCAGCTTTGTATTTAACCCACCTCTGGTTCGCCCAATTGCCTTATTCGCCGTTTTTTCCCCCTCCATTGGCGCTTTCGTGAACCTTAACGCAAGTAGAGTCCAAACTCAGATTTTCCATATCCGCATCTTCGGACAAGGCGTGAAATATCGCTTCCAATGTACCATCATCCCGCCATTTGGCAAATCGGGCATAAACGGACTGCCAGGGGCCATACACCTCCGGCAGTTCCCGCCACTGCGCTCCGCTGCGGGCAATCCATAGCATTCCATTGAGCATTTTTCGGTCATCTTTCCGAGGCCGGCCTCGTTTCCCTGTCTTTGGGGGCGGAAGCACTGCTTTCACTCGTTCCCATTGTCCTTTTGTCAATTCATATCTCTTCATTCCTCTATTTTCGCACTTACCATCGATTTGTGCAATATTTATTTTTCAAACAAGCCCTAGTCCTTTCTGCAGGAGAGATTCAATGTACTTTTTCACCGTGTTTTCTGTTGAATGAATACTGTTTGCAATCATTTGTAAAGTGATTTGATTCGGCGGATTACGGCTTTGATGGTAGCAGAGGTAAGAAAAAATTTTGAACTCGATTGGCCTGAGTTTGTGATCCCATATTTCGTTGGGCATGGAGAAACGGTACTGCCTTGAATCTCGCGCAGGCCAACCAATAGGTGGGCTATATTTTCTCATGGAGCTTTGCCTCCGGCAGTATTTTTCTCCACCCAATGGATGAATTCTCCTTTGGGTACCACCATCCTGCTACCGATTTTCAGAACCGGGAAACCAGATTCATGCATGAGTTCGTAGCTGCTGGCTGGCGATATTCCTAGTACCTTTGCGATGATCTCTGCGTTGAGAAAGAGAGGCAGTTCACTGTAATCTCTGGTTTGTGATGTTTTCATTTGAGAGTTCCTTTCTGCAATTTTGTTGCAAATTACACGCAGAACAACCTCTCATTTCCGATTCACCCCGTTGGTACGCTCGCTCCATTTTATGAAGGTCTTGGCGATACTTCGCCCAAGGAGAATTGCATGGATGGTAGCAGAGATTCGGCTGTCGAGGTGCAGTCAAGTTTTGAGGCAGCGATATTCTCAGGTTATTGACTTCTGATTTTCCATCTGATACACTGGCCTCGGTGCCGATAGGATACCACAGACAAGAACCCGATTCAATAGATTCGGGCTAGGACAGGCAAATCCCAAATCTTGATCGGTTACAGGAAGGATAGGTATGGCAGAGGAGTTAGATCGCATCGAAAGAATCTACACATACACCTACGACCAGTTTACGGTGTTCTTTTACGGCAACCATGTTTACATCGGTGGGAAGGAATACCCCATCGGACAGTGCTGTGTGGATATGGTAAATCTGAATGAAGCGGTTTTGAATGAGATCAGCCAGCGGGTCAATACATTCGTCCCTGCAGCCCTGGCAATGCTTGAAGAAAAAACAGACAGCGCCGCTGCTTTCGCGCAGGAGAGGCTGAACGCTGTCTGGGATATTGTATTTTCTTTGCCGGTTTACCGGGATCTGAAAATGGATGAGGAGTGCAATTATCACACTTTTGAGAGGCTTATGGCAGATGAAGAGAAGTGGGCGCAGGTGCAGGATCAGGCTTCAGAAGGTCATGCGATATATCAGGGCATGATAGCAGGTCTGGTTTGTTTCGTGGACAAGCTCCAGAGGTTTCGGAAGCAGATCGCTGGGATGACAGAGCGGTATTTGGAGCTGTTAAACTGGAGAAACAGTGATGCTTATGCCGATGCGTACTCCCGTTTCTATGCCGATATGATTTGCGTCAGCGCACAGTTTGGTGAGGATTTTGACCAGAGCTTTCCTGTGCAGGTCGACTTTGTCCCCATGATGTATCCCAATGAGGAGGACAGATTTTTTATCGCGGAGAAGGCGACCTTCAATAGCCTGACAAACTTCCTGCGGACGGAATTTTACCG